>Ga0210059_1000022_pt1 | contig 101828 bp, 59 predicted proteins | sample Ectturendosymbi2_FD_188042 | JGI IMG/M metagenome (GOLD analysis project Ga0210059, IMG submission 188042) | Ecteinascidia turbinata endosymbiont from Florida, USA - Sample 2 (SPAdes) (version 2) | ecosystem: Host-associated > Tunicates > Ascidians > Unclassified | place: Key West, Florida...
TGATCAACACGATCAAAAGCTTTGGATATATCAAGAAATACTATTCTAGAGGAGAGATTTGAGTCATAAGCTTGGTACAAACTATTGCAAGTACTTAGCAAAGAATTAAGAGTTGAGTGTTTTTTCCGAAATCCAGAGTTGTTTGGAATCAATAATTTATGGTGTTCTAGGTAGTTGTAAATATGTTTGTGTAAAAGTTGCTCAAAAACTTTTGAGAGAGAAGGTAATAAAGCAATTGGACGATAATTTTGGACTTCAGTTTGAGAACCTGTTTTAAATAATATCTTGATGGGTATCTTTTCCCAAACTGCACTCTTCAAAATTACTATAGCTTGAATACAACTGCAGTAGATCAAATAAAATCAGAGTAGCTTAAATTTTGTTTGGGTTTCAGTTTGATTCAAAGACCTGGTGCGTAACCTTTTCTGTACAAGAAACAATGGCTTGGCATTATTGCGCATGAGACCTTGCGAAAATCTGACTATTCTTAGAAAGAAATGCATGTCAACAAAAGAAGCTCAAAGCAAAATCTCATATACGTTTAGCAAAAGGTATAAGCAACAGGCTTACCTTCAACTTTTTTTCGGAAGTACATATTAACCGTTACGTCAACCGCTAATCTGCTGAAAACAAGCAAAAAGACCACCCTTGGTTTTTCTCTCGAAGTGTGTGGAAAAGCAACAGCATTCCCCCTGTACGTCACGAGCAACGGGCTGCGTGGGACAAGGAAGCGATATTGCAAAGAGCATTTTCTCAATTTCGTTTTGTGATTCGCTTTGTGAATGAGACCTTCGCGGTTTGGGCGACGCTGTTCTTAGATTGCGCCCGCGCGGTGGATGTAAAGTGTAACAAGATGCAGAAAAATTCAATAATTTATGAAAGACCTGCCACTTGGAGCGCAGGACTCGTCCGCGGTAGCATACGCCATCCGCCGCAATCGGGGCGCACTAACAATGTTACCTCAGACAGTAAATAGCACCGAGACCGTTGCGAACATGAGAGATCACATCAACGACGTCGCTTCAGCCACCAATGCGATTCTGGATCGTTGGCAGCCACGTTGTAAGAGATTGGATGTGTGTTGCCATTAGAGAGCGAGCGACTAATCACCTGTGCCTGCACCTTCTCTTGATTGTCGCACCTGTCAATACTTTCTGTTGTTTCGCTCTTCAAGTATCGGTCGCAGAGATGTGAAGCAGGTTGTGGCAAATAAGAATTTTGAACTGCAGGAAATTTGCGAAGAGCTGCAATGACTCGTTTGCACATCGTTTTGTTCAAAAAATGACATTTTCTTTCATTTCTGACGAGAAGCAGTGATTGTCACATCGCATCATCAAATCGCATACGCAGAGGATTTTGATACACAGAAATGTTGGTCGGTTGGTAGCACTGCCTCTGTTGTACATGAAAAGAGCCACTACCCCTAAGATGGATTAAAACTTTGTGGTTGACCATATTTGCAATCTTTTTGTGGGCGATGAAAAACTCCACTATTACAAAATTGGATCGTATCTTTCGTATGGTTTGTATCGTCAATATGTCCAATACGAAGGATTGAAAACGTAAAACAAGGAAGCATGGCCTTCAACGTTTGATCAAGCGTTGAAAATGCCATCGATGTAAGAGAACTGACTCTTTTGGCAATACGATAGGGCTTGGGGCATTACAAGTGTTCGATTGCTGCTGACATTTTGAGCCATTATTTGTTATCAAACTCTTCAAATATCACTTTGGTCTGCTCTATTCAGCGGACAAGAAAAAGAGGAAAAAGAGCGATCATCTCTAGGAGGAATGTTACCTTCAAGATACTCCCAGGAGATAATTTAGGAACGCGATTGGTCAGATCCGTTGTCCGTAAAAATACACGGTGGTGTAACTGCAGGTCACAGAGGTTCGTGGTATCCTGATTCGGTTGCAATGGTCGTCAGAAACGTAGGAGCAGCTCCGCGTGCTCTGTTTAGCCTGAACAGAATTTTCTCAACACAGCAGACGGATACTTGGTAAGCCTATGCTGGTGATTTCTTTGCATTGGATAATATTCAAAAGTTGTGTTGAAAGGCACTAAGCCTTAGTCAGCAATCAACATTTTGTTTTCTCAAGACTATTTTTATAGGTACTTTAAATAATAGGCTTTGAACGATAATTGACTGCTAATACACGCTCAAGTAAATTTAAATTAGTATTCTGTTTCAAGCATAAACTGTCTTTTTCTGCTATTTATGGCTTCCTTTACATTTACGCATTGCGAAGTTACGTGGCTTTTGATATTTATCGAAACCTTACCAGTTATGATGCTTTGCCTCGTTTATCTTCGAGTTGGATTGTTTGTACGTTTTCTTTTTTTTGCCAAAGTGCTTTGTCCACGTGCTATCGATCGCTCACAGCCGTTTTGCAAATGACGTAGCAATAATTAGCGACTCTGGAGGTCCTGGTTGAGCAGCTTGAGATTTGTATTTCAGAAGCAGCAGGGCATTCTAAATTACATTGCACAGAAAAGACGAATTGCAACAGACATGGAATCTTCTCTTCCCCATGCCGCCGCGGTCATCGCTTGATCGATCGTCAGCCTGCGGTTTCGGCAACAGCTCATTTCGCACGCTCTGAGGAGAAAGTTGAGGACAGCGCGCGTGCATGCAAACGACTTCCGGTACGCGTCACATTTTCCAATGTCGACCTTCAAAGGCTTCCTTCGGAGTCGCTAAGCAACAGTAGGGTTCGGCACGCGAAAATATAGACAGTTGCAGTATTCGACACAACCAAGGGTAATTTGAGGATTTAAAGTCGGTGAACCTATTTAATCTTCCCGACGATGGCCGAAGTATAACGCCGTGAAGTGTAACAGGTACGGAGAAGGGACCTGGCGTCTCTTGTTACAGGGCACGACCGTGACCGCAAGTCAGGGTTTTCATGACAGGAGTCATGTTGCCAAACTGCACTTCACCGATGCGCTTCACGTCGATTGTAATGTAATTGTTACCGAACATTCGTTTTTGAGGCCTATCGCAATGCTGGCAGGTGTTGTATGAGTCAGCTGAAACGCGACATGAACATGTGGCCGATTTTTATGCCTGCATGACAAATGTCTGCGCTTTTGGTGTCTGCCGAGACATGATCGGAGGCGCTGCACGCTTCAAATCTCGGAGGACATCTATCGTTCAGCTTTCTGTTGATTGTCTGCCTAGAAACAGTAGAGTAGTTGTGATTTCTGGTGCTTGCAGGGCTTGAGATTTCTGAATTTTTTGTTTTACAATCTCTGAGAGCGAGGTAGTCACCTGGGAGGAATCCAATCGGTACATCACATTACTGTCGGCATAATCTGGTGGGTGGTTTCCTCCCACTTTGAGGTGCAGCAGAAATGCAACGTTAAGAGAAAGCTTTACCAGCAGAATTTTAAAGAATGGATTGAAACATGGCATCTTTTCAAGGGTTACGATGTTTAGCATTGAAATATATAAAGGAAAAAATGCATGTCAGCCACAGAAAAATAGTTTGTGATATTTTCTGGAGTCAGTTTGAGTATAAACGAAAAAGTTGCAAGACCCAGAGTGCCACATTTTATCTTTCTCCGCTTTTTCTGATTTAGAGATTTGGCTTGTTTTAAAGAGAACGTTTGCTTACTCGGAATGTTCAGTTATATTTCACTGACAATGAAAATGATCGCATATGAATCACCAATCAAATCGAAATTGTAGAGCGGAACGGCTCGTCTCGTTGTTCAGCCGGCAGTGAAAACACGGGGAGAAGAATGTCGCTTTAAAACATTCCCATCGCCGCAAATTGCTCTGATATCGATGGATCATTTTTCGCGTCGATGCCAGCAGTCGCCTCTCGAACTTATGTGCGATGCTTTCTGCATTTCTCGGCGAGGTGCGCGTCGTTATTGCATTCGCGACGGGCCATTCAAGCACGGAGAGCGAAGTCCACGAGTTTCCTCTTAGAGATGTATCTCAGGCGTACGTGACAGCTGTCTCCTTGCAGAAGATATTTGTGAAGATGCCCGGCGCAATTTCGGACTTACCAAGCTTGTTTGCAAGTATTTATAGGTGGATCAAAGTCTCTCAAGGGTAATCCTAGGTTGGGCGTTTCGCGCGACACGTGACCATGTGAAAGATTGCAAACTTTGCTTGTGCGGATGTATAAACGTTTTTGTCAATGCTTTGCGTGCATGATTCAGTAAGCAACATTCAGGAAGCCATTGCTTTATTAATCACAAAAAAACAAGCTGTTAACTTCTTAGCTTACTGCAGATCTGCTGTTTGAGGTATTCAGACTTGGATTCAGTTCCTCTGCAACAATTTTCTGAAAACATGAAACTTTTTCAACACAGGAGGGCCAGAGTACCAGGTCTGTTGATTGACTGCACGAGATAGTACAGCACGGTGCATACGGGAGATTGCATAGTGTCACGATGGAATTCACAGCGCATTCTATTTTTTTCTATTCTAATTTATTCAATATTTTTTTTAATTCTATTTTTTTTTAATTCTAAAATATTTTAAATTTTAATTCTAAAAAAAATCATTCTATTAATTGTGTGCTTGTTTCCTCTTCTGTCAAGATTGAGATCAGAAAGTTTAGCGGATGCATCTATTTTTGTTGCAGGACATCCTGCGCTTTATGTTATAATTTGACACAAAACCGATGCAACATAGTCAGGAATGCAGCCTTGAAATCTATGAGAAACATGTGGCCAGACTGTGATTGAGCAAGTTAAATGTTTGAACGTCATACCGATGCAGAGAAAAACTACATTTGAACGAAACTGAGGTCCAGTGAAAACATTAACCGAACACACCTTTTTTGAGGGCTTACAAGTCATGGACCCTCATCCTGCTTCAACTGCATGCTTGAATGTGGTTAGTAGCTTCGATATAGGCAGTTTTTCTTTCATATTCTTCTCAGTTGTAAATGTAAGACGTTAGGCAAACCGCATCCTTGCTTCCAAAATGGCGGCGAATCAAATACCTTCAATGAAAATGAGTCTAAGGCAGTCAAAACGTTTTTCAAACTTTTTCAAAACGTTTCGAAAAAAAGTGGTAATATCTGATTTTTATTTTGAATTTCATGATAACACGGAGAAAAATGGTTACGTTTTGGGTGCAAGCACTTGATAACACTATGCGCCTTTTCCTTTCTAAGTCAAACAGAGCTCTGGCAAAATATTGATTCAATTCTCAAATGACGGAAAAACAGCGGCATAAAAAATAGAACCTCGTGCGATTAATATATGACGTGAGCCGTAGTCGTTTCTTGCGATTCGTAATGTTGAGGTAGCAAGCGTCAATGCAGTGTACGATTGACAGATCGTTTACTTCATAAACCAAAGTAAATTCGCAAATTGTGCGTAGCAGGTTGTTTTTAGTCCAGGGCCATAAACATTTTGGCACGGTGACCCACAAAAAATTAAAGTTAAAAACCCCAGAAATTAAAGTTCCAAAACTATGTTTTAGGTGAAGAAAACCACTCAAGCTCGATCTGATGCTCAAACTACCGTCTAACACAGGGGTGGGCAATTAACAACTTGCAGGCCACATGTGGCCAGCCACGACGTTTTCAGTGGCTTGCGGAAGCATTCATGAAATATTTTCAAATCTGAAATTTTCTCCAATTTCGCCCCAGAACTATTAGCTAACTCGAACCAAGCTTCTATTCATATCGATTATTTTTATATCCATTAGAAAGTGCGGCCCTCCGCTAAACGCAGCCTTCTCAAAGTTGCTCCCGAGCCAAACTAATTGCCCACTTCTGGTCTAACATGAAAATCCCCGTAAGAGATATTGACTGGCAGCAGATATGCTCTGCTTTTTACCGCACAGATCCATCCGTAATTTGCAAGAGTTCATGGCTTGAAAATGTCACGTTGAAGCTTAGTGCTTGCTGAAGGCTGATGCGAATAGCTACGATTTCTGTTTTTTTTAAGAGTTCGTGCGCTTTCTCAAACAAAACTTGCTTAAATTTGTGCAGATGTTTTCAATTGTCATTGTAAGGTCGATGTTCAAGTGGATTATCTTCACAAGACTGTGTTCCCAACGTTGGCAAGCAGAATCTGCAAAATTTTAACGAAATTCTAGTGATCTCACAGGAGTGTTCCCAAACGAAAATGAGGAAATAGATCGCAGGTTTTGATTGAAATGTTTGCTGCCGGGACAAAATTGTTGTTAATTTGATTACGTCATCAGCACAGAAATGAAGGTTATAATAAAATGGAAAGTACATTGCAGTCAGTGCATCTGACGAAGTTTTTCCTAACCAGATTCATGTTTTCAATGAAAGCAGCGTTTCCTAACCTCTCTTTCGCGGCACCAAAAGATGCCGACATTAAAGCGAGAGTGCCGCGATATCTCACACACTAAACACGTCGTGAAAAAAAATTCCGTGAAAAAATTTTCACAACACGTTGTGAAAAATTTCAGGCAGCGCAACGAGGTTGCAGCGAAGAAACAAAACAAAGAAAACAGCGGAAAACACTGCGCTATTGAATGCATATCACAAAATGTCGCTACTAAAGTGAACACTGCAAAAGTGATTGATATTTTTCATCGCCACAGCAGCTTGCGAGCGGCTTCCTTAATTTTTTTAATGTTCTGGTGAATTGGGCACGTATCAGACAGGTTTACTGATATAAAAGCTTAATGTTGTGTCTGACTCAGCCAGATTCAATAAATATTGATCAACGAGGCTGCGATCGCTTTAATAAAGTTAATGGCCAGTTTCATTGACCTCACGCTTATGTGGGACCTTGGAGAATGGTCCTCCCAACGCTTTGTAAAATATACTGTATAATCAAAAATATTTATTGTTGTTTTACGATGCTTACAATTGTTCATCAGTGATGGCTACACTGTAAAGGACAAAGCTAAGTTTACGTGACGATAACTGGGAACTTACAACAGGAAAAAGAAATCATAGCAATTGCAAAAACGCCATGGCACCGAAAAAGTGGAAGGTTTTCAAGTCGTTGCCCCCAGGGATGTGGTGCTAAGAAAAGAGGTGTGGAACGCACCCAAAGAACTAGCCATTTTAATACAGCTTCAAACTCATTTTAAAGTAAAACGTAAAAAGGCGTGGGAACGGCGTTCCCACGCGTTTCCACCCCACTACAACCCTGGTTGCCCCTTGACTGTTGGGCAATCTCTATAATCAAGGTTTACCCTACCACCTGACAGTCGTTATAGTTACAGCTTTTTCTTGAATTAGAATATGTTGAAAGGAAAGTTATGTTCGTCGTATTGCCCCATGTGTTCCAGTTTATTCAGACGTTTTTGGGCTGGTTTTTACGATATTGTTGTAAATAAGGTGGCACACTAGCAGAGTTTTTGAAATGTATTGGAGTCTGTTATCTATTGGAGCCGAGCCAGGGCGCAAGAATCCAAAGGATTTGTCACTACGACCGCGTTTTAAAATTTCTCTTACTCTCTTACTTAAATCTCTATGTTGCTGGAGTGTCGCAACTGTCACAATAGTCAACGATATTGAAGTAAAAGGGAAATTCAAAAAGTGGAGGGAAAAAGACTCAAGGCTTGTAAATATACTACGCAAAATGAAAGGGTGACAGACAACACATTCAAGTCTAAAATAAGATTTACTTTGAAATTCGCAATGTGTTCTGATGACGAGACTTGCAAGAAGGTTTAATAAAGATTAATAAGTATGCAAACGTTCGGTTATTGAAGAGATTTACGTTCAGCGCAATGTGCTTTAAAATAAGATTTCACTAGAAACTTCAACTTTTACGGACATTGATGAAATCTATACGCCTTTATGTTGACCAAAATAGCGCTAGACGTCTATCCCAATGTTACTTAGACCTTTCGATGAGTATTAATCATATACGTTTCATGGTCTATTTGTGAAAGATCATTTTCTGATCAAAATTGGCGATATAATTCATGTGATGTCTACGGTGATTCAAACTCCTTTGAGCGGCTTCATGATTTTATCTGCCTTGGCTAAAAATATCTCCCGCAAGACTTTCAAAATTTGGTAGAATCTGTGGAACTTTAACTCGAGGTTAAGACGCTGATATGTTCCACATAAACTTTGACTAACTTACTGCTTCATGGCAGCAAATAATTTTCCGTCTTTCGATTTTCATGAACATAGGATTGCATTAGATGTTGCGTATGTTTTCAAAGTTTCTGTAGAGCATGTGTTTCAAACGTCTTGGTGGTGAATTCCAGTCTTTGCTTGAGATATATTCATTAATATAGGGTTGCCATCAGTCTAACTTTTGTGATTTAACCAGATACTTTCCTAAGCAGCTTGCCTACTTACCAGAGCGTAGGTAAGAAACAACGTTTCAAATACATTTGTTGTACAACTTCTAGCACATGGAAATTGTTGCAACAAGATGCTTAAGATTGAAACCAATTAACTGTTTGTAATGCGTAACGTAAAAAAAACTATCGAAAATACTTAGAAGTAAGGCAGTTTAGACAATTACTGTATATCGCTGGCATGTATGCGTTTTCTCTAGTTCAGTGGTTCCCAAACTTTTTCGCACCGTCACCCAAATCAAGGTAGTGATTATATCTTATTACCCTCAATAAAAACTTTTCGCATTTCATGTCGAAAATTTCTTTTCTAGTGATCGCTCATAATACAGAACAACATTGTAGTTTTAGTTCCGCATTACTCCCAGAAGAACCGCATATTACCCCCGGGGGGTAATTTATCCCCGGTCTGGGAACCACTGCTCTAGTTAAAAACCCCAATCAAAATTAAATTTTTCTACCGCGGTACCCTTAATAGCAATGACAAGATCAAAGCTGGTGTCACGTTACGATGACTGTCATAGGCAAAGTCACATCAGCAAACTAGTCATCATAGATTGTTGTTCCTGATATTTTAGATTCTTGAGTTATAATAGTTATAATGCAGAGGAATACGTGTGTAATTTTTCAAAAAATAAATTTAAAAGTGAGCAAGCAATGCACTGTTGTTACGGTAATAAACCCGATTTCAGAAAAAAAACTTGGTAGAATTGACTACTTCCTTCTGTGGAAAAATCTCCAAAATTAAAGCAAAAGAAGACACATTGAAAAGAAGGTTTTTTAAAATGCTCTTTTCAGCGTCGGAAACGCGCGATATTTCCCACGCGGTAGTGACGGAATAATCGCATTTCTGCTTGCGGCGTTCGAGGGGGAACCCGGGCAGCTGCTGAAACGGAACTGCGCGCCTTTATCGACAATCAATGAATCGCACGGCGCTCTCGGCGCCGAGCAGCCGCGCTTGTATAAAATACAGCAGCGAAACGCGAAAGTCAACAAAATAAAACATAACTCTTCGGCGCCTGACACCTGCATCGGATCGAATATTTTGATGAGTGCATTACACTCGGCACCTTTGCCGTGACAAAAAATCCCCGTGAGAGAAATTTCTATGTGCATTTTTAATGACGGGAAGAGCAAGCGACAGCAAGCTGGCAGAACCCACGTCGGGTCAAGAATGTCGAGGGAGATTTTAAATGCTAACGACCTGCTGCATGCCGAGCTTGCAGACCCAACCGTCCCAACGCTGTTAATATAAAACACGGTCTGCACTTTAGGTCTTTAGCGTAAAACTTGCTTGAAATCCGAGTCATCATCGCGATTTGTGTCACGGGATCTTGCTGTTCTGGGATGGACAGCAGAATGCCACGGGAACTTTTCGACAACTTATTTTGCGCAGATAACTGTGCGATATCACCTTTTCATACACGTTTAAAAAAGCGTTTACTGTTCCCCTTGCATGCCGCCCACAAATAAACTACAGAAGAAAGCTGGATCTCTGCTCATCGGCTGCTCAGACTCAGCTGTAGAGGGGTGCTCAACTGTCGAGGGGTTATCAAACTGGTGGCCTTGTTCGTAAGAAATAAGAAGCATGCAAGACATAAAATCAAACGCTTGAAATAACGAACCGCTGCTAGCAACTCTACCGTCAATTCTCAGTTGCACCCGAACATTAGTATTGCAGCATGTCGCTGCCACCCAAGTACAGAGAAACGTCTTTTTCCGTTCCAAGCGACTTTTATCATTGGATGGCCTGAAACCGTACAGCAAATGCAGAAGCTGATTTTTAACCACAGATAGAAAAAGCTGAATGTTAGTGCGAAACAGACCAGCATACGCGGTTGCGAAGATCCAGTGCTAACGCTCGGATATAGTAGTAACACTTATCACCCAACGTCATCTCTTGTCGGTGATCCGTTCGCGGCGTGCTTTTCCTGAAACAACTAAAAAACCTAGACTTGTGGTACGTTAGCAACGAGGTTGCAGATGACAGCACTAATCTTTTTGATATTTTGGGACAAAACACCAAATCTGAATACTTCAGGGCCTTTGAGAGGAAAAAATGTGCTGGTGCGAGACCTGTTTTGGCTCTCTTATGAAATCATGACTGATTATGAGCTTTTCAATACTATGACCAAAAATGGTATGCTTTAGTTATTATGTCGTATTATAACCATTAACCAATTTTGTTAGTTAATTTCAAAATATCTCAGGCTGATCTCAGATAATGCACATAACACAGTTGCTTTGCGAATTTCATACGAAGGATTTTTGCCCGAGTTTGGTTGCCCTTACACCTATGCAACTGAGAGTTAGTGAGGAGTTTTGCTGGTACTTTGCTTCTTGAGGCTGGATTCAAATATGCCAAGTGGCGTTTACACTGCGTTCTGATGGGATTACGGCAGGACCAATAAGAATGGTTCATTAGGAAAAAACGTTTTACAGGAGAGGAAAAAGGTAGCTGAGGACAATTATCTAATTGTGCCATTGCCGACGCTGTGTTTGACAAAGTTCTTGAGGTCGGTCTCACCCTTTCTTGTACTGTGTCAGAGGTACTGTGATAACCAAATGTTATCAAAGTTTTCAGAAACGTTTTCTCTGTATTAAGGGTGTTTTCCTCAAATCTGCATCTCAGGCTGTTCTAATAAACGTTTGCAGAAGAAAAGATCTTGTATGGGTGTGTGGATAAAATCTAGTAACATGAGGTCTTTTCCTGAAACTTTGGTAACAACATCAGAAACTTTTAACCGAAGAAGGGTGTGATTTTGTTTTTGCGTTTTTTGTTACACTTGGTAGAGTGAAAGCAGAAATACCTATCTAATTCAAAGGTGACAGCAGTTTATTTCAGGGAATCGCTCATTAATGGCTGTTTTAGGAGATATTCATCTTTGAGATCTTTGGTAACTTTTAGCGAATGTACAAAAATTAGCTGAATGTTTGGGGGTTAGTGGAAGAGCTATAAAGTTTCTCCTGGTGTTTTGCAGGTTATTGTGGAGTAGGGTCGAGTAGGACGTATATCCTGCAAAGATATGAATACAACCTTCCGGGAATTCTGACAGAAATGTCGACAAACGTATCACCTCAAACACCACGGCTAAATTACTTACGCTTTGTTTGTTTGTGTTGTTTTCTGATCAACACTTTCGCCTGCACTGACTCCAAGTTCCTTTCCGCAAGTGGAGCAAAGCGGCGTGCACTTAACGCTGACAGGGTCACTGCTTATGACTCTGTGAGGAGAAAAAGATCAGTCGCCAGCTGCCTTTCCAAGCATAGGCAATGCAGAGCAAACGAAATTTGCAAAGCCTTGCTTAAGAAGGTGGACGAAAAGTGCAAGGTGGGCTTGCGGCACGAAATCAAGTTTTCGAATTTTCCACTTTAGGGATTTCCTGGCGCCGCACGCATTTCGCGGGGAATTTAACGACGTTTCTGGAAAGTCGCCCAAACTGTATAAAGTGAAAAACGCATTGACGCAACATCTCCACAGAGTATTGGTTTTTATTAACTATTTTTGCTGCCTGGCTCGCATTTTGAAAGCCACACTGGAGCACGGCAAAAAGCAAGTCAAACAAGAATTAGCAGCTGGGAAGTTCGACGTAAATTTACCAACATGAAAAGTGTATCAACTCTGCTTCATGTGACTGCCATGACGGACAGTGTTGTTAGAAATGCGATCACCTTTGCATAACTTTTTTATGCTATTTTTTTCAAGCTTTTATTGCTGTTTGGAATTGCGAGTTCTCTTTGGGCTAAGCTTTGATTCGCAGATCCATTCGCAATGCCAGCAGTAAGTCGTCAATAGACTCAGTCGCAGGATTCGACTAATGAAATACTTACAACGGGCCTAAAAGTAACTTAAAATGAATAGTCAAGTATGCCTGCAGTGCATTTCAATACGGTAGTCTGAGAAAAAGTCAAAACGTTTTGAAAGTTTAGAATTTAGGGCAATAAAAGATTTACTACCTTCACTGTTTTTTGAAATAACAGCCATACCAAATTCAGCCTACTCCTTCAACATTTGTGGTTTAAAAACAGGTTTCAAGTAAAGCAAAGTCATGGAATTTATTCCACCACTGAAATTTGTGGTGCTACGAACTTCCACGGCACTGCGCTTCCCTAATCAGCCAGTTTTTCCATCAGGGTCACGCGCATCACGCTCACCCAGTTTCGACATTCGTGCAAAAGTTCCAATCGATACCCATGCTAATCAAATAAGCGCGAACCCAGCGCAGTTAACTAGCTGTTGGACACACTTCTACGTGGCGCGTTCGAACGATCAATGTCGCTTTCACGTCGATTGATTGAATTTTGCCAACGAAGAGTCCTGTCAAATTCAATTAAGCAGCTCCGATCTAGCAAAGTGCCAATGATCGATTTCGATGAAATGGAGCTTAGCTAGAACAAGTCGCATTGGCTGCGTCACCACACGTATGCATAACAGTGCTTTGTTTTGCTTTACAGAAAAACAGGTTTGGGGGATAGTTTCGCGCTGCGTGTAAAAATAAGCGCTTCTCAAAGAATGGTGGTAAGCTTTAATAATATAATTACTGCAAATGCGCTCATTAATTTCTTCCCTCGAACTCCTTTCTTCCACAGGTGACTTTGTTTGCTTGCGCAACAGGCTTTTCTTCTCCACATCTGCGTTTTCGCAACTTGTAGCTTATGCACTTACCTGTCGTGCAATGAGCAACAATCATCTGCACAGCACGAAAAGAAGTTTGCGGCTTGGATCGCGTCGACAAGCCACTTCCACGCGAAACCACACGGGTTTTTGATATCGTAACCCTTTGAGGACCGCAAAGCAACCTTTGTGGCTTGCAGATTGTTCAGCCAACGCACGACGTTTCTGAAAAGGGGAGCTTGACCCTAATTCTACCCCTGGTTGCAAGTTGTGTTCCGTGTCATCCTCGCTTGATGTACAGTACCAACAAAGCCACAGCCACCGACTAATGTATGAGACCATGACGTATTTCGTTTGCAAAATGTTGTGACACTTACGCCGGTAATGTTAAGTTTTCCCAAGTCCGTTTGTAATGCAGGTTCAAAACGACCAGTGCGCTGTTCCGGAGAGGGAAACGGGATCATGCAAGGTTGCAATGGACCAGCTGAAGTTGCTGCACGTTTGGCCCGACACGCGGTGCAGTTGCTCGTCGCCAGCTCTCAGAAGGAGGCACAAAGTGAGTCCGGTTGCTGCAAGCAACTTCTTTTCACATGCTTTTGAAACAGAAATGTGCTGTTTTGCTTAAAAAGGCGGCGAGGTAAGTCAGTAGTCTACTAACGAACCAATCCCTCAGATGTTTTAGGAAAAGTTAATCAAAGTTATGCGTGCATCGTTGAACGCAAAGAGTTTGTATTATGTCTTTGAAAGTGCGCCACTCTAAACGTCGGCCGACGGCTTGTGGGAATAATCTCCCTGAGTTGCAAGACTGACCGTTGCTTTTTTCTGTTACAGATTCTTAGCGCAACGTCATTTTCTCGGCATTTTCTTAAACGACCATAATGTTGTGGGCGTGGTTTGCGAGAAATGAGTAAACGATTATTATAATTTTTATAATATCTGCCGCATGATGATGCAGCGTTTAACCGCAACGTTTACACGTAATGCTCGAATTCCAACATCTCCTTGAATACTTAACATTGGTTTCAAACAGGAAAATATGTAACATTGGTTTCAAACAGGAAAATATGTACCCACTTGGCTTCATTTTGAAAAACTACATTTTAAAATTTGGCACACGAACGTGTGTTGGTGTTGACTTCTAGGACCTGGCCCGATTCATCGCGAAACTGTTTTAAGCAAATGCAAAATTTGAATAAACGGTATCTCTGTCATAAACCATTGCCTTGCTTTTCGTAGTTCACTGTCCTTCAATAAAAAAGATTGCTTTACAGCCCCGCCTGGGTCCAATTTTGATACCTGAGCTTCTCCAAGCTCCGATTTGAAAGCTGCTGCTTTGAAAGTAAAAACACTGAAAAATTGCAGTCTTTTGACTTCTAACTTCTCTCTCTTGGAATGACGTAAGCAAAGAACTACAACAGAATCGCGAGTCCCTCACAGACCAACACTCAATGCAACAAGATATGCTACACAGATTTAATACATTTCCTGCTTTCAGATAATAGCGAGAGTAAACTCACTCCGTTTCGTCGAATATGTCTCATTAAAGACACTTTTAGAGCAGCCAAGCAACAAGTAAAAGGCCGAGTTTTGGCATGCTAAACGTTTTCCGTATACAAACGCTGTTCTTCGGTATTGATCGCTCCAGTGGTAAAGTGTTTTTTTTATTAAGCTCATGCGTTTGCGCTTGACAAAACGTATTTTTAGCCGGGTGAGAAGCAAACCGGTTTATCATAACAACCTTAACAGCAATGCCTTTTTGTTGCGTTTTTGAAACATTCGAAATTTTACGACCTTGTTAGTAACAAACGGAACCATTTAATCGAAAGAGAAACTAATCCTTTTTTACAGAAGCTGAGGAAATGCTCCGAAATTGTTAACAAGCTGTACAACAATCACTGCTTCGGTAAGGGTTCAGTTTGAAGTTACTGTGAAGTTTCCACCTTCTAAAGCTGCCAAGCCTGGTAACGACAAGAAATTGCGTGTGAAGCGATTTGCGTGTGAAGCAATTGCGTGTGAATGCGTGTGTAAAAACGTCACCCGTGGGAAGCGTCTTCTACGTGGATAAAACGCTCATCGCGAAATCGAGAAATTCTAGTGATAACCAAAATTATCGCTTTTCTCAACTTTACTACTATAAGGTAATGTTTGTTATGGCGTCACCAACCTTACAACCTCTCACCTCAAAAATGTTTGAATGTCACCATACATGCTTCATGCTTAATTGTCACCATATATGGATCGTGCCAGTTTAAATGTCCAGATTCCTCTTTCTGGAAAGAACATGCGTTTTAATTCATTTTTTCGGAAAGCTGCTAGTTTATGGAATGCGTTGCTTGTTGCTGTCAAATTTTCTAAATTTTCTACGAGTATTTAGTTCTTGAAACTGCGTCTTGAATCTTTTTACTGTGCATAAAAATGTGACCGTTGGCGCCTTCATGGCAGTAATACCCGATAGTATATCGTTACGCTGTAGATTGCGCTTGGGTCACAGTTTCCTGAACCTGAACAAGCACACTTATCGCTTGCGCTCATGTGGTGCCAGTGAAACCGAAGAGCAACTACTTCTTAGCTGTACTCTTCATTCTGCATTCCGCATTGACCCCCTGCAGTCAGTAGAACTAATTTTGTTGAAAGAAGGCCTGCAAGATTTACTGTTAAGTGTAATGTGCGATCATGCAGGACTTTTGCAAATTCTGCTGTTCGGAAACCTTTCGCTTAAAGTTAAAAACCCACTACGAATATATATAATGCTGTCCCTAATGTCTACAGTAGTATGCACTAACCGCTTTACCTCGCCACAAAACCATGGATTTCTTTTTAGTCATTCATTATAATGAATGCAAACAATTCTTTTCACATTTTCTTCCTTGTTGTAAAATTTTGTCGACTGTTAGCAGTATATTAGCCCGTTTATTGCATGCTTGCAATTCAGGCTCCGGCTTGACGCTCGTCGTCGCTGAAATAAAACATGAACAAATTGTCGCTTGTAGTGACCGAAGAACATTTTATTCGTAAAAAGGCGGCATTGATTTTGGCATGATCACTCCCTGCTGCTTGCAACAGACGTTTAAGTGTTTGCGTGCATTTGCAAACTCATTGGACACTTTTGGCCTGAAGTAAAATCTAAATGTAGTAAAAATAAACAATGCTTGTGGCAACAAAAACGTGCACAAAGCAAACTAAGCATGATGCACACCAACACGCGCGAAACCTTTAAGATTTCTTGAGCATTATAGGCAGTAATTAAAGGTGCTTGAAAAGGGTTTCTCTTACAGATCTAGCTACGTTGCAGCCAAAGATTGTCACATCCACAGCAACAAAAACGGTCAAAATCGGAAATATCGTACCGGAACCTGAGCCTTCCGCGCAGGTACTGGGCAACATAACGGAACGTAAGTGCAAGGGAGTGTTAGAAACAAGCTGTTAGATATTGTTAGATCTTCGCGAGCTCGTTGCTGACAAAGTTGGCGCGAGGATTATGTTATAGAATAGTGGCATGTGCTTAGTAAAGTTACTGTATTTCTACATGCCAGTGGTAATGCTACATGTTTAACGGATGCTTCTCTGTACTAGTAGCAAAAATTCAACAGCCCTCAGAAGCCAGATTTTCATACTATGCTAAAATCAAAGAATAAATTCCACCATTCCTTATAATGAATGTACTTTTATTATTAGACAACATCAGCAAAGACACTGGCAACCTGGCGTCATTAATTATAAGGTTTCCTCCGGAATATTGTCCAGCATCAAGCCACTTTATACCGTAGTTGAAGGTAAAAGCGATCTCGAGGAAAGCATCATCCAGGGTCGGCGCAAACCATTCAGCACCTTATGCAACATCCATTTTCGCCGCCCCCTCATACTTTATGACGTCATGCGATCAACCGTGGCAGGACCTGTTTGCAAATTTGCCCACCGTCTATACTTGGTATACGTAAACAGAAAGATTCTCTTTGCACGTCCTAAAATTACTCGTGGGACCTAGGCAAGGTTCATTCCAGCACCACTCCCCTGAAAAAGACCGTTTTTCAAGGACGACTTTTTTTTCATCAAACTAATTTTTAGATGCATGCCGAGTTTATTTGAACACCAAATTAATCAAAATATTATCTAAACAAGTATCAGCCGTTACAGCATTCACATAAACAAAATTCTAGCTTACACCTCTGAAAACCTTTCCACAGTCTGATGTCGTAACAATCGACGACGTTGCGCATGCGCAGCAAACCTCTGATGTTCGCGAAGGTCAGCATGCTGGTTATGGTGCGTGCCAGCCGGTATATGTTTGCTACATAAATTACGGTGGTGTGTCCTGTAATCCAAATCTGACTGGTTATCTAGACCAGGGGTCCTCAATATGTGGGTTGCGGCTCCAAATTTGGGTCGCGAGACCTTCCACTCTGGGCAGTGGGGTGGACAAAATGTTTGATTTTAGGCGAGCAGATACCGCCTACCAAAGCACAAAATGACTAGATATGCTAAAGATTTCGGGGGACATGCCCCCTGGTTACGCCTGTGACTGTGGGTCGCAAAATAATTTAAATTTACGTTTTAAATTTGCCATTCGCATTAGACAGAATAAAGGCAATCATTTCTATATGCTAAGTTTCATAATTTTGTGAAGAAAATTGCTACTGTTGCTAGTAGTCTTAAAATTGATATTTAATTATGAAGTATTTTCCAAGAAATTATATGCTCACGAAGTGTTTGGGTCGCGAGAGTTTAGAACTATTCTTAGGGTCGCGACAAAAAGTATTTGCGGATCCCTTAGCTTGGCTGCTAATGCTAAAAATGCTGGCATTCGGCAGTGTTTCCTAATCTGACTACACTGGATGGCTGAAACAGGATTTAGCTAAGACTTCGACATAAAATTACTCCCGTAAAAAACTTGCAGCTAGGAAAGATCAAAAAGTGAAAAGAACAAGATGTTAAACTAAAAATTTTTCATTGAGCTTGATAAAGCATGGCCTGCAGGGCATGCTTTGCTGGCCCTGGCAGCACGCCATTGATAGATTTGTGAGTACCTTAGGCAAGATCCATTCCAGGGTCCACCCCTCCTATGCAAAGATCCTTTAGCCAGGTTGTAAGGCTTTGAGGTGCAAAATACATTTTTAGGGGGGCACGATTTTTGTTTTTACTACATGTTTAAAATAATTTTTCTGGACACAATAGAATTTGTTAGACACAAAAAATTGGGGGGCACTGCCCCTGGAATTACCCCGTGGCTAAATTAAAAAGTTTATTACATGAATCAAATTTATAGCAAATTGCGACGTAACTTACCTAGTACATGTGCAATTGAAATTAATAAAAAAGAAGATTTTTAATATTTTATTAACCCTTTTTGCAGCAAACCTGAAATAGTGACGCACCTCCATCTTCTCATAAACTGCGTGAACGTGAGTTTCATGCACTTTCATCATGATCATTATCTTTTCTTGGTGTACGTTCGTCACTTTCTGAACCACGTAGTTATATTTTTTGTCCTTTTTGGCGCCCCCTTTGGCCCAGCGCCTAAGGCGGCCGCCTAGCTCGCCTAATGGTAGCGCCGGCATTAGCATCATCACTCATCTCCGTAAAAGAAACTCATCAGTGCATGGTGCAGAGCAAATACCAGCTCAATAACATTTGTTTTTTTCAAAAAAAAGGTTCATGCATCAAACTGACTAAACAAACCAAGCCTGAATCAAAACCAGCCAAAAAAGTTGTTGGATGCCGCAGAGCAACAGCATCTGGTTCAGACAAACGAAAGGCAGCTATGCTAGAGATATTCATAGTTACGTAAATACGTAAATAACAGCAACTTCTTTCTTAGTTGCGAACATCACCAACTCCGATAACACCGCCAAGACTGCAAACACCTCAACAGTGATGGAGTCTGTTCTGGAGGAAAAAGAACTCATAGAAACAGACCTACTTTTCCTCCTCCCCACAAAACCAAGGCCTGTATACAGAGAAAATATCCGAAACAATACCGGTAACCCAGGCGACGTCCACGACGTAAGCGGCGATGTGCCCGAGGCCGACTACACAACAAGCGATCCACTAAAGACAACATTTGGTAAGTTTAAGCAAGAATGCTTATTTTTTGTAGAAAATGTTTGGCAACCGATAAACAAATAATCGGCTACAAAGATTGGGCAATGCTTCAGCAGTATAGCCAGGATTTGCTGGAAAAGCGTTTCGTTTTTTAAATCAGGGATATCTAGAACTCCGGGAAATCTAGAACTCCGTTCTAGATATCCCTGTTTGAAATTCACACATAGTCTTTCGTAGATGATTCACTTCGCTTCTACAGTGGTTTTAGGCGCCAAAGCAGGGTTGCCTGCGGATCCTACGTTAAGTTGAAGGTGTCCCCAAACGTTACAAACAGCCATGTCAGCCCAGTCCTCGCAAAAGCACTGCCCTATGTCTCAGTACTCAGTAACCTGACATTTTAAGTTGCCAAGCCAGAGCAAAGTGTTGTGGGGTTCTCACCACTTCGATTTGTTTCATTGACAGGCTTTCGAAATAGAGTGAAGGAAGTTTTATTTACAAGCTACATCGCTAGCGCATCAGCTCGGCAATAGCGCGGTGACAAACGCGAAGTCGGCACCCACCTGAACGGAACGAGGTCACAGTGCTCGAAATCGACTCGCGCGCACAGCACTACGAGTTGAGGACGGAGTGCATGAAACCGAAAAACCCTCTCAAATAGGAAGCGTGTTGTCTGGCGAAATAACGAGGAGCTTAGCTTGCGCTGGAAAAGCACGAACAGAACCGTAAAGTGCACGCTTTGGTTTATACGAAAATGAGAAAATACAGTACTAACGCATCCACTATAGAACTAGAAGAATGTCATGTTTTTAGGAAATACAATAGATTCACGGGGTCTGACCCGCGAAATGTTTTCTGGTGTTTGCAGTTTTGAAAACAGGCGATCCATAGTGGTTAAACGGCCAAAGGAAAAAAACACTAGGAAAGGTTTTCGTGCAGCGTCGATTGATAAAATTCTGAAAGGGTTAGAACAAGGGCATTTAGCCGTAAGAAATGGGGATGCGGGGGTTTAGTCGCACCCACAAATCTTATAGTTTGCAAAAAATCGGGAAAAAAATTGATAAAAATAGGACAAAACATTTTTACAATTGAGAATTTACTTATAAATGAGGCATAAGATATTTAGCACATTTTTTAAAACAAAATTATTCCAGTTGACATGATTTTCGCATCCAGTTCAGTAGTTAAGCAAGGATAATTGCAAACCATTTTTGCTGCTAGCGACTCAACAAATGTTCGACTCGATCTTGTGTATACCGTTAAGATATCATAATTGAGTATCCCCTCAAGGCTTGAGCCCTACCTCACTTCATCGTGTTGAAAGATACCAATGTCAACGCTTGTTGTTTTTTGCTCACTGGCAGCAATTTGGCACTTTTTTCCATTTTTAAGGCAAAAATGGTTCGCACACCCATGTAGTGACACGTAACTTGCCGTCGCGCCTAGATGTAGGCTTTATTACGCTTAAATCAGAATGCAAACGTAAAAGCAGATAGCATGAATACAACACAACGGCAGCGATCAAGAAACGGTGCTCATCTATCGACAAGTAAGTAGAAAATGGCGACGTTCAGAACAACCGGCCACAGTTGCGTCAGCAATCAAGCAAACAGAGGAGTTTGCCCGGGGATCCAATTACATTTTAAAAGCGAAGCAAGGCAACGTCTCACCACACCCCAAACAATTTTGTTTGCCTATGCTGCTAGGAAAACACGTGTTGTTGTCAGAAAACGTAAAAGGGAAAAAGTGTTTTGGTTGACACGGGTTGAAGACCATGGATTTGACCAAAGCTATCAGGGCACAAGTGTTCAAATTGGACGATTTGGGATTGCATAAGGGAGGCCTAACAATGCAAATTTAGCCAGAGAAAAAGTAATATAATAAAAAGAACAGCAGTGACATACACAACACATGTACAAGAGTAAACAGCCAGTGAACTTCACGGGCTATTCGGCAAAAAGCACGGGTGCGAGTGTAACGTGGTTGGGATGGGGATGATGGTAACGTGGCTGGTAGGCGAATGACATCGCGATGCGGAACGCGAGATATTGATGAAGCACAGGACACGTAAACAACTGAAGCCTCATGTTATGACTGTGACGTACAAAACGAGAAACAGCACGGCGTGATTTGTTAGCTTTTCTGTTGCAAACAGAAGGTTTTGCAGTGACGAAGTCTGACGAAAGTTAGCTAGCTCAGGCTGTAAAGGTCAATACTGATTGTGCACGTTTTTCTTTCTACTCAATTGTTTACGGCAGCGGTCCCCAAACTTTTTGGATGCTGGGACAAATTCGCGACCTTATCAGTGTCCGCGGGCCGGACTGTTTTGTGCATTGAAGAAAACAAAACAAAAAACCGCACGCATAACATCAGAAACGTTTCTACGTTGCAGTTGTTTTCTGTGCTTGATAACATGTTTGCAATGTGACTTCTGCAACAGCATTTTTGGTTGCATGATAGTTGCAATATTTGGTTTCCCGCTTGGTGCTACTTTACGTTAATTGCTTCTACGATTTTCAAGAACCCTGTATACCTCACCAATCACCGACTACACAGCAGAGACGTAGTCGAGACCGAGACGTGGTTGAAACGTCGAGACCGAGACTTCAAAAAGTTCGAGACTCGAAAATTTGCAGATTATGCCGAAATGTTTCTACAAATTTTCAAAAAAGTGTCGTCCCCACTTCGAAGTTGAAATTTTGCGAATTTTCGGCATTTTTCATACTTGCTTATATTATTTCTTACCTGCAGATACAACAGACAAAAAGTACATTGAATTAAAGAAGTTTCACTAAGCCATATTGTTACAGTAATCAAAGTGTCAAGACAGTAGGTTTGAGACCGATCCAAAAGTGCAACATTTCAGAATTTTAACCTTTTGTTGCAAAATTTTGCACGTTGCCTGATCTTGGCAATTTAAAGATGGATAAAATTTGATTTAAAAACAACAAAAATCACAAGTGGTGGGGTAACAATCTATTATACTGACATACGCGAAATCGGTAAAACTGTCACAAAATTGTGCAAAATTTTACATGGTTTGAGACAGGATATTTTGCGCCAGGTCTTAACAAAAGGCCGGCACGTATCCTTCGAGATTGAGACGAGACCTGAAACGTTCGAGGCTGAGACTCGCAAAAATAGATCTCGAGGCTACTAGGTGTAGAGGCAGGCAAAATTTTTGAGGGTGCGAAGGATTTTTGTCCGAACTTATCCAACAAAATATGTGTCTCGAAAATGATTAAGGCTTTTTTTGGAAGTCACACAAAAAGGTCTTAATGTGTATTATGGAGAAGAACAAAGTCAAATTCAGACGTATTTCGACAGTCAGTGTCATTCATCACACAATGAGAACAAAGGTATCGAAATATCTGTGCCCAAGTTTTGTGGAATTCTTTTCCGTATTTTCAGAGATGTTGCCCGGATTTGTGATTTTGTGACAAATCAAAACGTTTCGGGTGCGCTTGCAACCCCCCCTGCACCCCTGCCCTCGAGATCATGTATAGAGGCTCCATCACTGCTGTTCATGGTATAAATTCCGGTACCCAACAAACTCGCTCAAAATTAGCATGCACTACTCCTCTTAAAAAAATACAAAAACTGCCAAATAACGGTAATACTTCAAACGCCAAACGCCTGCTACAATTTACAAATTTTTTTATGCACGCTAATGTGAATTCTACAGCAGTCTAGGCGCCAAGGTCAAGTGCAATATTAGGGGGCTGGTGCGCAGCAACTTCCAACGAAAACAGCAACAAAGTTGTAACAATTTTGTATGTTCGTGTTTACTTGTCTGAGTTGTACGCAAAGCGTAACATTAAAAAGTATGGCCTAGGTCCTAACTAAGTAAATCATTTCTGTTACACAAAATGCAAGTAAACTCCAGAAGGTTTGTAGTTGATTCTTAGATCCAAGAGATAAGCTTGCTTTGTTTGCTTTGTAGCCTAAAGCTTATCGGGATAAAATTCTTAATTACGGCAAATGCATTTTGCTTTTTAGCCGTTTTGTGTAATTACATCTTACATTAATTCATTCACACGAAATCGTTAAAATGCTAAACATTCAAGAAAGCTCGCGGGCCGGATGGGAACTCTTCGCCGGTCGGATCTGGCCCGCGGGCCGGACTTTGGGGAACGCTGGTTTACGGTTTTGGCGCGCGTTGCAAGGCTTTCGAAGTACCAGTCCAAGGCGCATCCAAGGATTGTCTTTCGTGTTCCATAAGAATAGCATCGTCACATGGGACTACGTAAGGAGATGTTTATCGACACTAAAGTTTTGGTAAGCTGAGAACGCGTAGATAGATACTGATAAGATGCCGGATATTGCTAATGTCATTGCAGTGCGACTAGCCGATCAGTCTATCATTCTATGGCAGTAAACCTGATTGTGCAAATTTTACGCTGAGCAAATATGGTTGCCAGATGCGTTTTGTAAAAATACCGGCCATTTTCATTTGTCAACAGTGCCAGATCTAAGCTGTGTCCTAATTCTTAAGCGGCACAGGGAAAACAGAGAGACAAGCAGTATTGTTAAGAAACAATTAATAATTTGCCCGTATTTTAGCTGGCTCATTACATTTCGGTGTGGGTGTGACGTGTCAATCGCACCAAGGATTGCGTCAACAGTAGTAAACAAACTTCGCTGAAAGAACTGTTCATGCAAGATTCACCACTAGAGTCAATGTAGTTTGAGAAAGTCTGCGTTAGTTCTTTTTGAAGTTACGGCAAATTATTTATTTTCACAATACCAGCTTCAGGCACTGATTTTCAAAATACCGGCCTTTTACCGGCCTCTGCTGAATTAGCAGTGAAATACGGGCCATCTGGCAACCCTATGAGCAAACGCTTACTGCAGTGAGCACGCAATTGCGCAATCATGCAGACGCAGAACCAGTGAAGCGTTTCAAGCGGTGAAAGGGCCGTGCGGTATACTTTGTCTACGATATTAAATTCGGAATGTTGCAAGTGGTCGACAATGAGATTTCGCTGCGCATTTGCGCGGTTGCCCACCTTCGAGGGAACATTGGCCAAAAGAATAATTATCAACTTTCGCGTACCCGATTCTCTGCATCTTCTTCATCATCATCGTGGGAACCGCAGTTCCTTCAATTCACTGCTAGGCCGCACTAGATCTCGGGGTAGGTGTTGAGCAGCTATTCGACTGTCTCATCGTCCAGAACCGTCAGGCCGTGCAGTCCATGGGGAGGTCAACGGCTTGGACATTGGAGGGCGACATGGTCAACGTCTATTCATCTGTCCCGCCCTCACAAGCCGCAGAATGGGCCGTACCTCATTTGTGTAAGCAGGAACGGAAACGTCCGACTAAGGAGGCGGCTAAGCCGGTCCCACGCTGTTCTTGGCAGGACCATTCCAGGAGGGTGGTTGCTGATGTCGGGGATGAAAGTACGGAGTCTCATAGTGTTCTCCAACCACTCTGCAGTCCATTGGTTCTCTGCATCAAGTGGAGACTTTTTAAGGCCGAGTTGAATTTCCTGTTTGAACGTTAGACTTGGGATGGTGCGGGACGAATTTTGCGTGACAAGTGCCTAAACCGATATAATCTATTAACAATATTGACTCAAACAGCCGGGTCCGGCAAACATTTCAGGTGGAGGCCGTGGTTAGACACCCAATGGTGAAGGAAATTATAAATGACAGTTTGAGCGTCTTGCCATGATGAAAGAGTTGCAGTAAACCAGTGACTAAACCGGTGTGTCGCTCATGGTATTGCATAATCTAGTCGTAATGTTATCTTACAGGGAAGCAAATTTGATGCAAACTGGCCTCTAGTCCAGCGCCGAAAATAATTGAAATTAAAGATTTTCAACACTATTATCGTCAGAACGTTCCACTCTTCTTAAAATAAACCAGATTTTATTTTTTAAGCAAATGCGCACTTTTTTGTTTACAAAGAAAAACAGGAAAGAAAATTTGCTTGTGCTGTGTGCATTCACTCACGCACTTGCTTTCAACGAATCTTTGGCCGGAGTCGCTGGAAGAACACCATTTCCTTTTTCTAGCCTTTTTCCGCTTGCTTACTTTTGTTTTAAAGAATAATTTTATATTGTATACTGTGAAACAACATTGCTTTTCTTTTGCAATAACATTTGCTGTTGTCAACAGTGTGCAATTTGAAAAAAAAATTACACTTTTTAATCATTCAACCGCTTAAAATCAGTCGCCACTTCCAGCACTTTAAAATCAGCGCCCAACCTGCACAAAATCGTATTTTTACCCTCAATTGCTACATTTTTCTTACCCTAGACTCTTTAAATATACCTAGCAGGTTTCATTTTCTGCGCATATTACTCTCAGCGCTGTTTCTTCTCAACTAGTTTTAGTTTTTCTTTTCATGAATTTGTAGTTTTTGCAGCGCCGGGTTTAGATGGCGGGGGGTCCTGGGGCCCAGGCTTGGTGGGAGGACCCATGTGCGGATATAAAATGTTTAGGCAGGGTTGACCGATGAAGTCACTAGTATTTCCACATATCATTAATATTTATGACGTAATCTTGTGACGTCACATTTGTTAACTCAACTGTAACAAAATCTATGATGCAACATGGTATTTACAATGATTAACGATTCGTGAAACTTGCAAAACCAGTCGCTGAAAGCATCGCGTCTTCTTATTTTTAATATTTATTTAATAAAGTTTTGGAAATTTTTTGGAAAAACGTTCTTGGCGATCCAACGTTTTCATCACCTCTAAACGCCAGTCCTGGCTCCGCAATGAATTTTGCGACAGAAACCAACTTATGCAGACAGAGACAATTTCCGACATTGTTCGCATTGATTGACCTGATTGGCTAGTTCTGTATCAATTCTTCATTGTGATTTATTACATCTGCGACTAAATGTAATCGTGGCATCTATATGTTCCATTGAATGCTCGTATGGCGTCGAAGATTCCTTTTCTAATAAGGAAATGCGCAACATTTAATTGTATCCGCGCACATCAGTCTACAAGTGAAACATTTAACACAAGTTTGTGAAGAAGCAAAACAATGCTAGCTTCTGTCAACTACTTCACCATTGTGGTTCTGGCAACGAATAAGACTTGTGGTACATTTCCGTGACAAGTTTCTGTCTTTTATGTGTTGTGGAACATCATGTTTCAAAAATGACTTTTCATCAAAATATCAAAAAGAACCTGTTTCAAATTTCAACCAATATTCCCGCATTTTTTCCGGTACACTGACTGGCCAGAGGGACCAGAGACCAACATCGTTGCCTCCAGTGATAGCGTCAGCCATCTCATCTATCGTGTTTTTTGATGATACATCTTGATGTTCTTCTGCTGCTGCACTGCTGGTTAAACCAGGTCTATTTTCATCGTTACGTAGATCTAAGTCTGTCACAACATGTTCTTCGATTTTCTGCCCTCTTACAGGTTCTGCAGAAATGTCGCCCCTGGACTTCACTGCCACTGTAAAATAGTCGCTTGAATGATTCTTGGCTGCAACTTCTTGCTCTCTCATTTTTGCCTCTTTTGTTTTTTACGTCTTTAAAACCACGTGGATAAGCTCTACACTTGTTGAGATGACGATCTCCCTTCTGTTCATGTTTATTCATTGATAAGCTCAATAATGCTGCCATATTTTCATCGCAAAAAGTGAGGAAAATTTACGACTGTCATTTACTTGAGTGTATTATCTGCACTTAACAAGTCAATTAACAATTGGGCCTATGGATAAGTTTTAAACATTGGGCTAAGACGTCCAGTGTGGACGATGTTTCAGTCAAAACACACAAAACAAAGTCCTTATTTACTTGTCCTATTTAGCTCATGAATATTTTGCAGTTTCCTTAAATTTCTTAAAAATCTAAAATCGCCTTTAGCAATATTATGAAACTAATTATGTGAAAGACGTTTCACATTGCACACTAGCTTTAATAGAGTAGAAACTGGTTCAATTCGAAATATTTCTCTTCCTATTAGGTTTATGGCTGCTTCAAGGAAAAAATCATTCCACTTAGCGTAATGAGCCATCACGCTGAAGTAAAACTGTGTAATCTTTGGTAATGCGCTGAAGCATTCAATGGTTTAGCAAGTTGCGAATGATTTTGCCCATCTTTTATATTCCGCCATTTTACAATAAACTGCGTTTGGTCGATCTTCTTTTTGCACGAACTCAAACAATTCTGGTGTTGGCCAAACGGTTCAGCTTCATCAATAAAAACGTTTCTCTCAAGCAAATACTAATCAAATGGTACGACGTTTTCCCACTCAGTTGTTTGCGAATGGAGGAATCTGGCCAGAGGGCCCCGTTTATGTTAGTTTACCACCCTGGCTCAAACCTTTAGTTACGTCACTGATTATACTGTAGTTATGTATAAGAAATGTAAAAAGGAGGATATTTTGACATTTTTCGTTGTCCTCGGAGATTATTTCATTTCTCATGAAAAAGTTGTCAGGTACTATGAAAAGAGGACGTATGGTAGCCCTACTTAACAATGCTACCCATACGCGACCTGTGCAAATCTGAGTAAGGCAGACGCAAAATCTACTAGCAACGAGTATAAACGCAAGCTAATGCGTGTTGCGTGACTTGGCCTTGCATTCACTAGATTCAGATACCTGACCGACTTCCAGGAAAACAGTAAGTGTAACAGTTGTTTCGTCACAATATCAAATAATATACAAGTGAAATACTGCCGTCTGGACGACCGATAATTTAATAGCGTCTATAAACAAATTTTGCTCGCTAATAATAATAACTAAGTGGCACGTACATATCGTACATATGGCTAAACACATAAACATGGTGGGGGTCCCGGGCCCCTTGGGCCTCCCCTTAATCCGGCGCTAAGTTTCTGATTTCACGCAAGAAAACTTGAGAGTGATTACAATTTTTTTCGAAACCTAATAAAACGTATTTTCGACTAACGATACAGCGAATCTCTGAAAAAGAATGGAGAATTAATATAAGGTGTCTATGCACGTCTGTTGTGTGTGTTTCGTGTTTACATCGGCTTTTCTCGCCGTCACACCCATGCCGACAAATCATTGGGTTCGCTTGTCCACGTTGATGCCTGTTTGCTTTACCAACGACTCGATTTGATTTTTCTTCGACAAAAAGTCCTTTTGATTCGTTTAGAGGTCAAAGTAAGTCGAGAAGGTGGCAGACACTTTCGGAGTCTGCAAGCAACCCAAGGCGAGTCTCTAATTTCACATTCGAGATCGCAGAATTTATTGCATTTTGCCCGACAAAGCAAAAGTACAGTATATTAAGATACGAGTCCAAATAGCGCAACAAATACGTATTGGCCACCGGCACGCGGTTGGTCACTGTGCATTGAGGTGAACAATAAAAATTTGTTTTTAGATGTCTCCATGCTGACATCAAGCGGTGGTACATCAAAGATGTCCCCAGGTGGAGGTGCGCGGCTGTCATCTCACAACAGGACCATAAGTAAGAAGAACACCTTGTCTATTTTTCTTAGTTGTTCGCGGCACCCAATAAGAGGAAAACCGGAAAACTGCTCTTTAATAAGGCTTTCTGAAATTTCTCTCAGCAAAAATAGTAAAGTTCCGCAGCGAACAAGTGAATTTTATGGTGGGTTTTTGGTGAAGTTGGTAAACAGCACTGTTCGTTTTCCATAGACCGAAAGTGTTGATTACGTAGGTTAGTAGCAGAGAGCATAACCTGGGGAAAATATTTGAACACTAAACAGAAGGGACGTTAGAGCAAACACACAGACAATACCGGGAAGGACGAGAAGATAATCACTTAGAACTAATTTTGAGTTTGAATCCACTACAGCACGTCCATCACAAGCCTGCAACAAAGTACCTTCTGCATCGTTTTGCTACACTGAGGTACAAAACTTTGAAGGGTTAAATTTTTATTAGTGAAGTACGATGGGAGATTTGAAATGTAATGAAATTTCCTCACGAGAATTCTGCGTTTAGCGTCTTGGGGCAGTTTTTGCAGGCGTTTAACTATTTTGCTGTTATTGGTTGTTCTTTTTCATTGAAACCATAGAAGATACAAAAAGTATTTGTGAATTTTTGGTCAAAACTGCTCTAATCCACAGAACGATTAATTAGTGCTAAAAATACGGAACAAATTTATTTAATGACTTAAATCATAAAACATGATTTCTTTTAAATCACTGGCATTTCAGTTTTGTTTCTCGCGCGACATTGCAAAATTTCAATTTTTAATGCATGAAAGTTTTTTTTCCCGTTAAGCGACGCAACGTCCAGGTTTCCTTCTCACGGCAGCATTCAACGTTCGTGTTACCTGCGACATAGCGCCTAAAATTTACCTTCTTATCACACTGTTTGGTGCGTTGAATAGCTTCGGTCATGTTGCTTGGTGAGTGTTGGAAGTTCCAAATTCCTGCTGCAAAAATCTAAGCAAAATGTTATTTCAGGAAATGGATATACTGTACAGTTCTTATCACACGCGATTGTACCTTCCTCTCTGGACCTCCCAAGCAGAGGTGGCCGGAGTCATTTTTTCAGACCCCGACTCCGCTCCTGTTCCAACATTTTTGAATCCGGATCCGGGTCCGTGCACGGGTGCGGAAATTTTTCAACTTTGAGGATCCGACTCCTGTTCAGACTCCGGCTACAATCATCGATCCAATCGTAACTTACCCATGTTTTCACTTAAGTAATGACAACGCAGACTCCTGCTACTGCTGAAAGTGAAAAGTGACTCCGGATCCGGATCCGGTTTTTCACAAACTTTTTACTCCGGGTCCGAAAGAAAAACGAAGAATCCTGCCGGAGTCGACTCCGGCACTCCGGATCCATGGCCACCTCTGCTCCGTAGTGGTCACTGTCCAGAGGCGGGTTCTCTTTGGTGCTTTCGTTTTTTGGCGCTTCGTTTTTTGGCGACTGGATGTTTTCGTTTTCTGGCATTTTTTTGGCGCTTTCGTTTTTTGGCGACTTCATACTTATTGTTTTGCAGTTATTGTCGCTCTCCTCGGGGCAGCCATCATTCTGTGCCTACTTCTGGCTTCGCTTTACTTGATCATTACAAGGTAAGCTCTGTCCTCAGCCGAGCACTAAGACACTGTTACGTCTGTCTCCACAACGAAAAAAGTGCTCACGAGATGAGAAGCTCATAAAGGAGCATTCTTGTCTTTACACTGCCTCGCTGTTTATAGGCAAGAAGCACTGCGTCCACATAGGTGTGGCTAACAACGTCATTTGGGTATGCACAAGCGGCGGCTTTGAATATTCTCGAGTCTTTTACTTGGAGCTATATTGTTTCTCCCAGTGGTTTTGCTGTTTTCAGATTACAGTTTTTAACAAAAACAAATGGAAACGTAGTGAAACAGTGGAACGGAAACTGATGTGGTGGCATCAGTCGTTTCTCGGACAGATATTTTTGCTAGAGACAGACCATTATTTGATCAGAAACGTATGATCCGCTTGTCTTGACATCAATGAGACCCCAACGTCACTTTTAAATGAAGTCGGTTTTGATATAAACATCGTTATCAAACCCGCTACAACAGAATCTCCTCGACTGGAAATATTTCACACCTTTCACAGCAGCCACATGACACTTAAGCATACAAAAAAAGCATGAGAACACCTGCCCTACAAAACAGGTTGCTTTCAACTTGTCAAAAGATCTCATTTCGACGTAATATGTTCGGCACGCGAGTAACCAGCTCGCAAAAAAAGCATCGATGTTTACACTCAACACCCAAATCGTGAGTTCCCACACGCGCTGCAGGATGCGATAAAAATGTCTCGTTAGCGAATGGCGTCAGATTGTTGGTTATTGTTCTGGCGAGCCATTTAATCTAGATGTTAGCGTCGATAGGCATTCAACGAAGAAAATATTGATGTTATTGTTCTCTCGACGACCGGGGCGCGTCAACCGGCTGGAACGCGAACGTCGTCATCAGTGAACGCTTGGCATTTCAATATCACGCCAAGCTTTTGTTACACAGCAGAGTGAGTGTGAAAAGCTGAAACTTTCCAACATCTGACTTATCCACTCGAAGCTGGTTTGCGCGCTCACAAGGCGCTTGTCAACACAGGGTTGTAGGTCACAAAAGTTCATTGCAAGTCGAAAGAATTCGGCAAAATCACCCAATGTTTCAGCCGCTTTTAAAAAAATTCTTTTTGCAAACTCATTCGTGCAATTTCAACTTATTTCTGGTAAAATTAACAAAAAGCGATAGGAAAATCTCCTCCCATAAAACCCGTCTTGTCTGTTCTGTTAGGTTTTACTTAAATGCTCCCACACCTGTTAGTTTTTTCGAGACTTACTAAATTGTCCTGATTTTGAAGCGATTGAATTCTTCAACCAGGACACCCTCCTTGACCACGTACGAAAATTCAGAACTTTAAATTTAGATATTTTGGACACCCTCCTTGACCACGTACGGAAATTCAGAACTTTAAATTTAAATATTCTGTGTAAGAGACTTATTGCTGAAGTGAAAAGGAACTTTCGACCGCATTTTTTCAACGTAATTTAGCCTAGTTTCTGAAAAATCTCTGAAAATCTCCACAACATTGCGCACTATGCACAATGAAGTGACGAAACACTGACCACATATTCGAGCGTCACCAGTTGGTTCTTTCCCAAGGAGGTACGTTATCCTTTTTCAGAACGAATTTTTGTCTCGCGTAGTTACTGACCAGCTGCATCTTGCTTGATCAAAGGTACTGGACCATGCAGCGGAAGAAAGCGTCAAGCCGTCGACAAAACGTCGGAAATAATGCGAAGACAGATGCGTCCGACACGTCACCCATGATGCCCAGGAACACCGGCGTCGATGGAGTTCCTGGCGATGACAAACTGTGAAGAAAATTCGGCTGCATTTTGAGACAGCGGGTCGCAACAACTGTTTCGTTATTACTGAAAAATGCCGTTCGTGGATATTTTATACTCGTTGCTGTGTTGAGCAAAAGAAGACGGGAAATTATCGAAAAGTAGGTTTGCCAAGCGCATATCAGTTCTTGATTTTCAGAGAAAAAGAAACGTCTTCGACTTCAACCGAACAACATAGTTGGAGAACGTGGGCTGTCATTTTATTTCGAGTTTGTTTCTCAACTTGTTTACAAGAATGCTGCTGGGTGCGAACAAGCAGCTTTTGGCATTTTTTATTGATCATTTAAGACCTTGTCGACGCAACGCAGACCCAAAAATCGTCCGCAGACGTTTTGGCGTTTTTCCTAGATCTTACGAATCATCTTCAGATGTCTCCGCGCAGCGCATTCACTTTGGGGGGGGCAAAAATGTGATAAGGAATGATTGACCACCTGACTACCAAGCAAGCCTGTGGTATATGAACCGATTTAGTGGTAATGTCTATAAGGGCATGTCCACGTCTCCACCGCTCCTATCTCAACTGTTGTTACCGGAAGATGTGTGATGTACATAAACAGAACTTTGGCGTTGTGTAAAACTTTTTATGCCGAAGCGGTGCAATAAAAAACACATCCCGATGTAAAATGAAGAACACGCTTGTGGCCGATAATATCAAAAGCTTTTTAGGAAATCTACTAAAAGCTGGGACGAGGCTACAAATAACATTCATTGTTTTCAAACACAGAGGAACGTGCAGCGTGACGCTGAGATCAACATCGAACATAGAGCAGATGAGCACTATGCTTAAAAACTGATGTTTAATTGCAATAAAATCATGTCCAGGTTGCTTTTGCCCTACTTTTCCGCAAGTGGTCGTCTTTTTAATAATCGTTATTCCGCTGAGAGGCAGTGGAGAGCTTGAATTCTAATGTATTTTTGTGCTAAAGATAGAAAATGTTTCCAGATTTACCAGAAAAATACATAGGATAACGTAAAAACGACAAATGAATTGCTGATGCAAAAGGTTTAAGAACTTTGCTACATGGGCTAGTAGCCTTTTCTGAAAGGAACTGTACGTGTATTTTTAAATTGCATTTTTATGCACGTTCTGCACATTAAGAGGCTACAGATAGTCTTGCTGATCGATATTTATTGGAAACATTCAAAACAGACGATAATGCACTTTTTGTTGGTGTGATTTCACCCAAGAACTTCAGGGTTACATTAGGCCTACTGTATAAATTGATCTCGGTCTAGAGTAAGTGTTCCTTTCAAAGAAATCTTTAAGCTTCGAAATAATTTAGACTTTTGCAGCAGAGGTGGGGAACCTATTTATAATCACGGGCCGCACGAATTGTGCATCAGCGCTGACGGGCCACAAAATCCATAATTTTATCCTCCTGAATTCTACCATTGTTTAACTCGGAGGCTGTGAGGAAAAGCTCCCTCTCTCGACTAACTGTCCATGGCAGTGGTTCTCAACCACTGTTCTGAGAGCCGCATGCCGCTCCTAGGCACCTTTGTGCGGGCTCTAAGCAGTTTTTCAACCAAACCTTTGACATGTTGTGTAACAGACTTCGTTCTTTAATAAAATAAACGTGTCAAAAGACTTGTGTTGACATGTCTTTAGTGCGGCTTTCTAACAAGGTCGTTAGTCTGAATTTGGCTCCCTTCAACGAAAAGGTTGAGAACCACTAGTCTATAGATAGTAACTGTAAGAACGTGCTTATTATGGAGCTTCGTTTTGACTCGTTGCTGTATACTCTAGCTTGGGTAACAAAAATTCTGATGCGGGCTATTTTAAATGTTCACGCTGGCCGCAGGTTTCCTACCTTTGTGTCACAACATTACGTTTCTTCGGTGGAAAATAACCTTACCACCTTTGAAACTGTAAAAACGCCTGTAAAAATTCGATCTAAAGGGTGTTGCCGATACCTACATTGCTGCAAGGCTTACGACTGTCATGTGACATCAAGCAGCGAAAATTTTGAAATCTTGACGTCGACAGTCGTTTCTTACCAAGGCAACCAATTTTTTGACCTAAAACTTAATAATTTTGACTTTATAACTTACAAATTTTGACTTTATTTTGACCTACCAATTTCCTGCATTTGCAACTTGAATGCGGAATACGAAAGATATATAAGAAGTCAAATAGGTAAGTAAAAAATCTTTATTCTGTTGCAATGAAACAAAAATCAAAGTATGAAAGACACAACGAAACGAGAGGTAACAAACCATGGACGAAAATAGCCTGAAGTCACTAAGAAGTTTCTGCAATTTTATGCTTCAACATCAAGTACCACTTTTAATTATCGCCTTTTGAAGTTTGTATATGCATAATGGATTGAGCATTTACCAAAACAATGTACCATGAGACCACGTTTCGTGCTTTACCACGCCTTGCCTACGTAATATTCAATCGTCTAGTAGTGAGCAAAACAACATTATTACGTCAGAAGTCGGAAAAATAATATATTTCAGAATTTCAACTAAACTTGCAAAAGCATATCAATATGTGTCGTTGTAGCTTTAATAAAATATCAATCAAGAGAAACACTGCTGCGAGGAAATTTTAGCCTAACAAAAATTTTTGACTTTTTTTTGACCTAATAACTTTGGAGTCGCGCATGGTATCAGCGTGAAATATTGTTTGTGGACGTTTCATAAGCTTCAAAAAAGGCATAAAAATTTTGACTTTACTGAGTTTTAGTTGTCCTATTTCTTACTTAAACAAATATGTAGGAAGCACGGAGCGAAACGGATGTTTGTCTAACGCCAACTGCTCGATCCTGACCTACTTCGGCGCTGATGTAGATACATATGGAGATTGTTTTCAAGTGGTTCGTTAAGCGGATTTCAACAGCAATTGATAAGTGATGTGGGACTAGGAAACGCCACTTTGAGCACACGAAAATAGCCAGACAAGTTTGCGCATTTGGTTAAGTGATCTCAGTATTTTGTTCAGTGAACATTAATAACATAATCCAAGAACTACGTTAGCATTGCACTACTTCTTGTCACACAATTGGAAAATTTGCTTCTTCTTAATTCAAACATTCACAGACCCCTCTATGCAGCTAATACCCTTTGTCATGAAACATTTGAAACGTTTTTGCCTTCGACAAAGATTGTCAGATTCCTTTGGTAAAAAAATGAAGTGCAAACACTTTTGCTTCGATTAATAGAAAATAATACAGTCACAGACAACTGCATATCACCGTATGAAAATCTAAGGTTCGTTCCAAGCGTGTTGCTGGTTTAAACAAATTAAATTAGCTAGCAATCAACCTTACTCACCAGCTAACGGCCATGTGTGAATTCAAAAACAATAACTATTACGACTGATCCAGACTTCAGCAGTAATACTGCACGTTTGGCTTGCAGAACGCCCTAAGATTTCCCCCTTCTTCTTGTTCAAAGCCTACCTATACTTTTAAATGTGCATACCAGTTACAGGAATTTAGGCTGGTATGTAAGAAACGTTACGTCGCAAAATAATAAGAAACGAACGTACGAGGAAGAAATCAAAAGTTTCAAGCCAAAGTGGGAGGAGAAAGATGCATTCACACTGCAAAACGATAAATCTTTGTGCTTAACCTGCGATAAGTTATTTGTTCAGAACAAAGATGATAACGTCTGACGTCATCATGGAACCAATCACAAAAACGTTTTTGGTGATTTACCGTCTAAACCTGAATTAACAAGAAACAACTTAGTCAAATTAAAGTCATCTCTTCAGAATCAACTGGAACTTATGACTACCTACAGTAAGGAAGCTAATATAACAACTGAAGCCAGTTTCCTCGTTGCATGGAATATTACTCGCGATCACTAGCGTACGGAGGGGGGCACTGTGCCATGCCTCCCTCAGACCCTAAAAATAAAAAAAATGTATAAACAATATTCGACAGTGGCGTAACTAAGGGGGGGCAAGGGCCTCAATTTAAAATAAACTGACTTTGTTTTCTGGTCACTGATATACGCACTACACAAAATTTTTTATGACTACTGTAGGTTTCCTCTGCCTGATTTTCATTTTACGATTTCATTCTTTTACTGACAAAATTGCTTCACACGTGGCTGTTAAGTAATTTAACACTGGTAACAATGAACACCAGAAAAAAGCTTCGGCTGGCGTGAGATTTGAGCCCACAAACTTCAGTAAGCGTCTTCGATAAGCGATACATGTCTAAAACTTATAACATCCAAGTACTCATATAGGTTTATTTCGTGAGTCTCAGACAACAAAAGTTCAGTTTTCTGTCTCACCGGCTGATAAGTCTCGTGAAAGCATTATACTAAAATTTGCTTCCAGAATGCACAAAAATGCGTATTTTTAGGTGTAATTTAGCAAAATTTTCCCGGGGGCATACCCCCGGACCCCCCCAGAATGATCTTGCCTTCGGCATTTCCCCTAAAGTTTATTTGTGACGTCACACGATTGTGACGAAATTTTGATCCCCTCGGAAATTTTCTGCGTACGCCACTGCTTGTGCTAAACAGCCATCACTCAGGTTCGTAGCCAGCTTGGGACACAAGGTGGGGCGAAGAGTTTTCTGAGACGGACCCCAACTTTTTAAAACCATATCCAATACTTTTAAACTATGTCCAACACATTTTTCCATGGAGGTGAAAAAGTTTTCAGGGGTCTTCGCTTTTCCTACGCCCCCTCTAGTTATGGGCCTGCATACACTGACGATGAATTTATAATGATGATAGCTGACGTTGTAGTCATGTTAGACCATGACAATGAAAAACTTCAGAAACACGTGTCGCAAATGCCATGTTCTCGCTACACTACCAAAAGGCACATTTTCCAGACTAACGTTGATATTGCGCGCACAATGCAAAATTCTTTCTTAAATTCCCATTCATTCAATCTGGGTCTTGACAAATCTACTGATACTCAAGATAATCCTCAAATAGCCACATTTGTTCGACATGATTTCACCGAGATGGCCGTGAAAGAAAAGCTTTTAAACCTGGTGGTATTGAAAAAACGACTCGTGACACTGATATCAAAGATGCGCTTGATGAAGCCTTTAACAAGTGCTAACGCCCATTTTGCAAAACGCGTCAGGGTCACAATCGATTGAGAACCGACCAACGTGGGAAACGTTGCCGCGCTAATTGCTCTATTGAAAAATGATCCTAACTTTTTTGGCTTTTTCCTTATTAAATGCATTATTCATCGTGAACATCTGACAGCCAAACTTTTCAAGTGTGAGGACGGTATTAAGACAGTCCGTGGTATGGTTTGTTGTATCCGTTTCTAAATGGGAAAAACCATCCACAGTTCAAAAGTTTTTTTGAAGATGTGGAATTGGAGGATGCACTTATAGATGTATCTGTATTTTTCAGTAAGATGTTTCTCTAGCGGCAATGAGTGGAGAAGATTTGTGAATTTATTGGAAGCAATCCAAGTTTTCCTTTCAGAGAAAAAGCACTTTCCACACTTGGAAAGTAGTAAATGGCTGCATGTTACGTGCAGACGCAACGAAGCACATATAAACCCTATTTTTGGCTCTCCAGGGAAAAGATAAGATTATCTCTGATCGTGTTCAGACAATTCTCCGTTTCAAAACAAAATCAACATCTATCAAAGAGAAATGATGTCAAGCAAATTCTCCCATTTTTCCTAATAAATCTGTAAGAGAGTGACTGCATTTTCTGAAAAAGAATAGACAAATGTCAAACTGAAAGAATACATGGAAACATAGCCAGGCTTGCTGGAAATTTTCCACAATAGATTTGGAGATTTAAATGTTTTTGCAGCCATGCTTTCCCTTTCTAGCAGATCCCTTCCGTGTCGATATGTTGATGGATTTCCAGACCCTCGATGTTTTGGCACAGAATTAGCAGCAGCTAAAATTAAACTGATAGAATTGAAAGAAAATTTAGCAATGAAAATTTCCCGTTCAAGCGAATCGACTTTTCCAGAGTGCAAACGACTTTGGAAACAAGTTCTAGACCTAGAGAGTAGATAAACTGAGCTCAAGAAAACTGGTCTGCGACTTTGTTTCGATACTTACCGCGATGCGCAATTGCAAATCATTGTCCTCAGAGTGGGTGCTGTAAAATCCAAACATCGCGGAAGCTTATAATCGACCGCTGGACAGAATTAGTCCCGACTGCTGCACCAACGTACTGTCCAGATTATAAACGTCTCCCAGACGGAATGGAAACATGCAAGCGCCACAGGTCATGCAACGTCACGATTTGCCTATACTTGATTTCAATTTTGCGCTGCTTATGGTAGATCTTGCGGCATTCGAACAAGTGATTTGATGCACGCGGCTCATGCAGGACAAACGTTTGACGACCCTAGCATGCAAGGATCGTCCTTGGCATCGCAATGTGTTTTTATGGACACTTGCAAGCAGGCGAGGTAGTTGGAACACATTTTATGAAACCATTCCCTTTAGAAACCTGCCGGCAAAGTTATTGCAGAAATGTAACCAAAACGCTGGAAATTAATCACTTCATACCCCGTAAAAAATGTACAATATACCAGCTTGTAAAAGAAAAAATTGCTAAAGTATGAAGCAAAGCTTGCTCTCATAAGGCAGGGGTAATTGATAAGTAAAAGTGGCCGCTTTAATCATGAAACGGAGTGGGCATTAGTTGCTTTAAGATAGCTTCTCGGCTTCTGCATAACTGAATGCTGTGTTGCAGAAAAATGAGTGTTTCGTAGGCTTTGCAAACAACTTTAAGCAAGTGAATATTACAGATCTATTCCTCAATCCCGTCGTGTTAGAAACTGCTTGCAGAGTTTTGTTTGATGTGATATATGTCAAGAGATCGATTGTGTCTGACATGAAGTTTGATTAATGAGTGAACACGCTATCGTAACCACGGCAAGTGCATCGATGCCTATTGTAGCCTCTCATCCGTCACCCAAGTCACTCAACGCTTGCAGTTTGTGACCACCCGCGGTGCGCCGACCAAAAATCGGATTGCGCTCGGCAGCAAGGTCACGTTTAAGGTCATTTTCGTTGAAGCCAATACGCAGAAAACACTCAAGCTGATGACAATTTAAAGTCATTAGTAGGTTGTACAACGCTTTCGAAAAGCTTTGTAGCATGTACCCTAAGCTTTCGAAGGCACTTCTTTCAGAAGTGTGAAGCAGATAGGCTCGAGAAACACGAATGTATATAAAGAGGACGGTTATTTTGCAAAAAAGATTGTTGTTCGAAAGGTAAAGATTTACAGTTATTGATTTTTACAGGGTGGTTACCGCATTCATATAGTTAAATCTAAACATTTCAGAAAGAATACGTAGGCATGCAGACACTAGGCGTGCAAATTAGGAAGTGTCTAACTGACCAAATGGTACTTTTAATGCAGTTGAGGGTGGTGCTTTTAACTAGAAAAACCTAGTCATGCAGTAAGAGAGAAACAGAGTATATCCTAGCTAATTTGGTAGTATAGCAGACAGACAGAGTGGATGTGTGCTTGGCAGTATGTTCTGGTATCCACAAATGCGATGACTGCTCCCTGTAGAATGCTGTCAACTGTTCACTGCCAACTTTCGGCGAATTGCTTAGGCATCGGTTGGGTACCGAACCAGAAAACAATACCATGCCGTGTACAAGCCCCATGCACCATAAAAATCACCATCCAGAGTACAACAGATCAAGTCATATGTTTTCCACTGCTTAAGGCAAGAACGCTATAAGCAGGATTTTCAGGCAACTTAACGTTTTAAACACATTTTCAAACATTCTCGAAAAGAGTTCTCCTGACTCGATAGCGGCTGAAGATTTTCCTGATATTTTTATTATATTTCTTAAAATCTTTTTTTTTTCTCACTGCGGAAAAGTAAAGCTTTGTCTAAATATTTTGTTTAATTAGTATTTTCGTTCAAACCGTCATCAGTGCAGCCTCTCTTCTCAGTGGAAACCATATTTTAAGAGCGGAACAGTACGATTTCCACATAATATGAAAATCGTTTGCTCTGGCTCAGTACACCTTGTGAATCATCTTTATAGAATACGGATTACTCCGCAGTCTGTAAGAGTCGCGCAAATGCCATCTGCACAGCATTTTTTCATTTTGTGCAGATACTGTCTCCGCCGGTCAAGGAGCAGTGCCTTGTATACCTATACATAAAGTACCTCAGCACCCTCAGTGCGTTTTGTAGAATATATTGCACGCCATGCATACTTTCCTACATAGACATCGTTGTTTTTTATGTAGCTTTATTTATGTAAAATTACGAACCCCCCCCATGTGTACAGTGGCGTATGGTGGTCATCGTTAAATGGGTGTGCGCTGTTTGTGACGCCACACTACGACGTCAAATTCACGTTTCAAATCCAACGTTTTGGCGAAGTTTTATGACACAATGCATATCATTACACACGCACTCTCCTTGTTCATTTTTGTATGACTTAATATGTCATTGTATTGACTTCAAAATATCAGCGCTCAAACTTAGGATGCAGGTGCAAAATGCACTCAAGACTACGAACAAGCAATCATAACTGCAAAAAATATCAGACTGCACGTTGAAACCAGGGAGTGAAACACACTCAGCCCTACAGCAGCGCAGTTAACAACTGCAAAAACAGTCTGCACGAAACACGAAGGTCTCTTTGAATATGAGCAGTCGAGTCCAGAAGGTGTGCGCCTGGAATAGCGCACATCCAGGGTTGGTAGATCGAAACAAAGAGGGAGTAAAATTCGCTCATCCCTGGAACAACGCAGCTCACAACTGCAAAAGCAGTTTGCGCAAATGTCACTTCGACTACAAGAGCAGTCGAGTACACAAGACGTGCGTCTGGAATGGCGCACCGCACATTCGGGCCGGAAAGTACAGAATTATCTTTCTAGCTTTTTCGTGATTTTCCCTTGATCGCACTGTATGGAAAATGTCACGTCATGTTCAGCTTGACAGGGTGTGCGCCGCACACCTAGCACACCAGGAGTATACGCCGCTGCATGTGTATGCTTTGGTGATTTTTCACGACAGACATGCATTCTTCCACAGGCGGATTTTCATTTTCGGGGCCCGAGGCTAGTTCAATTTGGACGCTTTTTTGGAAAGCTTGCATCAAGATATGACGTCGCGTGTTCAGTGCAGGTTGCCGTGGTTTGAAAATTTTCTCAAAATTTCAAAAGTCTCATCTGAATAAACCAGACATGTTAGCAACGTTTTTGTAAATTTGACCTCATAAAATTTTTAATTAAAAAAATTTGAAATATTGAAATTTCAATGCCCGTGCTGACTGAGCAGGCGCTTTACAAATGCTGCACCGGCATGCCCTCTGACATCAGCTTCGAAAAATGTTTGAAAGAGTTCCACAAGCCTTTAATTAGTAACATACCGAACAACAGTAGTCAGCGGATCTACATGTGATACATCTGGTGAAGAATCTATACTCTAACGTCTATGCCGTAGAAATTGAATAATAAACTGATTTTTTCATTTCCGCAAGACATTTCTGCAGTAACTTCGTCATAACGTCATTTCCGCAATAACTTCTAGCACTGTCTGAGCAATCAAATCGATGTGCTCTTCACGCCTGCTTTTTGGGCAAATGAGAAATATCCACTTCCGGGATCACCTTGCTTTGCAATATGTCTAGCCAAACAAGGGTCATGTTTTACGTTGAGTTCGAGCAATCCCATGAAAGTTTCATCTGATGCATTTTCAAACTTCTCGTCTTAACTGCGCAATTGAAGGTTCAAGGTCCCTTGGTTTAAACCCCCTTAGCCTTATGGTGAATCCACGTTTGATTCTACTCTTGTTTTCTTGAATGCAACTGGCTTTTCGATTCAAATGATCGCAAAGCATCATTTTCTTAGTCAGCAGCAAAATGTTAAATTAGGACCAATTTCTGGGCAGTGCGTCTACTTCGGCGCTGGTGGGTTGTGAGTTCGACTCTCGGCTGGGTCTTACCAAGATGTTGTAAATTGGTACTGCCTTCTTACCACGCGCGCGGTGTGCAGAAGAGCCGCAGGAAGCACAACCAGAACACAAAAACAAACCGAGTGAAATGAAAGCAGAAATTGTACAAACTCAGTCGTGGCGCTACAAGACCATTGCAGTTATAAAGCGCCAACAACAAACCACCACATCAATAATACAATTCCTCTCAGTGTTTCGTTTTATTTACAAAGTTTGAAAATCTATAAAAGACGTTTTGTTTCCTTGACTAATCTGAAACAATTTTAAAAATGCCGCTATGGTCACACTGCGTGTGTTCATAGCATCACAGGGATTTTCAAAGCCGATCCAACCTGACAGATAAGCCAAGTAATTGTAGGCTGCCAGACAAAAATCAGTCCGGTTACGAAAGAACAACGGATTTATGAAACAAACTGTCCTAGCCGAAATATTTTTCCGATAATGCGAAGAAATTCGGATAATGTTTCAAGTCCTGCAGAGAACTTGATTTGCCCATGAGCAAAGTTTGGACAGTATTTTTATGTCTACTTTTTCACATTTCAGAAACCATCAGGCTCAGACTAAGATTTGACAGCTTTATTTTTAATGCTGCTATTTTTTGTTCTTGCTCAGTGCGTATAGTAACGGAATATGAAGGTCAGTTTACTCTGCACACCGCAACAGCTCAAACGTTTCTGTTTATGGTCAGAAGTAACTGCAAGCTTGACGCAGTTTACTGACGTCAACGTCTTGACGACAGCGTTTGCGTTTGACAATCGCAGCTGGACGACTGTATTAACCTTTGTTTCGTAACAACCGCTCCTGTTTCGATGCAATCGGAAAGGGCAATTAAGGGGATTTGTAAGAAACCCAAAAAAGCAGAGCAGCAACATTTCGTATAATCTGCAACTCAGTTCGTTTGCCTTGGTCAGCCATGCGTGCAATCTAAACTTACATAATAAAAAGTTTTTTTCTCCAAACTTGAAGGTGTGGGTGTCAAGTTGAAGAGCAGAAAATCGATGCCATCACCTATTTTTCGTTTGCACCAACGCTGCTGATTTATCAAAATATTCAGTTTGTTTAAGTTGCTTTCATGAGTTCCAAGCTTCATTCTGCCCAACAAAAAATGCTTGTTGATTTTGTCAAACTTTCCCTTATTAGGCAAACACAAGAGAGCAATTTTTCGGAATAGCAATGGCGGGGGAGGCGAGCGAAGGACATGGTTCAGCGCCGGGACGGAGTGAGAAAAATTTCACGCTCCAATTGAGGAGAACCCCCCTGATATAAATCACTTGTGTGCAATGTTGAAAGAACCTGAACTCTGTTGCCGGACGAGACTCCGCGTTGGGCAAAAACGTCGTCGCGGTAACGCAGGCTTATTTCTCACAGTGGCGTGATTGTGACGGAACAAAAGGTATTTCCGTGGTTTTACAAGGGCGCGTTGATTGAAATTCCGTCCATTCTCAATAGACCACGATAAAATGATTGTAACTTTTTACTGCAATCTTTAACAACGCGTTTAAAGGAAGAAATGACCTAAGACTAGTTTGAGTGGATCTGTTTTTTTGTTGTCAAACACAAGATTTTCTCTCAGGAGAGAAACACGATACTAGTCGTGAAGACTCCACAAGCTCGCGTCGGCATTGTTTGGTTTGGAGAATTTTGCACTAATAGACATATATGTTTGGATCAAAACTTTCAAAGTTTCTGATGCCTGGTCAGGAACGGTAGTGTCTGTCGGGCGCGCTGGTTTGGATTTTGTCGGGCGCGATGGTTAGATTTTGTTCTTCGCCAGGGTTAATGTGTGAATGGGTGCCCTCTATGTTTCGGCAGGACTTCGCCTCTACCCTGGTCGCTTCAACCCTGCAACGAGTCGCTTTACAGCGCTCAGTGGCTCACCAGACGCGCAGTTGACTTCCTGTTCTGACAAAAACCGGGTATGTGGTCCAGCAGAAACAACTTACCTTTCTCTGAACTGAGATCTGATTCGATTTGGATTACCCGGATGTTTTATCGTGGGGGTGATAAAACGTTCAAGGTCGCATCGTGTTGGCTCCGGGTGCAGTGAATGGCGAAACTATTCCTGGAATCAGAGGCGTTTCAGAGGTTGTGGCTGTTTTTCAAAGGGAGTTGGGTTTGTTTTCTTTCAAACCGGGCGCGCTGGTGGTGAAATGACACCAACGCTCTTCAGGTGACATGCTGCTGAGAATGATTGATGGAAATCACTTTTCAAGCCTTATCATCCTGATTCACGATCTCACAGTGGACGTGACATCGCGTAAGAATTAGGTTGATACTTGATAAGGCATGAAAATCGGTTTGGCAAAGAACAGCATTTTTTCAAATTGCACGCAGATTCCTGAGGTTTGGGCGGAACGCATTACGTCAGGCCAAGGAAGCTATTCAAAAAATGTTAAAGTTTTGCTTCATCCGCAAACTGTAAAAAGGTTCACTGTGATGTAAATTCGTTGAAAAGTGGGTATCTGTTCATACATGTACCTGAACTGAAAGCGCTTTCGACGTTTTCGTGCGATTCACGATCCGCAGTCGATTCATTTGAAAACAACTGCCAAACCTTTAGGTAAAATAAACGATTAGTGACAAAACAGTCAATGGTTAGATTCACAGTTGCATGTGCAGATCTGAAGAATGCACGAGAAACCAGAAAGCGTATATAATTTGCAGAAAAGTGTAGCATTTTTGAGGATGTCAGAACGCGAAGACTTAGAATTACTGGCAGAGAGCGTCAACCCACCGTGCGGAGTTTGAAAGCTGGCGTAGGAAACAAGGTATTTTTTAGATATAGGTGAAAACGTTATGGCGTTCCGACGACTGTGGAAACCTCCTAGGATAGCGTCGTCTTCGTTCAGCAACCCAACAACCCAGGAAAAATACTTGCAGATGAGCAGCAACGGGTTCGCCACAAAAGCAACTCAATAAATCCAGAGAACAAATAAAACAAAATTCATGTTGAAACATTATGCCGAAAACTTCTATTCACTTGATTTTCCTGCTGAATTGTATTAAACGTCAGATTTCACCATTCCATTTTCAACCATTGGCAGGATTACTTTACCTATTCGGCCATTGCGGTGTACAGTGTTTTTAGGGCTTTTGTGAGACTGAAATGGTCTCTCATTTTTTTTTGTTTAACTCGCTTTGCTACCACACCACCATAAAAATACACTAAAACGTTGCTTTAGGATAATCTCGTTATTTAGATAAAATAGCTGCGGTCTCTCAAATTGTCTTTGCGGTCGGCAAGGTCAAACGTTGAAAAACACTCTGGCTGTGTGGCTAGCAATGCGTTACACGTAGAGCAAGGCATAGTTCAAGACTGTGATCGTGTTACCGTTGTATACTTATGTCTGCCAAAGAAGTGTTTGAGGAGTGTTAATTGAGCTAAACATTGCCTCGCAAATTTCTTTTGGTTGATAAAGTTTTGAAAATTTTGTAAAAGATGTTGGAATAAATAAAACCCATAACCAACAAAAAATCAATAGGAAGCAATTCAAAAGGTAACACGTGCGATGACGATAAGTTTCTAATAACCTTGTCTTAATAAAGTTTCGGGCGGTGACTCACCACGTTTGAAGGTATAGGACCTGGTTTTCCTTGGCCCCTTTAACTGGAGAACGTTACTGCTGAGTAAACAATTCCCTTTCTCCAACGCCCACTGTTCGCGCTTCGTACGTGCCGTTGTGGACGGAGCAACAAGGAAGGACATGTTTCAAAGAAGCGGCCACGTATATCGTTGCAGTAGAGTTACATGGTTGTACAAGGCGTTGGATGAGATGTTCGATTTCACGCTTAAATTTGCTTTAATACTCGTTCTGGATAAATTTTTCATCAAATGACTTTACACTGGCAGCCACTTGGTCTTCTAAGGGAGGAATTTTTTATTCCTAGGAGGAAACTTGTCCAGGGGAGCAACTGAAGAAAAAAAAAGAACTCCATAAGTTTTTATTTTTCAGCTTTTTCAAGGTGTGATATTTCTAGCTGACATACAAGTAGCTAGCTGCCAGTAAGTAGAGTGAGAATCGGTTCCTAAGCTTAGCTGCATTTGTAGCTTTTCCTGACCTGTTAGTTTGAGTTGTAATAACAGGCCATTAACTTTTGTGAGTAGTGTTGCAACCTCTCGGTTGGCGTTGCGTTAAATGTGCGATTCGCCACGAACGGAATGTGCGCGAAGAACAACACCCATATATATGTGGCGCGAACAAGCAATAATAGAGTGATCTCCAGGGCGTAGCTAGGGGGATGCCAGGGGGTCCACTTCCCCCCAAAAATTTTGCCTGGACCCCCCAGTGGCCACCCCAAAATTAGGTCTCTTTCTGTAGGTCTCTTTCTGAAAGTCCTACACAGACCATCGACAGCTCCACTTGTTGCAAAACTGGCCCCTCCAGTGGCCCCCCCAAATGAAAATGTCTGGCTCTGCCCCTGGTGATCCCGATAGAGTGATCTCGGTGAGTGACCTTTAACAATGCTTGTGAACCTGGTGACCCGCTGATTGTACTTCCTGAGTGATCTCGTCGGGCGATCTCTATTGTTGCTTGCTGTCACAGTGTGAAGCTTTGCGTACTTGCCGCTCGGGCTTTCCGATCGCAACAGTAGCAGCGCTGAGATTTTGTAGAGATGGATAACGGTTACTGTTGGTGTGCTCTGTTAAACATTCAGGTTGTCGACTACATTTTTCAGTAAAATCGCTGCGGATTAGTTTGAGAAAGCAGGATAAATTTAGAGGATCTGTTTGTTGCATGGAATGACTTTCCTTTTGAGGTTAATAGATGGAAGATCCGACTGATGAGTTATTCGAAATGATAGCGAAATGAAAGCAGTCCATACATTAAAAAAACAACTGATGTGGTTGGATCCCCAGGTCAGTGAAAATAAGAGAACTTAACCAGCATGGTCGTGGAAACATTTTTCCCTTTCTAATTAATTACTTTCATTGAATGTGGTTTTTGCGTCGTTATGGACACGTTGATCACAAAAAGGATCGACCGACGTGAACTGGCGCAGAGATCTTCGAAGAAATTGATATGATCTTCTCCTCGAATTCTCTGCCAATTTGTCAACACATGGTTCCGGATTAATACTAAGGTGGAATGAAAATTTGTGTGTGAATTTCGTCTGGTTGATTTGCTTGATGAACCTTTTTCTTGCAATACCATGCGATTTTTTGTTCTTTTTTGTAATGGCCACCTCGGGACTTACCTTTGTTTGTGATTCATGGCGGGAGACAACGAAAGTGTCTGGTGGTCCTAAGAGAGGTATAACAAAAAATGTTAAGAATCAAGCTAAGGGTATAAAATGTTTTAATGATTTAAAAAGTGAATTTACATCTGCCAAAAGTCAGCCAAATGCGAACGAGAACGATAAATGTCTAATCTAATTACTGTCAATATCCTGCTGGAAAATTTCAGTAAGGGCAGTTTTCGGTTAAGTTATCTAAGTTTTTGCTAGAATTTCTCAAGTAATATTCTGGTAAATGGACCTTTCGGAAGACATACTAATGCTTCTACTTCTGCGTTTAATAAATTTACGAGCCTGGCGTAAAGTACAGCTTTATGAAATCGTGAATATACTGTGCCTTTTGATAGAATCAGGGACGTCGAAGCAGCGATAGGGCTGGGTGGGCAGTAAAACAGTTGAAGGCAACGGAAACTTATAAAAAGCAAGACAATCGTTATCAATTATGCTTGTTTATGCTGAGCAACAATACCGACCACAAAAGTAATAACATAATTTTTATAGAAAACCTTTTGGAATTTTCTGGGTGCACGAATAGCTGCAATAAATTTGTTTCAAATCGATCATTATAAACCATGAAATGACCTATGATACTGTTATGAAAAGGCACTTCTGCCCCCGTTGCCCCCTATATGAAACGGCAGGAGGGGAAATGCCTCTGTCATTCCCACGTTCTCCGACATCCCTGGATAGAATAGAATCTGCTAGAGGTTCAGGAAAAAAGCCCTATTGTTGCTTTCAAGTGTTGTGCTTCCTTACAACATACTTTTTGCTCAGCAGCATAAATCTGGATTGCATTCGTTTCAAAAGCATTCTGCTGTTAGCCAGGATAATGCATTCAGAAGAAAGCTCAATTTTACAAAGTATGTCATTTCCCCCTCTCATTACATATATTGCTTCTTCCTCAGGCGTTGGAAAATGTTGATGCTTAATTTTAGAAAAACTTCTGCAACGTTTGATTCTAGGCAGAAATGTGAACTTTTGCAAAAAGTCTGCTGAAGCCAATAAACCTGAATTCTTGTGTTATTGTTTTCAATTAAAATATTTGGCAAGTGACTGACGAGGGTGGCTATGTTTTTTCTGAGGAGGAATGGCATACAACGTTTTTCTATTCACACATTACTCCCTAGGTTCTGGCAAAATATTTTTTCAAAATTTTCCAGGTGCAAACTTCGCGCCTGGACGCGTCTTTTTATTTCCTTCAGGTTGTTGAAAACAATGCTATTTAAGCTTTGTGACGGCTTCTGAAGTAAACCAAGCGTTCGTAAGGAAACCCATGCATTATGACAAACAATTTAACAATTGCGATGTGAGGAACTTTTCTCACTTTGCGCGTCGTTCACATAGCCTTCGTGTTTGTAGTTTGTTGCATTAAATTTAGTCTTGTGTTAAGTTTCTAATTCTATCACAAGAAAAAACAGAAATAATTGTTTCGTCTAATCGTATGTTGTTCTCTCCTCGAAATACGGCCTAAAATTACCCACCCCAATATTTATCAAGCATCCCATGACCTTCAAGCTCACGACTGAAGTTCTGATCCCGATATTTGTTTCGTGATTTATACAGCCCATAATGTGTTTTTCATGTTAGTCTCGGCGTATAACAGATTGAGCAATGTCAACATGAAAAACACTACAGCACGTTATTGCCAAAGTCGTCTTCGACGGTCATTACAAAATCTTATCTCTGCATCGACTTCGCTCTAGTTTGCTATGGATACTATTTTGGACTTGCCAGTGTTGTTAGCGGGTTAACCATCTTCTTCCGGATCAGAGACTTGGAAGGATAATTTGTAGTGAAGTGCTTTTCTCAGGGCGAAAAGCCACGTGCACTTCGCTGCGATTTAAAAAAATTTTATGGTGTTACAACAGCGTAGAATTTTGCTTTGGAGCGAACAACAGGAGAAAAGAAACAATACTGAAGATACGTGATAAGGCAGAAAACACTGGGATAGGGAAACGTGCAGATTCCTGTAGTTTTTGACTTAATGTCCTGCGAACGGAATCGGCCTTGTTTATTTTGCAATCCCAATAAAGATACGGTAAACTTGTTTATTCTCAGCACAAAGGCTACAGACGAATTCCGTTGCACAAGTAGTCACGTACGATTTTTACTTCCTGATACCTCGCAGCTGTTTCCTGGCTGCTGTCGATCGTGGGCCAAACAAAACATCTTGTTTACTGCTAGAAAGCGGAAAAAGTTAGAAAGAATAAAATAAAAGTCTCCCAGACTATCGGTGACGCACAGAAGTCGAGCTGATGCTGGTCATTAGACACTGACCGGCTGCGGCAATCGAGCGAAGAGGAAAACAATCGTCGCCTTATGTTGTTTGTCCGCTCCTCATCGAAGAGATTGTTTTGCTTCCTGATAGGAAATGCTTAAGTGGCTTCGCAGATCGATGGTCTCGACGCGTTATTTGGATCTCTTGCGTTGTTAAAGAGCTGCTGTTATTTGCACGGGTTATTATCATTCACTCCGCTGCTCCGCACCAAAATGACCCAGCAAAGCAGACGTGAGCTGATGCGACGGGCAATTGTTTGCGAAAAACAAAATTTCTAGTTTTGACGTCACACGCCGGTGATGCCGAGCAGGTGCGCGAGGGTCGTTACCCCGGAAAGAAATCTGGCTTACGTCATCATTGACGACAGCAAACTGACGTGTCAAAGTAGGAATCCGCTGAAAATGTAATGAAGCAATGAAGCACATGCTCGGTTTCTGCTACAACAGTAAATATAACCCCGTTCGCTGCCATGACACTGACGACCAGCGATTTGCGGTGTACAAAGATTAAGTATCTTGCACCGTCATAGCAGAGAAGATCGCTCATGATGGAAATAGTCAAACAAACTTTGCATTTGTCAATTTACGATCACGCCGCGTGCAATCATGGCCGCTCGTTCATCACACCCAAACTCCGAGCTTTTAAAACTGCCAAAAGAATCAAGATGCGACCTGAAAGGCATCTCGAATAAGAATCGAACGCAGTTAAGATCCTTCCAAGAAAAGCAAGGCTGATAACAGGCACAGTTTTTTTTCAATCAGAACCCACAGATTTTGAGTGAAAAAATCTGTCGCCGACTGTTTCTGTGTGAAGCTGTTCATAATCTCGAAGAGACGTTAAGGGTTGTAATGAAAATTCCTCCCCTGCGCGTGCGAGACAAACGTGGTCAGTTTGTTCTGTTCTGGCGCTATTTTACGCGTGATTGGCGCTCAATAGTTTTTTTCCGTTTTAGAAATGTAACGCGCATACGTCATACGTTTGCGTAAGTTGCAGGAATAGCGGGGGGCAGTTTTGAACCTTGTCCATGCGCGTAACGTCAGAAGCTCAGTAGAACAGGATAACGAATTTTCGAGCGCTTACGCAACTGGCAGCAAGACGTTCGTCGCGATAGTGAAAGTTTCAGTCTGCGTATTGCAAGTTAATCTACAGTGGCGTAACTAGAGGTTTGACCCAGGGGAGGCAAAGCTTAGCTGAAGGGGGCCCACTAGCCAAAACTCAGGAAAAGGTTAAGAAATGATAGTGAACCTCTGGATGTCGTGGATGTCCATACTAGATTAAAAAAAACGAAACCACCCCGAAAAACGCAAAACAACAACAAATTAAAGAATACTAAATATCAAAATGTCAACTAAAGGGAGGCCAATTTTTACATTTAGCTTGCCAGGGGGGAGCAGCTTGTCCCCCCCGTAAATTACGTCACTGAATGTACATCCAGCTAAAGTATGGCTAGATTTTTGATCACACGCTTTATTCTTTCTAATCGCACAGAAACATCCACGGTGAGGGTTGCTGAAGTGAAACAAAAATATATTTTTGCTTCCCTTGCCCGTTGGCAGTCGTGACTAAGCTTTTAAACACGTGATAAACTGCGCAAGCCTCTCACAAGGTTCGCTGCTTAATTCTCCATGTCATTATTATCAGGCGGAGATTTGAGCGCTTTGCATTTCAAAGCTACGTGTCGCTCAAGTTCGGTCATTGTGATTTGCCCCGCAGTGCGAAAGATGGCGATCCATTTTCGAAAGCACTTTAACTTTCCCTCGCTCCGTGCGTACAGGGGCACGCCCCGATGAAGCCCGGGTCGGAGCGTATTTAAACAGTGACGCTTCTTTGGGTAGGACTGTTTGCTGTTCCAAATAACAAAAGTGGTGCTGTTTGTAGAGAGAGTGGACTGCGGAGAGCAGAGAAAAAGCAAAGACAACATTGTTCAGGTAGTTGCATCAGGTGTACCCAGACGCAGTCTTGTGGCCTGTGCAAATCCTTGACTGATTCGCTACATGCAGATACCAGTCTGAAGTGTTTGAAATGTGATTAACCAGATGGTGTGTTTCTGATATTGAAAACCAGGTACTGTTCAGAGTGTTTCCAGTGTCGGTGGACCTGAAATGTAGACTTCGGTGATTTTTAGCCCACGCTGCTGTAGCGCGAAAATGAACGAAATGTGGAGTTCCGTCGCGTATTTCACAGTCGTGGACAAAAATTCCATCAGAAAAGCAGATTTCACTTTTCTCTGCGAATCGCTGCTAACGGGAAGCGAACACCTAGTTAAACTACAACCAATTTATTCATGACGGTAAACCAAAGCCAAATGATACGAATCTGCTGCATTCTTGTCTGCCGTTCAAGTTTGGAGTTTTCGTCGTAAAGTACGCCATGAGGATGAGTTGCACCAGTAGCCTTTGTTAATTCGCTACAACGAATCGTGTCTTTGGATAAACTGTGACGAGATTTGTGTTTTTGAAGAATGTAGAGTTGTTTTTGGTCGTGCTGTCAAGCGATTCGTGTTACGTCGTAAATAGTTCAGGAAAAGTTTGATAGTCGGACGTGTGCAAAAGTTTTTCAATGCCACTCTTATAAGTTGCATGCAGGTGTTTAAACTTGAACCAAATGAACAGTCAATTTTAGACTTTGCGGCAAACACCCCGATGATAAAAACCAAGGGATTTTCGTGTGAGCGAACAACAAACTGTTCATTTTTCCCCAGATGTATTGCAGTTGCTTCTACAGCGAGTGGCCTATTGCTCGAGTGAATCCGAAAGATACGTATATGTTTTGTTTCTTTTTTGCCCTTCAACCAAAGGTGTTTTGATACAATCTGAGAGCTTAGCAAGATAAAATTATTCGCACTGAGATGTCTGGAGGCCCTGTGCTAAACAAATGGAAAACGTGGTTCGGGCCAGGCTGCTTCGTACCGGCAGGCAAAGCGTAAATCTCTCTGAAATAATGTATTGAAAATGTGTAAACAAGCTCATTGTGCAGATGTTAAATTTCAAATGTTTGGTTTGAGCTGCATGGGCCAGCACTCTGTAACAACTTTAAAGATACAGATCAATTACATTATTTTGTTACTCGTACTCTGTAACGCAAAATGGGACTATTTTCAAAACTATTTGTTTAAATGAATACTTTTTTGACGTTTAAAAAACATTTTCGCTTTTCAAAGCATCCAATATGATTTCATTTCAATCATTGTTTTTTCGCTTTTTTGTTTTTTCTTTTACGATTCAGACTCCATTGTGAGAGATGTCCACTATTCAGCTCTTTAAACAGTCCGGTTTCCTATCAGACGTACTTGTAATCTAGTTGCTATCCTCTCCTGCACATATTTCATGTTATTCCAATTCACCGAAATTATTTTTCCAACTTTATTTTGAGTTACTAGCAACATGAAGGAACATTCTTCGTCCTTAAACAAAAACCTTGATTTTGATATGATTGCACCGTAATTACATTGTTGACCAGAGAACCAATGCGAAGGAATATTCAGCCATTTGTGCCGAGGAGCTGGTGCAGCCAGATACCATAATATGTCAATGTGGACGTTCTGCGCGCAAACAAACATTGTTTCGTAAACATAACCTCGGGTGTAGGTTAAAGCAGAGGTGGTGTTTTACCCACAAACGCTAACTTGGTACGTTGCGCAGCACAGGTCATTACGCTTTGTGACTAAAGCCTATAAGTTGTCAGCGGTAATGCCCTTTGAGGGAAAGAATTTCGTTGCCACGGTTACGCGCGCACGAACAACTAACCTCGATTTTGAAGTGACGCACCGCGTAAGGGGGCTTCATTAATTATTGGTATCAGTTAATCTTCACCTCTTTTTCCGCAGCATTTGCTTATACACGGAGTACGGTTCCTTTTACGTAGTAGTTCGCGTCGAAGCGTAGCTGCTGGCTGCGCTTTACATCCAAGAGAAAAGCAAATACAAACGGCACACAAGCAGCTATTGCACTCCGGTCAAAATTCGCTGGTGCGAAAGCGCATGTTGTCAAGGCTGAAAAATGTTTTATTGCTGTTTTCACTTTTTCCAAGATTGGTTTGAAGTTAACACTCGATGTCACGTCACCTGCCCTTGAAACAAACGCAGCTTTCGTTTCAGGAACATTAGTTGTTTTTATTTATTTTTATTACTTGTTATTATTTAATTATTTTCATTACTTGTTATTATTTGTTTATTTATTTTGATTACTTGCTGTTATAACTAGAGTCATTTGTATGACCTAAAACTTGATAATATATCTAAATTTTTCGGAAAATATGACGTTATATGACCAAACAAAAATGACTGAGCTAGAACATGCAACTACTGCATAAAGAAGCATCACCAGCGAAAATAGGCATAAGAGATGGTAACACCATGGTTTGTTGAAGCCCCACTAAAATAAACAGCTCAAAATATGAGCAAATCATATAACTTGATTTGAAGCAATTTGAAAACATACATGGGCATTGGTTTATTTTTTTGATGCAGCAAAAACATGCATTTTTAGGCAGTGGGTTACATTTCATCCGAATAACTTGGTTCACCTACGTCTTTGCCGATATTGAGGTACAATTTCGTGGAATGCGAAATATTGCAGTCTTTGAAATTACGATTTGGGCGGAATAATGATTTCCGTAGAAAAAGTGAACGCTCTACGGATGCTGAAGTGGGTTGACACTTTTGCAATTTTGCATATAGTGCTGGCGAAATGTCAGGTCTTTGCAACTAAATAAATATTTAGCATCGTTCTTGTCCAGCCTCTTCTGAATGTACTTCTTAACCTGTAGTGGATCGTTTCCAAAATGGAGAGAGTTTACATCGGCGTAGGATTCATTTCATGTGTACTCACTGCTTTCCATTTTGAGAAATAAACTGCAAAGCTCGCTGTATATTTTGAGATATTTTCGAGATTGTTTCAATGGTTTCGTTATTGAATTAAGTTGGAAATATGCAAAACATGACTTTATGACCTAACATGGAAAATATGACTTTTTATGACTTTGTAACGCTTGTTATAGACTTCATAGGGCACGATTTTTGTTTCAAAATTCGTTTCATAGCTTCCGGAAGTACAGAAAAAAATGTGACTTTTATGACTTCAAATGGCCCTGGTTATAACATTATTTATTTTTTAATTCGAGTTGCGCAGCTTTTGCTATTGTTCGGTACAGTTTGTTTCTAGTTGCAAAAGGTAACGAAATGTACTGCCGTTCACGCGCGGACATCTTAGTCCCGACAAACTGGGCTTCTTCTGTGACCTTCAAATGCAAACTGACGCTTTGCGCGCTGCTCGTGTCACTCCTGTGCTCGTTTCCCGCCGGAGCGACAATCCCTGGGTATACCTCTGGACTTGGGAAGGGACTGGCGGCTCAACCTAGCTGCCTGGACGATCTGCATCTGTGCAAGCGAAATCGTTCATGCAAGAACGCTCTCAAAGCCGTCAAAACTATATGTCCGGTGAGTAACATGGTGGGAGGATAGGAAACGAAAACACTTTTCTGAGCTTGCCTGATCCGTTAAAGAGCTTTTTCTTTTAGCCATTTGATGTGCAAGGTTTTGCTCCATCTTGGGTGTCGTAAGGAAAAAGTCACAATTAAGTCAAAGCACTTTAGGGTTCATTTTTGGCAAAAACGCTTATTTGGAGCTTTTCTTGATGTCTCGCTTCTTTCGCAATACTTCGAAATTACTTGCGTTCATCCCCAACAAACCTGTGACACAAATATTAACATAAATCTGAAACAGTGTTTAAACAAGTTTTTATTCTTCGCCACTGGTCCTTTGATCAATCGCTGGTTTGCAGCATCTTTGCCAAAGACGTTTGAAGGATCACAACAACCGCTAAAAGTCATTAAGAGTCTTAATCTTCGGGACTCACGATCGTATCTCCTGGTGTTATTGGGGTCAGAACAGTGTCTCCCAAAAACGTTTTTCGGCAATACCTCACTTAACCATCTCGAAATTCGTGATGTTCCCTGAAAATGTTTCTTGTTATATTTTCTCAGCCAAAACTGTGTCTTTTTTCCTGCAGACGTTTTCACCGGACATCGCCATTAGATCTCGTTCTCAAATTACCCCCCTCAAACATCAAATTACAGCACGGGCCTTCGCCCCACCATGGAAAACGATGGCTTAGAACTTGAAACACCTTCAGGTTTTGAAAGCGACCTGCCGATCTAAAACCGAGTGTGGGCTCAAAATGAATGAAACCGACCTTAACCGAGTTGTGCAGTCAGAGCGCGCGTATAATTTTCAGGCAATATTGTTAAACCCCTTCATTATGGGCAAGTCCCCTTAACTCAGTTCAAAGCAAACGTTGCGACGAAGAACTTCTTGCTTCATGGTTATAAGCCACCCGAAGCTTTATTGCGGCGTCGGAGTCGAGCGATTTTTGGAAGCTTTACTTTTAAAAAATAAGAATCCATATACTCCGTGGGTTGTTGCTTGTGCAACTGCTGCATTGGTAGTTGGTTCGGAGCTGGTTGACTAGCTGTCTGCCATGGTCTTTCAGAAGTCCTATGTGACAAAGTGACAGTCTTGGTTCACATTAATCAATTCTCTTGCCATTGTGCTTTATTCATTCTAATCTCCACTGATAAGTGTCAATTGCTTACGTTTTTGCGTGATGGTTTTCTGTATTGTTTGTGGATATTAGCTGAGTCATATGAAACAATAAATCAATCACAATTTGTAACAACTGCATACTCTGGGAGGAAAGTAAGAAAAATGTAGAGCGCGTTGGCGATTTCATGTAAAGCGAAGCTAAAATTAAAGGCGCAACTGAGCATGACTTTTTCTTGATCTTCTACAATCTTACGACTGTCTGTATCGCACAAGTACGCCACGCAGTCGTGCGTTTGCCGTTTTCCTTGGTGTTTTCCAATCAAGTTGTTATCATTCGACAATTCGCATCGTGGCAGAAAAATCGTAGTACTGGCCGATGTGGAGCGGCGTCCGCAGATCTGCCAAACTGTCTCATCAACGTCGAAATCCTTCAGAAAGGCGTTTTCCACCACGGACACGACGTGCCGTGCAAATGCGATTCTTCATTGCCGTGGAAGGTACGTAAACTGGCAGAGCTTGTGTAAAGGAGCGCTGTTGTTTCATATGACTCGGCCAACAAACAGGAGCACTACAAGATGTTCGCGATCAGATGAATGCAGGAATTGCATAAACAAAGCTGAACGCTCGACGTCGCAGTTCTACAGAAGTTGATTGTTCAAAAATTTCAGTTTTGCAATATGTCAGTACGAGAGCGGGTGGTTTAGAGTTTGAAAAGCATGTTTCCAATGAAAGTTTGAGATTGTGGAATCAGGATTTATCGCTGTTACATCAGGACATTTGAAATGATAGGTTGCTGAAAAACTTGTAAAGATTTTCCTGTGATAAAATTGTTCTGTGTTATGGTATTTTGCAAGGCGAAGCACAAAAATTTTGTTGTGAACAGAAATACTGTGTTAATTTATTTGGATTATGCGGTTCAGTATATCTGTTGACTTAGTGTCACAGCAGGTAAAAACAACACTTATTTTTAACATAAAGTTGGTGTTTGTAGTTGATTTTTGAGACAAAACACACGGTCGAGAGTTCACAAAAGTACAAGACATTCATAAGTGTTGATGGTGTTATACACTCATGGCCGTAACAACAGAACACGGGCCACATTGGCCACTGGCCCACATATCATATGCATGGCGAAATTTAGAAATTTTTCTTTTGTGAGGGTTTCGAGACGCGGGTGGAACAGTAACTTAATAACTGCATGCCAGAAATTTACAAGGCTAGTTAGAGGGCGAGCTACAGCCTACAGGAAGTTCATTTTTTGGTGATTCTGGCACTTCCTGCAAAACAGAAAAATTTAAGAAAATCACATCCTTTCCTCCTAAATTTGATGTTTCCACCACGGTTATGCTACCGGGCCAAATTTGAATATTGAATGGCCATGTCGGAGCGGCCTTGTGTACGTTTTTGAAGTTGTGCACTCAAAAAGGACGTGCGACCTTTACAGCAGACTGGTATCGAAAACTTAGTCTCTCATTCTTTTTATCCTCCCTGACAAGCATGCGCGTAACGCTGCATGTGACTTAGCGACCATTTTTTTGACAACAATTACAATCTGCAAACTGTCCCATCTCGATCTTGTGACTTTAAGCTCTTGAGGTTTTGCGCTGGAGGGTAAGAAAGTTTGAATCTAGGACCGAATTGCCAGTGTGAAATGAAGTTAATACAAATGTGTGCAAGCTGTTGTTTTTCGCTGAGACATTTCGGTCATTTGCCCATAACGGTATTAAAGCTCGCCGTAACAGTATTCACTAATCTGTATTTTTGGGCATTCTGACCGAATACACTTTAATTTTTTTCGATCATTTCAAAATAAATTCGGCCTAAAACCGAAAAAATAAATCCAGTGTGTAAGATGCATTGAATTGAAACGACGGAAATTTGCTCAAGCTTCTCCTGTGCTTACGATCAAAAAGCTTCCCTTCTGTTGAAAAAGCAATTCCTAAGGCAGCCGGTCAGGTAGCGCTTCTATTTTTCATTAATTTCCTGTTATCTGTGCAAAACAATGTGTTGTAAGAGCAGGCAAGAGCTTCAATCATTTAAAATAGCGACCATGACATTTGTCTGCCATGCTGATGACAACATGGGTTTTACGTAGCATATGCCCACATACGTATGACCAGCACGAGCTATTTCGCTAGGGAAAAATATTTTTGTTGGCCTTAAATTTATAAAAATATTTGCGTTCTTATGCACAACGACTTTCGTTGCTACTTGACGTCATTTTTCTAATGGTTATTTAAGGTTATTTACGGAAAGCTGTTTGCTGTAAAACTATCAAAAATGTATGTAGAATTGCTTTTTCAACTTAATTTTTTGTTTTACTCTTGACGCGTGGGCGTCGGAAGGGGGGGTCAGGGGAGGCAAACCCCTGGATTTTGAAAATTTCAGCAAAAAAATGTTGTTTTCTTATTTACTAGTGGGAAAAAACAAATTTCACCACTTTTGCCCCCCGCCTAGAAAATTTTTGAAAAAATCCCCTAGTGCCCCCCCCCCGGAAAAAATATTTCCCGCGCCCATTGTATTTTTCAAACTCTTATGTGTAACTTTTATTCTTTCGCGAAAATCTTCTAGAGGTAGACTAGACTCAAAAAAGAAGCGATACATGATGTTATTTACTATTTTTGTCTAAACAAACGAAAAAAAACATTTGAGCTGCAAAGCCAAATACATTGAAATGTACTGAAGTCAATTGCTAACTTTCAACCTGTAAAGTCTTAATTAGTCTTTTATTTTGAATAAACGTGCATTTATAGCTATACCATGCGCCGCTGAGATCAAGAAATTAAAGTCTAACCTGGCGCACAGCTTCGTGCGCAAGTGGTTTTAATCAGTCCCGTCGCCACGGGGGGTTTTGGCAGGCCCTTCGCCAGGATTTAGCAGCAGGGGGGGCCAAAAACCAGAAGGGGGGGCACATTTTTAAAATACAGCAGGGGAAGGTGGGGTACAGTAGACACTTTTTTGCATTTTCAACCACTGCTGCTTTATTTCAATTCCAAACAAGCTCAAAGTTTGTCACACAATAAAGCAACTCTATATACACAATATCATGCCAAAACATGAAAACAACGCCCTTCAGAAAAAATTTACAATCAGTTTAAAAGGGACTTTTTCTGTCGAGTGTGCCCCATGCATGGGATACACCTGACCGGTCAAAAAAGTTGGGTTGCATGCATTGCATTATGTTCATGTGATATCCCATGTAAAGTAGGCACTTGCTGACTGCCTGTCCACTTTTTTCACATTCTAATTACCCACTATCACTGTATGGCAAAACAAATTTGATGATTACCAAATATTCAATGAAACCAATGCAGTATGCTGAAATTCATGCTTTGCCATACAAATATAATGTGCCTCTAAGCACATAACAAACCTAAAAATGCTCATAGATTAGAATTATTCTGTACTGCATTCCAACATTACCCCCTCAAGCTTTACCTTGTTTAGACTGACCTAGTGGCAATGTGTCGAGTGTGCCCCATTTTTTTCTGTCAGGAGTGCCCCATGCATACCTAAAAAATAAAATAAAGAATTACCAACTCAGCTTGAAAAGAAATTAAAATCTGGCATTATCAAATAATGTTGCACTGCCCTGACTACAACGTCACAAAAAACTCAGAACAGACGATGTTGATTAACGTGGGCAAAACTCAAATCTAAATGCGATTTTATAAATTACTTTTGGGTAGCAAAAACACAACTTTCTCTGTAACTCATAACAACGGCTGCCTATCAAAGAATAATTTACTTTAGTACTACGGCTGGTATGAGATTGACACACTATGGAAACTTTAAAGTTCAACGTTTTCAACTTTTTGAATAAATCAAAAAAGACGACTGTGCCCCTAGTCCTACTGTGCCCCACCTTCCCCTATTGGATGTATGCAGCAACCGGGGGGCCAAACGTGAAATGGGGGGCACCGATTTGAAATGGGGGGGCGGGCACCACCCCAAACAAAGCTCCAAGCCTCCCCCAATTGAAACATGAAACACTATAAATCGGTTGAGTTTTTGTCAATTTTTAGAATGTCAAGCCCCCGCACAAACTCAAAGCCCCACCACAGAAACGCAAAGCCCCCCTATTGAAAACTTTCTGGCGACGGTTCTGGTCTTAATGATGGTAGCTGTAACCATCCCAATGAATCATACACATTTAAAACTTTTTAAGGCCAGCAGAAACCACCACAATGACCTTCAAGCTTATTATCGACCACACCTCGCGAAGGATTGCGCTAGAAAGTCAGTGAAGACATTCATCGGAAAGATCGCTGTCTTCCACATCCGAGGATGTCTTCACTGACTTTATAGCGCAATCCGTTCAGAAGTTATGGCCGATAATAACCCTAAAAGCCATTACAGTGGCTTCTGAGGGCCTTTAAGGACAGAAGCTACATAACTTGATTGATTTTTTTTCATTCTCTTTTTTAGTAAGGATGCTTTGGGCCTATTATCAGAGTTGTCAATAGCTCACCTTTGCCATGACCAAGGCACCCCAAAACCCTAATTAGTGGGCTGTCCCCCAAATTTGATTGTGCCCAGGAAAAATTTGTTTTAAACATGAAATAAAAACAAAAATCTTGCCCCCTAAATGAGTATTTTTCCCCAAAAAACTTAAAACCTGGCTACGGGCGTGTACTCTACACATCTTCGGTGGTTGTCAGGCCCGTAACCAGCTTGGGTCACCAGGAGGGGCGAAGAGTTTTCTGAGAGCGGCCCAAATTTGTTGAACTATGCCCAATAATTTTAAACGATGTCCAATACATTTCTCCATGGGGAGCCAAAATTTTCTAGGGGGCTTCTCCCCCTGGACCCCTACTGGTTACGGGCCTGGTGGTTGTACTGTATTTTCTGAGTAGCAAACATCCATATTTGCATAACCTGAGAGTCACTGTTACTTTCACATACGAATATCAGGTTCAAAGTCATAAAGCAAAGCTATGTAGTTCAAAAAATCTTATTCATGGCAAAAAATACAAAATAAAATAACATCGGGCCTGCGTTGCCATTAGGCCCGTAGCAACAAGGGAAGTGTTAACTCGGGGGCAATCCCCCCAAATCAATTTGTGTCCCCCAATTTTGTTGTATCCACAAAATTTTTTATAAAAATGAAAATGTTATGTTTTCCCTGAAAACATATTTTGCCCCACAAACCTTGAAACCTGACAACGTGCCTGCATCTTTTCCAAACAACAGCCAGGTGAAAGCACGAGAAAAAAAATAAAAATTGGCCAGTACGGGGATCGAACCCGCGACATTCGCGTTATTAGCACGACGCTCTAACCAACTGAGCTAACCGGCCACCGTGAGCGAATATCGCTCCACACTGGATTATTATTGATGTTAGGCCACAACAAGTTGTGCCAGAGCTATTGATTTGGATATAATACTTCGTTGCCTATCACAATTTTCGGTACTCTAGATTTTAGAACTGATTCATACTGAAGATGAAGTGTTCTTTCCAAAACCCATACTAATTTTTCTCGATCAGGTCAGCTTTTTGTTACCATAATGAGTCATCACTAACCGCACATGGCCTAAACACACTACACAGTTGGCGCACGGCGAAACAAAGGACAAAAAGTTCAAGACCTCCCCTGTATAGTGGTTTTCAACAGTTTTTGCACCGCAAACCACTACAGCAACCCACTATAACACAATGACCCCCATCTAAAACTCGAATACACCAATGTGATACAGCAGTGCACACAAAATATCTACTCGCGACCCTCGAAACATGGTTTACGACCCTCTGGAGGTCGCGAACAGTGGCGTAGCCAGCCCAAAAATTTTGGGGGGCAAAAATGTTTGATTTTAGACGAATAACACTATTTTGCTAGGAAAAACGCTTCTCAAAGCACAATATGACTATAGTTTCTGAAAATTTGGGGGGGCATGGCCCCTTTGTTCCCCCTGACTACGCCTATGGTCGCGAACCAGGTTCAAAACCACTGAGCTAGACCATATCAAATCAAAATGTTGAAATAAACTGGAAAACGCAACCACCAATTGTCATACCGGCCTGCGAGTTGTTACAGCAGACACATCACAGATCACCACCAATAAGTGAAATCGTTTTGTTGAAACAGAGGACCTTTCATTCATAAACTTCCCATGTGAAAGTTTTTGGCACAAGAAAGATAAATACTTGCCTTTAGGTGTTGCGCTCCATCACCATCTACTCTATGACAAATAAAAGGAGTCCGCGATAAGCCAAATGTTGAGAACCACTCGATTGGAAACTTTTAGTCTGGTGGCCTGCTTGAATTTCGAGTCTTGAGGGCAGGTTCAGAGTTAAACTAACGTTAGACACCGTCCACTAGACAGTAGCACAGCCAGAATGAGGCCGAAGAGGTCATGGCCCTCCCCAAAACAAACTTGCTAAAAACATTTCTGGTGCTTTATATCAATTTTCAACCGTTATGAAATAAACGAAAGGAACAGTCGGACTCAAGACGACTTCAGTGACTGACGACGTAATTGACTGGCCCCTCCCGAACATATTTCTTCGCTGCGCTACTGCCTCTAGACCACTATATTGTTCTCCTCTTAGGAAAGCTTTTCTTGGTCTGAAGGAAAAGTGGTCCAGATTTTTTGGCACGCTGCGATATTCGGCAAATAGCACAGTCATTGATGTGAAAACTCCATGGCACTTTGTAATTCTTATTTATAAAAACAACCCGCGATACAAAAATTGTGGAATATTTTGTGGAATTTTTGTATTGCGATGAAGAATTGCTACAATCGCCAGCCCATTTCTTAAGGTTATTCTCTCTCAGTACACCACTTAAGTGCTAGTGGTTAGGCGCACACATCCTCTGTGCTGTTTAATGCGTGATTGTTTTTCATATTACTTGTGTGCCATTAGCCTACTAAGTTACGTGATGTGAAGTTTGATTTCAAGGACAACAAATTAATTAATAAAATCAGTTAACGTAAGCTTGATATGCGCAGTCATTATTTGAAGCAGTAGATTGGTGGCCACATTTGGCATTGTTCACAACAACTAAAAAATCCTACAAGAAGAATATTTAACTGCCATGTTGCAGCCTGTAACTCTTTATAGAAAATTATGGTTTTAGATGGACTTTGAAGAAAATTAAAGTTCGTAAGCCTCTGTCTGCCTCTGTGGTTGCTAAATCTAGATGTTTATTTGGATGTCACGCAGGCCTCGACAGCAATTTACTAATAATTTTGTTCCCTAACAGAATATTGCTCTGATTTTCAGCAAAATGCATTTAGGTAAACAACTTGGGTGAAAAAATTACATCATGCCTCGCATGCAGAATACTTACCGCAACTTTTACCGAACAAATATGCAAACAGTGACACTCTGTGTTTACACTGATCAGTTATATTGCCATTGTGTTTTCATTTCCACTGACAATTGGTTACTTTTTTACATGATGCCCTTTGTATGGTTTCTGTTTAGTAGCTGAGTCAATGAAACAACAAAATCAATCAATCAATCAGTTAAGAACCGCTGCCATCTATTTTATGAGTGCAAACAGTATACGAGTATAGTGGAACCATGGCCCCAGTACAACCCTTGTTAACCCTACATCAGATTAGCTATGTGTTATTGTTGTTGTTAAAATATAAACTTTACTTTACTTGACATAATATCGCTTTTTGTTGTTTGTATGTTGAGAAAAAATAATATTTGCACATCCTTGTAAATGCAATACATGCTCTATAAAACTACCAACACAACTTTGACTTAAAGTACAAGTTTATATCTTTACAGAGAGCGCGGCGCTGTACAGAAGTGTACAACATGGTCTTCGTTAATCCCTGCTATGGTGAGATTATGTTGCCTTATTTGCTATAGCTATTTCTTTATCTTTATCCCCGTCTGGCAATTTCCACTGCATTTTGGCCAGTTTCTCTTTTATTACTAAGAAAGGCCTTTATTTTGCTGAAAGGAAGCTTTCAAATGCGTTCATGAGAAAGCTCGAAACAGCTGCAAAAGTTCATTTTGTTTTTGGCTCAAATCACTTACTTGCCAGGCCTGCTATGTCGTTATTTGGAAATTGTGCAAACACTAGTTAAAGTTGTGCGACCAAGTACACAACAGTAACTGACGACTTTTGACAGATTGAAGTTTTTGCGCCTGCTGTTGCCATTTTGTTGCCTATGAAAATGTTCTTGCCTTTCTTGTTTCTCGGTGGCTCTCCGCTGACCACTTCTTTGCCTCTCAGAACCCAGCTCGCTGCAAGGTTTCGTTTTCTGCAGTTCAAATCGTACAATGCTTAGTGCCCTTTCGGATCATCGAAATGTGTCAAGGTGGTGTGATGAAGGTATCATCACGCAAACAGAAAAAAGAGTTTCTGTAGTGCAGCTGAGCGCATATACGGAGGAGTGTTGTATCAAACTGATTTGACAAAAGAAGTGCACGCTTTTCATATTCAGACTTCCAGACCAAAACAACACATATCCGAAACAGACGTACGGCACATGCACGCACACACGTGCACGTAGCGATATTCTACGCCGGTGTGCTTGTCCTGCATTTCAAATCTTGAAAAGTACTCTCATTTACGACTTGCAAGTGTTCCCTTAGAGCAGTGGTTCTCAAACTGTGGTACGCGTACCACTAGTGGTACACGAAGACCTTCAAGGTGGAACGCGAAGCGGCCTACTTTCTGTTTTTCTTCACAAAAAATATATTCACAGCTGTAGTTTTTACTTGTCGGGTTCTGTTAATAAACTCCTGAATTTTTGTGTTGTCTACTTCCCTTGCTGTTTTCTAAAAATGGCCATTAAAATTTCTCACAGTCATTTTGTTCACGTTGCATATGTGTCAATTCTGCTTTTCCAGACTTTTGATCGAATTACATTTGGCACATTGACTTTTCCTGGAACAAGGTGGTACGTGATGACAGTACGGGACACACAAATGGTACGCGATCAGAAAAAGTTTGAGAACCACTGCCTTAGAGTCATCCGCCAGGGATGTGTGGACCTTGGCGAGAAAGAACAATCGCTTTGATAAAATTCCAAAGCGAGTCGATACGGATTCACCTAAGACTTTACGCCACACAGGTGTAGGCTAAGTCTGAGTACTGAGAACGCCGCGTTTCACAAACGGCACTTTGTATGTAGGAAAAGTTCCTAGTTTGTTGACGTTCTTCGTGTTATTGCTCAATCAACCATCAGCATTGGAAAGAACTTGCAGTTTACTCGCACTGCATTTACACCGCATTATTTCTTACATAATATTTATAATGTGTGACGACATAATGGGATATAAACACAATATGCCATTAGCGCAATGTTTGATAAGCAAGTTCAGGGAAATCACAAAAACTTCACAATCTACTCAGCGCGAAAATATGACCATTTGATCTCATATTTCGAGCATGTATAGCCCGAACTTCATTGCAAAATGCAAAGCATCAAGAGTTTGTTAAAAAAGAACGCTGCATTCGGTTTTCAGCTTGCATGTTTCATTGTCACTAAGGACGGCGGAAGGAACGTTATAGTGGGGGATCCGGATATACAACTAGGCGAACTACTTGCGTCATGGCTGGTTGGCTGTGTGACGTCATCGGCTTTCATTCGAATTACCGAAAAGTATGATATTTTCATAAAGACGGAAATGCGAAAACGCTCCAACACTCCCTACACTAGCTGTGATTTTATTGCAGATGTTTTCATGGTTTGTCAGTGCTACTAGCTTCCAGAAATACATCGTTCACTATGAGGCAAACGTGCGCTAAAAACTCAGTTTGTGTAAACAAGATCGCTACCAAAATTTCAAGTAATGTCTGTAATTTATAAACCAAAAACAATGCAAAAACATTCGCCCTCGTCGTGTAGAAACAAGTAAATTTTTGGGGGTGCAAAGGATTTTTGCCCAAATTTTCCCAAACTTGCCCAAAAAGTTGTCGCGCAACTTTTGCCGACCGTTTTTTGGTATGACCTCTTAAAAATGATCTTCACTTGTTTTTCTGCAAACGTTGGGCGCCATTTTTTGAAGTCAAACAACATTGGGGGCCATTTTTGCCCAGATTTTCAGGGATTTCGCCTAGATATTTAGGGATTTTGTTCGGATTTTCAAGGATTTTGCCCAGATTTTCAGGAATTTTGTCCAAATTTTAAGGAATTTTGCCCGGATTTTCAACAAATCAAAACTTTTGGGGTTGCGCTTTCACCCCCGGTACCCCCGCCTCCTACACCATCCATTCGTAAGACTTTGCATCCTTAGAGTCTGAGCGCCAACCTCTTGCGCGAGCAGCTGACAGCCAGTTCATTATTTTGTCACAAAGATGTTTCGTATCGGGCCATCAGTGAATGACGCAGTTGCGCGTGTGTGGTATAACGACACGACAAGGACGAGATGATTACAAGCTTGCTTTACCTGCAAGCTTAGGCCCTCTGCAAAAATTTAAAGATGACGTACTTTGAAACGAAAAACTAAAAATGCAGTAAAATAGCGGGGGCGGTCCCTTGTAACTGGGATCCCTGTTGAAAAATAATGGGGTTCCGGACCCCGCGGGACTCTTGTTCTGCTGCAGGTAGTTGTTACTGGTCATTTGATAGTGTGGAATGCACTTGAAAATGATGGATAAAAGCTCTGTCATCTACTTGGAAGGTCTCAACCGTTAAATAAATTTTTATACCCATCTTCAAGCAGTTTGCGCTTTTCTATATGCCTTCGCATACTCTTTTCGAAATTTACTGAAACCAAACGTGTTATCTGCATTACAGCTGCTTACCAGTCAATCAATGTAGAATCTACTAGATTATTATGAGAACTAATAAGTGATCCCAAATCTTGACTTAATCTTAGCTATCCCAACATATAAGGATCCCAGAGTTTGTACTGTTGCAACCTCTCCGGTGGCGTTGCGTTGAATGTGTGATTCACCACGAACGGGATATGGGCGAATAACAATAATATATATACGTGGCGCGAACAAGCAATAACAAAGTGATCATGTCGTGTGAACTCTATTGTTGCTTGCTGCCACAGTGCGAAGCTTTGCGCGTATGCCGCTCGGGCTTTTCCGATCGCAACAGCACTTTCCGAAAGAATTCTCAGGCCTCACAAGGGTTTTTCCAACCGCAATTTCCAATTTCAACTGACTATCTTTCAGAACTTACAACACACCTCTTACCTATACATCAAGAAACCGCCAGACATACTTTGAACATATCATTTTGCAACATTCGGGGGATGTAATGACATTGCTATACCCAACGAAATAGTGAAAATTGAAAAACTAAATATTTACTTGTTGGGCTCCAACGCATGGTCTTTTTCGAATAAAGGTTAGTAAAAATCACAAAAGTACGGAAATTCTGAAACGTAGAATATCACAGACTGCTGCTCGTTCTTAGGTGCAAACAATACTGAAGAGGAATATTACTATACTAAACCGAAAAAGTGCTACCTGCTAAACTGAACAGTGAAACCTGAACTGTAGCGTACTCAACCGAAAAAGGAACTACATTACTACACTAAGCCGAAAAGTGAAAGACATTATCCAATCTGCAATATTGTTAATTTTTAAATCCACTCTTTGCCAATGTTTCTTGAGCGTTCTGCCCAAGATAGGCCATTTTGTGGTTTTAAAGTTTTGCAAATTGTCTAGGTAGGCGCACAGCTATCATTACGAGTGGAAAAGGTTTTCACCCACTGCCAGACAAAAAGACCCCCTTGTAATTCGTCATAACCTACCTGGATCGAACTGCAACCGTACAATTACCAGCTTCGGGAAGCTTCAAGTCTTGAAGACAAGAGTTGCAGAACTTTATTTTTGAAACACGAACGGATTTTACTTTTTATTAACTCAACACGTGATCGCTCACTGGTTTGCTTCACATTTTTTAAACTGTCATTTATGATGAAATAATAATAATCAAACAGACAGCTCCCTGGCAGCCCGCGAAGAAGCAAGAAAGCTTGCTGCAGTCACCATTCGCACTGTGGTCGCTATGGAAACTGAGGACGATTTTGACGCCGTTATCAGTACAACAGAAAGTAAGAAGGAAAACAGCTCCTCTGTCGGTGGTTATGGCGTAATGTAATAGACACACTTGTGATTCCCGATTTGCACAGCTTAGCTTAATTTGCATGCCGTCATGTGATTGCTGATGCCGTATCATGTTTTTGTGATTACAAAACTATATCTAGACGTATTTGACCTCCATATTTCGTGGTTTTGCGTAGCAGGTAGTGGCAATATTAATACTTTGCTTGCCGCACCTTACCTTCACTGCTTCATCCAGAAATGTTCATCGTGAGCGGCCTAGTAAGAGAGTAGTTGTAATTCAGGTCCATAGCTAGAAATTTTTAAGGGTATGGATGAACGCAACTTCTTGCAGAGCATCTTTTAGCTTTCGAATATTTCAAATATTGTATTTTGCATTCCAGGACTTAGTGTAACAACTGTAATGATTAATCTACGGTTTCTGTATATGTTCATTTTAGAAAATATAAGAAGTTTAGTGGAAGAAGATATGATCTATGCAATCTATATAGTTTTGGAGAAGTTGAAAACGTTTGGGAAATAGAGTGAGGATAAATTTTTGATTTAAAATCAAAAATTTATGCACAAGAATCTGATCAGAAGTTTTTCAAGCTAGATAAATTGGTAGTTCCTTGATACATCAAAATATTGATTCGGAAAGCTGGTATGTCTCAAAATCTTCTGCTGCTGCGTGACTCAAAGAAAGGGCTTCATAGGCTACATGCCCTTATTTTTTCAAAATCTACATCAAAGTAAGACAGATGCAGCGCGACAAAACCTACGAACCCGTTGATGTTCAAGGTTGGCCACAAGATTTCGTTACGGATAACATAACATAGACGGTTACATAGACGGTCATAGACGGATAACATAGACGGTTACATAGACGGTCATAGACGGATAACATAGACGGTCTTAGTCCGGGATTCTGTAGAGTGACGTCGTCAAGCAATTTAACACAGTTTTTCATTTTTACTTTTGTTTTACTTTTTCCTGGTACCATTCAACACTCAGTACAACCCGTGTCTACTGCATATTTCCGTCGCTTTCATTCAACTGCGAATCCGTTGCATGACCTGTGAACAGTGTTGCATGATATCATTCAAAAAGCACCGCCACGTTCTTGTATTTCCCCTTACGATGAGAGAGGCGCGTACATTTGCTGGTTTGATTGACATTTCGCCGTACTCTGCTGCAGCCAAAGTTCTCTGTCATTTCAAAGCGTGATTATCGATCTGCAGTCGATTTGTCCCCATGCTGACGCTTTGAGCGAGACTTCTCTAATTCTTTTAATGAGATGACGAAGCGACGTTTGTGGCATGCTTTTGAAACATGTCGAACGCGGCCAAATCTTCTTTAAAATTGTCATAAAACGCACTTGTGCGGTGGTTTAGGAATACATAACTTTATATGTGATACAAACATTTCTTTCGTTACTCTCAAAACTCCTCAACATTTGCCATGCTCGGAACTACTTACGATTGAAACTTTCAGGACAAGAACCTTATTTGTAAAGAGCAGGATGATAATTTTTCAAGTTGGTTTGGCTTAAAACGACACCTAAAAAGATCCGAGCTGACATGTAGCGAGTCATGTGACGGTTTTGGAACGTTTTCTACCGCTGCATTGGATCGGCACAAAAGTAAAAACAACGTTGGTTTTGAAGTAGCACCGAAAGGGTCCACGAGGAAAGAACTATACTAAATTTCGTTCACGAACACCGCCCTATGCTGCTACTGCCGCCATGAAACTTGACTTTAACTTTCTTATTTGCGGTCTGTGTTTGTGCTCAACATTCATTTCTTGTGCCGGGTATGCATGACGTTGCTTGTATTAGTCTATCGGAAAAATCAGTTTGAATCAAAAGATATTGAAAAGAAACAAATCAATTAAGCTGTCGGCTAATCGCTTGCAGTGCTGTGATTCCTGAATGCGCGGCTTTGCCTTTTTAGTAGCTTGAGCGTTAGAGGTTCACAAATTTCGTTGTTTCTTCATTCTGCATGCTAGCTCGTGCTGGCATTTAGTTTCGCTTTTGGTATTTTGTAACTGAGCTTTGTGTTAGAGTTGTAGAAAAAAAATAGTGTTTGAAATAGTGTCTTTTGTGTTTTGTAACAACTGCCTTTATTTGACGTTGATGTTTTGTAACAGCTGCCTTTATTGTTTTGTAACAACTACCTTGATTTGACGTTGATTCGAAATTAATGCTTTCTTTCATTAGTGAATCAAAACAGAAGGGTCATGTTATTGACACCAACACCCTGATGTTCATAACTTTTGTCGGACTGTTCAGACGCAGCTCAAAACTCACTAGAGTCAATGACGACAAGTATTGTTCATTCAACAACCACCACCGCACCGAAAAAACACGAAGTCAACAATGACGTTGCGAAGAAAGGTCCTCCCGTCTCCGAAGACGACAAGCTTGAACTCGATCGACTTTTCTTTGAAAATACGTTGGCTCGCCAGCAAGCGTACAAAAACAACCACAAACTGGAGGAAGAACTTTTTCCCTCGGAGGAAATCACAGATGTGAAAACAGAAAAAGTCGTGGAGACACCTGACCTTCGCATTGAGTTGTACGAAAACAACACAGGTGAAACGATTGACAAATAATTATTTTATTGCTTTTAATGGACGATTTGAGGAATTTGCCATAACCCATTTCAAGATGTTACTTTGCAAGTGTGATTTATGTGACGTTTTCATTATACTGTCTCAGAGGACTTTCAGCAAGAACGCGTGGAAATATTCGTCGTGCCGCAGAAAAGTATTGATCCTTTAGAGAAGGCTGACGAGGAAAAGAGTGCCAATTCAATCTCAACACCGGCAAGTGAGTATAGCGACTGCCGGCAAAAATTGCACAGGACGTTTGATGCTTGCCAAAATTACTTGGGTTCAAACTAAAGGTCAAAAAATAACTATACTGACAGAATTACTGCATGGAGCGCAAGCCTCAAAAATCCTGATGGACTGACCTTAATTTTACTGTAAAGTATTTAGACCAAGTGACGGCTGTATTGATTTCTAGCTACAACAAGGACACAATTTAGTTTGCGACTTGCAGCCTGCAACTGCCACCCGTTCAGTGTAAAAAATGGCAGAGAGTAATTGTTTACTCGTTTGCTTGGCATTTAGAAGTGTTAGTAACATCACTGCCTCAAATAGGTTAAGTGCGTACAGACCAACGTGAAACTACGACCTTTGAATACTCAAGTCAAGTAGCACCAAAATGCGCGTCCGACAACATTGGGTATGCAAGTCTTATGGCATGGGCTGCACCCATTCGAAAAAGAAGCACGGTAGACTTTGACCAAGGACCAAGTGACACGATAATATAACAGGTCTGTTTGCTCGCGGCGTAGTGTTGAACCAGGAGTGCTATTAGCGGATGACCTGGGTCAATTTAGAACAAATGCCCCTGCCCACACCAAACGACCACGGCTACCCTTTGAAGTGAGGTCTCTTGTAATAGCGCCCCCTTCTGCTTTCAAGAATATATCACATGTCAGTAGGGGCGGTTTTTGTAAAACACTGAAACACTGAAAAAAATCAGAAACCTGTAAAAACATGATGACACTGGCATTGTTTGGAATACGCTGGTTCGGCCACAAAACAGAAGGCCATTTTATGCTCTTCTGTTTCATTGCAGAGAAAATGCTGTCCACCGCGAGTGAATTATATTCACTTTGTTTCATCTGCAGGAAGAGCAACTACTGGTATAATTAAGACAGGGTCAAAAAACTTTCAAAATGTGATAATGCATTAGATCCCCCACTGACAGCTAGAATTAATAGAAGGCTCTGTGAACACAAGGTGTCGCCTTTCATACGATTCGATCACGTGTCACGTGACACTTTGTAGTGTCTATTAAAGTATTAAACAATAGATCACATGACTATCGTTTCCCGTATCAATTCTCCATAAATTGCTGACGAAAGCTTCCGCGCGTGATCAAAGCTGCGGCCTCTGCACCCCCCTAACGAAACGCAGTTGTAAACAGCAATGAAAATGGAACCGTCTTATGTCCCACCCCTATTGTATTATTGCTTACAGCTTAAAAGGATTATTTTGCTTGCATACAGCGGAATAATCACGAGTTATGAACAGCCAATTCGTAATATGCAAAGGTACATCCACTATACAAGTAACACTGCCTGCTCTGCAGCCGATAATTTAACTTTAATTTGTTCGAGGTTTTGGTAGAAACCATGTATCTGCAGCGGCCAAGCGGGTCGTAACTGCTATAACTGTTCGGTAAATATTTGCCCACCGATGTAATGTAACTGTTGTTTTTCAGTGATTGGCCTACTGACTGCATTCGCCACTCTTTGTCTGGTCTCCATTGGTGTTGTTTTTTACGCGAGGTAAGCCACGGGCATAAAGAACGTAACAATTCTTGTCGCAATATGTGATATCGATCAGGTTCTCGGAAACCTGATAAAAGCTAGGGAATTAGGTATTTCTTGTAAATGAATGAACCGTGTTTGTGGCTCTCTTGTTTCGTACTAACGCCGATCGTAGCAACGTACATGTAACAGAAAGGAAGATTGCGCTCTGTTTAGATTTCCAAAATGACTTAAATGCGGTTTTTGGCGCATTACAGTGACAGCTATGTTCGCAGTTTCCATTTTCTACGTGAGATGTTGTTTTCATTTTGATAGCAATTTTTTTTAATTCTGAAGATGAATATGACTTGCTGAACTCTTTTCATGGCGTTGAAGCTCCTCGTAAGTTGAAAAACAGATTGATTCCAAAAGCTATTTACCATCAACACAAATTTATTTCAAACACCTTTTTACAAAAGTTAAACGAAATGAGCACTAATATTCGTAGTGACACGTAAGTTGGAATGATCGTTGCGGGTTATCAGAGCAATCTGTGGATGCAGAACAATCAATTTTCTGCGTGAAAGTTGGAAACAAAGAGCTTTCCTAATTTGGTTTTATGTATGGCGAGCAGCCGTAGCCGCTGACGGATGAAATGGCCTTCCATGATTTGTTGAGCAAAACTTGCATACAGTATTTGTTGTACATCAATTGTTTAACTTAAATTAAAGATGTGATTGAAATTGTTAATATCATGTTAGGGTATTGAACCTCAATACCCTGCTAATGTTTTGAACCTGAAAAAATGCTATAGCTAGTAGCTACCAGTTACGTGTTGCCTAAGAGGCTAAGAGTTGGTCAACAATTTTGAGTTGTTGAACAGGCATGATGAGGTTTTGGGAAAACTGTCAATTTCATGGAAAAGTGATCTCGATTACTGAGTGAAGTTCGTTAGTTATTAAGCCAAAATATGTTCGACAAGTGTATGATAAATTGCGTAAAAAATTTCGCGTTCACGCACGTTTTGCTTTCGTCGACGCCTATGCTGTGAAAACATTTGTGTACACCGACGTGTTCAATAATCCAGAAAATTTCAACTTGTTGATTTTAAATTTTTGTATTATCGAAACTCACGCTTCAAGCTGACATAGTTTTTTCAACTGACATAAAATTTTTTACAGTGACATGTGATCTTTTTGTTTCAGGACGGTTCGGCACAGGCGCAGTTACCAAAGCGGCAAGTCGGAAAAGTTGCCTGCGTCAATGGTTCTCCCCCACAAGGAAACTAAAAACTATAGATGGAAAGCCAGGACTAATGTGTAGAAAAACTTGCAAATGCATTAGCCTTGGCTTGCACGTGTTGCATTCGCACATTTCAAAGGTGTCTCCGCTGGTAACATGACTCATCGACGTGGATGAAATAAGGTTTTAGTGTTTGCAGATTGACTTTACCAAAAATCTCATTTCATTGCGTTGTTCTCGCGAAAACCCCAGCACGACAGTTGGGTGTCTCGGAATTGACATCACTGTACGTTCTTTGTCACTACGTTACTGTAACAACAGCATTTTATTTATTAATGTGTAATTCTTTTTTTGGAGGAAACCATTTTTGGAGGATTCGCGCTTGTATAATGTTGAATAGTGTTTAAAAGCGAACCCGGGATAATCCGAGCACCGGACGTTCTCCAAAGCTCGTCATCAATCTCCGAAAATATGGGGAAGATGACTGCTGCATCGAAAGGCGTTGTTTTTCCCTGTTGCTTTAACTTTTGCATCTGTGGCAAAAACGCTGGACCCACGGTTAAGTGCACACTCAAAGGGCAATTCAACCATTGTAGTGTCGGCTGCTATCCTTCAAAATGAGGCTACAATTCCAAAGTAGTTCAGGAAAGTCGCTTTATTTTGAAAGAAATCTGTTATCCAGATCAACATTCTATTACAGTGAAAATGTATCCACAACCTAGGTACTACCCAATCGCATGTAAACTTGGGTGTCGGAAGGATTTTCTTCAGGGAGGGGCAGTAGTGGATTTTTCCAGGGGTAGCCAAAACGATTTTTCCACTGTGGGCCAAAAGTGGTGGAATTTCATTTCACCCACTCGAAACTAAAAAAACATGTTTTTGCTATAAATATAATAGGAAAATGTCACATTTCAAAATCCAGTGGGGCTTTCTCACCCCCAGCCCTCTTTCCGACGCCCATGCATGTAAGATAGTTCAGCAAACCGTTGATGAACGGGCATACAAGTACAACAGAACGGAGCTGAATCATGCGACACAGCTAATGAAAGCTGTTTAGCAACAAACGTCGATGCACCGACATTATGTAAGTTTTCTTCTATGAAAGTTTGAGTTTCGTTAAACCTAGTTGCAAACCTTGACTAAGTTTATGTACATCCCATTTTGCACCGGAAATTATATTGAATGAGGCGTTTATTATTTGAATGTAACTGTAACTCACAGCTGTTCCCACATAGACGTGTAGCAACCAGTAGCGTACGCTAATTTCTGCACAAACCAGTATCTCAAATTTTATCAAGTGTTTTGGACGGTCAAAGCGATTACTAGGCCTAAAGCAAAATACAGCCTACGTCTGAAAACCCAAGGCAAAAAGCATACGCTGATGTCTCAATATCACCATTAAAACAACCGACCATCTGTGTTGGTTGCAAGCACCTGCGTAGAAAAGGTCAGTGGTGCTATCTTGCACTGTTGAAAGAAAATCCATGACCTCGAAACACAAAGGCACAAATGTGGCTGCGCGCTTGCTGAGTCTTCTCTTTACGCTCTGCGGTTTTTCCGTCTGTTGCTGATTTTTTGTATCGCTTTCATTGGCCTTTGTTTCGTTAATTTTCGACTTCTTCATGTTGTGAAACACGTTCATTGTTATTTTTTGTACTTTTCTGGCGTTTCGCTGGCAAGCTGGTGACGTAGAAACTAAAGTTTCGGATTAGGAGCAGAGCTTTGAAAAATAGCAACCATCATAGAGTACTCCCGGGTCGCGGTAAATTGTCAAGCTTTTACCGTTCCGAGGTTACAAAAAAGTTAGTTGACACTGGACTAAACCACCGACCGCATGTTGCTACACCAGAAGATTCCGCTCCATCTCCAACACTCGCACGGGCGTCCGCAGAGGGGCAAAACGGGCCTTTCTCCCTGGAAATTAGGACTAAGAACCAAACATTTCTAGAAAACCTGGAGTCAGCAGTTTCATTTCGATTAGTTGATTTTCGCTTAGTTGATTCAGTCAATTCTTGGAATGGCAGTTTATTTGCCGTTATGACACCCGCACTGCACATGAGCCAGATTCACTCTTCTGGTGTCGTGCATGTTGTGATGAGCTTGCAGTTCACCTTCACTCCTGTCTGCTTATTTGCCTGCAGAGGCAAGTACAGGGTTCCCACAGATGTTGACTACAAATTACCTAAAAGTGATTTTAATATACCCAAAATTTCACAGGAATTCCCTAGATTTTGCACTAAGCACTATATTGCCTTAATCTCTTTTCAGTAGTTTTTCAATAGCCTTTCACAGTTTTAGCAAGCAGCATAGCAGCATGTTATATTTGCACATTTTCTGATGAAAGTATAACTTAGGAGTAACAAAGTATTTTACCAGGGAATCGATTTCATGTCAAGCACGCATTTTAATCCTGTAATTATAAACAAAATTTACAGGTGAAATGATGAAAGCTAAAGAAATGTGCTGAACTTTGCACTGCACCTTACAGATAATTTATAATTTTATTGCTGAAAACCTTGAAAGCAAAAATATGTATATTTTCTCTTTCAAAACATTTATGTTCTTCATAGATCATCTTTTACTTCAGTAAAAGTTATGCATATACAGTATTTGATATTTGAATTATAGAAAAGGTCGCACAACCAAACTTTGCCATGGGCGCAATTTTGCATAGATACGCCATTGTTAGAAAAACATTGTTTGCAAATTATGAGATAGGTTTGTTACTGAATTTGTCTAAAACAATGATCATATTAAACTACGTTTACCAATACATACCAACACCTACAGTTCATACCACAATAAAATATAAATTTTCTAAAACTGAAGTACTATTAAGCTGTACCTTTTATTCAAACATGATCAGGGGCTACTTTCACGCACCGTTTACTGATGGTAATAATGTACAGGTAGCGCTTTTGTTTTCTAAATAGGAAAAATATAATTTTGATAAAATTGTGCACTAGCCTAGATCCATTAATTGTCTGGGATTGACAGTAAATCACAACTTGATTTTCACATCAGGTGGAAGCGCGTGGCCACAAATATTCAATTTTATCCCAAAAATACAATTTCCCCAAAAAATCCCTAGAATTCTCAAATCCCCCGATTTTCCCCAAAGGTTATTGAAATTCCCAACCTTGGGACAAATTCCCCAAAAGTGGCAACCCTGGGCAAGTAGCAAAACTTGCGAACAGATTGCTCTACTGTTGGTCTTTATCGCGTAACAATAAGATGGCAACGAATCTTCAAGTGTTCACTGTCCACTTCGAGTTGTGGTGTAGGCGTTTAGCCGCATGTGACTGTTAGTAATAAGTAGTATTGGACGCAGACATCTTTGGCAGGTAATGCAGCGAGACAGTGATTGCGGTAAGCCGCGCAGTTTTATACTGTGTGAAAGCATGTATGAGCGAAAAAGAAACATTGCTGTCTCGACGAAGCACAATTGTTGGCATTTTTATGGTGTAGAAAGGGTAAAGCGTTTTGTGAACGTCCATTTGCACTGCATTTGCCTCGTCAGCAACCTGAAATGAAAAAACGAAATGCGGACGTTGCCCCACCAGGAAGAATTTCTACGGAACGCCCATGAATACTCCCACTTTATGTCCCAACGCTCTCACTCCATGCACGTAACAGTGCTTCCATGGGAAGAATCGAACAATCACAGTGCCCAGAAAGCAAGTGGTGTCACCAGTAGGCCATACATCTGGTGATTTCGCGGCCCGGTACCAATCGATCGGCGGGCCGGGGACCACTGGTGTAGTCCACAGACCAAAACGTCAGATGCCAAGCGCAAACGACAAATTCCAAAACGTATCAGGCGGAGATTTCCACTTCGTTTAAGTGTGAAAGTGCGTGAGGTTAGATTTATTAATCCCCTAAATCAGTGGTTCCCAACAGGGATGTCATTTACAGTATTCAAGGGTGCCGTGAGTTAAAACGTTTTTCAACACCATTAAAAAACACATTTTCAAAATGTAATCAAACCTTCAAGCAAACTGCTGTGAGTTCACCACTGGGTGCCGCAAATTTTGTTTTTTTCTGTAGGGTGCCGCAACCCTAAAAGATTGGGAAACACTGCCCTAAATACTCTTTCACGTTTCAAACTTTGAGGCCGTTTCGGCCATAACCCACTGACCGTTTGCGCTGGAGAGTCAATGAAGACATCATAAGATGCAGAAATTCATGTACGTTCTGACAGTAGCGCAGCCAGAATGAGGCCGAAGAGGCAGTGGCCCCCCCGTAACAAACGATTTTTATGAACAGAAGGAACAGTTGGACTCAAGACAACGTCAGAGACTGACCACGCCATTGCTTGGCCCCTACCGAACAAAAATTCTTGGCTGCGCTACTGCGTTCTGAACCCTTTCAGTCCCGCCTGCGCCAGTTCTCTTGCAGAGATTTGCAATCCTATAACTCGCCAGCCGCTAGAGCTAGAGAGCTGTTCAAACCCTCTGCGGATCCAGCAAGTCTTGTAGTCAAAATCGAAAAAAAATTTTTCGTTTTGGGTTTGAGTTTTTCTGGGGGGAACGTCAAAAGTAGGGGTGTTTTTGCGTTTTTTTGGCCATCTTTGCCTGGCCCTGGGCGCCGTCCCAATGGGCCATTTTTTGGACTCAAAGTTTAGTCGAAAACTAGGTCAAAATCCGCGTCTTTCGAGCCTTTGATTGACTTTCTGGCATATCGGGAGCGAAAATTATGGCTCATAAACGAAAAAATTGACCAAGATTTTGCTCCCTCAAAAGTCACTCTTGGGTGCATTTCACCCCAGGCAATAACTCGCCGTCAGATTGAGCTAGAGAGCTGTTCAAACCCTCTAAAGACTCGTGAAGGTATGTAGTTTGCAATAAAAAAAAACGTTTCACTTTAGGATGCCTGTTTTTTTTAATGCTTATATAATAATAGGATGTTTATGTTATTTTTTGCTTACGTCAGCATTTTTGCCCGACCTCCCTTTAAGACCCGCAGGAGCCATTTAAACGACATACAATTTTTTTTTAGTTTAGCTGTTTTTTGGTTACATTTCGGAATTTGAAGGGTCCGAACGGGTTTCTAACGTTCCTGGTTCCAAGATTAGGGCCAAAAAAACTTAAAATTAATTTGGGAAATCCCCCAAAAGTATTGAGAAAACCCTTACCAATTAGCTGTTTTTGGCCTAACTTTTGAACCAGAAACGCTAGAAACTCAATCAAGGACTCTAAAAACGCGTATTCTACCCTAGAATCCAAAAATACTGCGAGCCAAAATATTGGCGCATGGGATCGAATGATGACGTCATATAATTAACCAAAAAATTTGCCCCTGTCATGATCCCATTGGCCCAAAACCCCCAACCAAATTTAAAACAATTTTTTTTTATTCTAAACTACACAACGCCACTAGTCATTACAGGGTTTGAACAGCTCTCTAGCTCAATCTGCTGCCGAGTTATGACTGGCCAAAGTTTTCCCTGAAAGAGCAAATTATGCCTTTTCTGAAATGTTTGGAATTAGGCCAAAAACTGGGTTTTTGACCAAAAATTTTGACTACAGATATGCTACTAGAAAGTCAATCCAAGGCTCTATAGACGCGGATTTTGACCTATTTTTCAACAAAATTTTGAGCCAAAAGCGTGGGTCAATGGGTTGGGGCCCAGGGCCGGCCAAAGGTGGCTAAAATTTCCAAAACATGTCTTCTTTGTGACGTCACCTACAGAAATCCCACCACCGAAAACGAAAAACGTTTTTTTTCGATTTTGACTACAAGACTTGCTGAATCCGCGGATGGTTTGGATTGCTCTCTAGCTCAATCGCCTGGCGAGTTATAGGATTGCAAAGCTCTGCAAGATTTGGGGCTTTCGCGGGACTGATAGGGTTTTAAACAGAAACCGATACCTACGCATTTGAATTTTTTCTTCTAAGTGTGATATCAATAAGACGTCCTTGCGATGTATAAAAATTGCAAATGCCAATTTTTCAATCAGAAAGAACTCAAAAAGACGCATCTTTTAATGACCTGACCCACCAGCGCCATCGATCGGCAGGTTATGACCTCAAAAGCCACAACAAATTTTCGGCCATCACTCGCAAAGTGATCGCGGATTTTAGCGTATCTGTTTTTTTCAAAAGCGGGTAAGTTGGTATTTCTACTTTTTTCACAGGTCACAATAACGTCAAATGGACCTCCTTGTGACGCCACACACCTATAGGCTCTAGTTCAGTGGTTCTTAACCTTTTTTACATATCTTACCCTCTTATCAAACAAGATTGCCAGATTTACCCCCAATCCACTCAATGGTGCTTATTTATTAAAAATACGAAATTAACAAACTTTTACAGTTTAAAATGTTCTATAAAAATTTATATTGGCTGCAATTTATGGTTCAGCAAATTTACCCCCTTCGAAGGTCAAATGTACCCCCCGGGGTAAATTCACCCCAGATTAAGAACCACTGTTCTAGTTGCATCAATGTTAAAAATTATATGACAGCATTTTTCTCAACTCCAGAATTCTCAGCCTTTTTTTATTGTGACGTGGTGATTCGCCACATACTTGAATTCGTAGCAGCTATAGTAGAGTGGACGTGGTCAAGCGGAGAAAACTCTATTATTGCTGTTACACGGAGGGTCGTGGGCAGGGTTGCGGAGTCGGAGTCGTAAAGAGTCGGAGGGTTTTGGGTGGAGTCGAATTTCTAACAACACTAGGAGTCGGAGTCGGATTTTTTTGTCCGACTCCGGATGTCCAATTGGATCAATTTTTACATCACAGTCCTGAGTTGGGAATTCCTGTTGAAATGGCACAACTTCTTTTGAAAGTTTTGTTGAAGCAGATTTTTTGCTGTGCACCACGGTTTCCATTTATTTTAACAGCCTATAACTTCATTACCTTTATGTTAAGGAGTCGGAGTCGGAAATTTTGGAAAGTCGTAGTTGGATATTTTACCTCCGGCTGTTCGGTACTCGTTTAATCGACTTTTTTCTAAATATTTTATCATCGTATCTGTATTTAACAATAAGCATATAGTGATCTTTGAAAATAATATTTACTGATATATGTATAAATGTTTGGAAGTAGGCTAAATGATATATATATTTTTTTAATTATGTTGTTAACCTCAAATGTACCTCTTCAGATGAGCAAATGTATCCTTAGGGGTACATGTACCCAGTGACGTAACTGACGGGGAGCAGGGGTGCGTGCCGCCCCCCCTGGCAGGCGAAATATAAAAAATGGTCCCCCTGTTAACTTGTGTTTTGGTAATTAGTATTTTTTTTATTCTTAGCAGGTTTTTGTTTTTAGCGTTTTTCAAAAATTTCTCGGAGTGTTTTCCGGTGATTTTGGGTGTCTGTACGGGCGAATCCAGTTGTTAATCGCATAACCAATTTGCCAAGATTTCTTTGTATGTGTTTATCCGGAATGTGCGATTATCCGTATAAGACAAATATCCGCAAATTTACCGCCTAGCGACAGAGGGGCCAAAATTCAGTCCCGTGGGCACGGGGAGGCTTTTTTGGATGAGCTCTCCAAACAGGGCTTCAACCCCCAAATTTCAATATGAAACACTAGAAATCAATGCAGTTTTTATCAATTCGTGTTCTGTTTTGTCCTGTCATTTATAGACAGAGCAGTACCTGCCGCTGTTACCAAGAATAACATCGCCTGATCACTTTTGGTGCATTTGTGAGGTAAGAAACGAATTTGAGACTTGCGTAAAGCGGCGCCATTCATTGCTTGGACTGTTGAGCGTGAAGCTAGCCTATGTGCCTAGTTGTATACGTCCGTAAGTCAGACTTACACTTGATCCATATATTTTGTGTAGTGATTGTTGTGAAAAAATGTATTATGGCTACCTCAGGTAGTCTCCTCATATTTTGTACTGTATAGAAGCAAGATACCTTTGGTGCTTATGACCAAAGTTACAAATTTAGCGCAGCCTGCTGTTCAGACAGCAAGATGAATTTAATAGTGTAGTAAGAAGAGTTTTTTTAGCAATCACTGCTAAGCTTGTCCCAACCGAGTAGTGCGGTTAGTGGATTACGGATGTTAACAAATGTTGCGTCCACGTACATGGGCGTCGGAGGGGGGGCAAGGGGGGACCACACATCCGTGGATTTGGAAAATTTTAGCAAAAAAGGTTGTTTTTTTAGTTTCGCGTGGGAAAAAACAAATTTTGCCACTTTGGTCCCCCCTAGTGCCCCTCCCTGGAAAGAATCCTTCCGACGTCCATGTCCACGTAGGTCCCCTTGGTCTATAGTTGTCAACATTTATAGCCTATTTGAGATACAAAATGGTATTAATCTGAACATGTGCCATGCACCAGGAAATCAACAAGTCTAAACATCAGAAAGGTTTACGCATGCGTATTTCGACCAGTTAAAGCACGATGCGCATGCTTTTCAAGCAAAATTTACTTAAAGCGCTAATGAAAGAAAACATTCATCGCGGCGCATTGTTTTGATCGGCCTCAGGTTTGTTCCTTTCATAACTGAAAGGAACAGTGCTTTCATAACTGAACGATAGGCTTGGTTCTGATTTCCTGCAAAATTTTGTTAATATTTGCGTTTCATTACAACATGTCTAAATAATCGTCGTTAATTAAATGACAATGATTAAGACCGAATTCCATTTGTTAAGCTCTATTCTGATACGTCTTGATGAAGTTGATCCTAACGTATTTATTCCACTTCGGATTATGCTAAACAACCCTAATACTGTTGCCAGCGCTGAAAGGAGCTTCAGCAAACTGAAGATGATCAAAACCTTCAACAGGTCTCATATGACAAATAGCAGACTATCCTCATTAGCCATGTCGTCAATCGAAACTTTAATGTGTGCGCTCTCTAGAATTGGAAGATGTCATAAAGCAGTGGTTCTCAACCTTTCTGGTTTGTGGTCCCCTTACAAAGACTCCCAACACTTGTGATCCCCTGCTCATCAATAGGGTTTTGCAATATCACTGCAGAGTTATTTGGTAAAGGCCTCTGCACGTGGCCCTCGGGGAACCGCTCTGTAGTCACCAATGGGAGACGAGGACTCCGGTTGAGAAACCCTGTCATAAAGGCTTTTGCATGCCAAAAGACTCGCTCCAAGTTGTTTTGATACTACCTCCAAGTGACATTGGTTATGATATTTTAATGGTTATTGTTACGTAATATTTTTCATGTGTGCTACTGTGCCACTATACAGTGATTTCTTTTGCTTTGCTGCATGACCACGCTCCGCCAGTTGAGTAGCCCTGCGAGCGATTAATTAAGGCGATAGATTAACTACAGCAACGCTTTAGAAATCTTTTTTTAGAAATCACCATTAGCAGGGGCGGGGCCCCTGTAGGGATTTTGGGGTGAGGTAAGAGATGGGCGGCTACGGCACTGTTCATGCCTATCTGTGATTGTTTGGTTTGCAGCTTCATATTTAGATAAAATTGTTTGGCATTTTTTTCTTAGTTTGCTAAATGAATGTGGTTTTATTACTGATACGGAGAGATCAATGAACTGCTCAAGAAATTCTGTTTTTGACTTACCACATTTGTTTTGTTGTTTACTCAGGCAGTGCCCAGAATCTACCCCCATCATTAAGTCAAGCATTTGGTGCTTAGAGGAAAAGTGGAATTAATTCAGGAGTTAATTGCTACGATTAAGGTGTGGTAACGAGGGGGTGAAGGGGCCACAATTCCCCCGGCGCTGAAAATTCACAATAATATCACAAGTACTCCCTTCAATACAGTACATTGGCTTCCGAAAGCCATCAGGTTCGAACACGGGGGCGCCAGACTAGCTTCTTGCCCCGGGCGTCGTCTAGCCTCGTTACGTCCCTGGGTGTGGTGGATCTTCCAGTATCATAAGCCGACCTTACCCAGTCACAAGTCACTGATGGGTATCAATTTTAAATAGAATATGTTACATGAAATTCTACTTTAAAGCCATTTACCCAATTGAAGCTCATTAAATCACCCGACAACTATTTTCTGCTTTTGTGGAATAACATATATGAATTTTTGGGAACTAATTATTGCACACCCACATGGTGGCCAATAGGCCCCCTTCGGCTAAGTTTTGCCACCCTGGCTTAAACCTCTAGTTATGCCACTGCATGCACCCCAGGCTTACAAAATTATTTAAAGGCGATGCATAGGCTACATAAAAGACTGATGGCGAGCATGCGTGTGGAACGGGGTAGCAGGAGGAGCCTTGCCCCCCACCCATAGAATCTGAAATTTGATACTTTGTTATTAAATTTTTAGTAGAAAAAAGTTGTCCCCTTAGTTTCGAGCTGCTGAAATGAAATTTCACCACTGTTGACCCCCACTGGAAACCATCTTTTTCGCCACCCTTGGAAAAATCCACTGTTGCACCCCCCTGGAAAAAATCATTCCGACGCCCATGATGGTGAGAGGATGTAGGAATCAGACCATGCAAGTGAAGCTTCATACTTCTTCATTGTAACCAACGGGAAAAATCCTTACCTCATATTCATTTGCTCTTTGCCTTGATGGATTTTCGGTGCAGCTGGACACAGAGTAGGGTGAACGGTGGGCAGTAAATCACCTATTGTTCGGTTCTTCTTTTGAGTCAGTTCTTCATAACCACTGCTAGGCCGCACTAGATCTCGGGGCAGGTGTTGAGCAGCCATTGCTGCTGTTGTTCGGTGATGATACAAGCGTGTTTAGTTCCAGTGCTCTTCGGAGTGTTCTGACTATTTGTTGTGATTATATTACTGAACACATACTGTAGGTCTAATTGTTTTTAACTGTAACAAGACACTTGATGTAAATTTCCGTTCCCTCTAAAAAGTTTAAACAGCCTGCAACACCAGTTGTTTCCCTAAATGACACAAGTGTGAAGTTGGCCGAATAATTTTAGTGCATTACATCACGACTCACTGAAGGATGAAAATGATACCCAGAAGAAAGTGAAATAATTACTCTTTTGCGCAGAAAACAAGCTAAGTTGCACTTTTCCTCATACGTATTGCATGCCAATATATCCCTACCAATTGTGTTGCAAATACACAGTTTGCTATTAAATGTTTCCGCGTTGCCTGCAATAATACCAACTGAATATTGCATTACCTTCCTAAAGACACGAGTGTTTGCCCACATATTTGATGCCTTGATTAGCGACAACCTGTATGTCTTTGTTCGATGCACATCTTCATTCAACTTTTTGTCAGCTCACTCCATCAGTCTGATGCTTTTTATACATCTCCATTTTCTCCCACTGTTTATCGACGATGTCCCAATGTACTGCTAGACATAGGTGGCAGAACCGGGAGGCCGCAGGTGGTGCAACAGTGTTTCATCTTGCTCACTCGAAACTGAGAACTCTTTTTTGCTTAAAACTTTTTAGGAAACCATGACATTTCAAATCCAGGGGAGGCTTGCCCTTCCTTTATATGCCTGTGGTTGAGGACCTTGTGTCTTAAAATACACACAACTGAGTGCTACGCGAACGCAACGTGATTTACTGCTGGAAGTACTTTGCCTGCCATGCCCTTCTGATTTTGCAGCCTGAAGTATGCCACGATACGCGTGGTAGTGAATTTTCGCTGGTCTGAATTCGATTTTGATGCAACTGCAGCAGCTAAATTGCGGAATCGTATGACGTAATAATCCATATATTTCAGTACCACAATTTCAAATTTATTTGTGATCTTGCGTCATTTTCTACAGTTTTGGATTATCAAGCCGTCTTAGCCGAGTGGCCTAAAATTTCCGTGAAAAATAAACGTACGGTATAGCGAATCACAGCACTCATGCACGGTTGTCGCATCTTCGACAATTGACAGCAATTCGCTGACCAGCATTGTTGTGAGATCATATCCGGTTTCACATCCAGTTTTCCATCATCCGCACCAACCAAGGTTAAGCATCGCATGGATCTGCAGGTTGGGCCATCCGTAACTTCCTGCTAGGGTTGGATTATCTGGATAGAGGTTAACCGAGAGTTTTTTGCTGTCCAATATCTGGATATAATTCTGTCGGTTAATAGGATAAAAAAGTATCATTACCAAGGTGTTTTACACTTAAGTTTGAATATTCTTCGTTTCCAGATACGGGCGACCTATTTTCTACTAAAACCACGTAACTGTTATTTTTACAGAAGTGTTTCCGCGTTGTAAGGTGAAGTCTGCGTTTGTGCTTCATAAGAAATGCGTTGCAGAAGCGGTAAATAATAAAAATGCATGATTTTTTTCATATACGCTCATACAGTGCATGTGTGTGTATGTACCATAAAACTGTTATGATTTTACAATCAAAGCATCACGCAAATCTCGTGAAAACAATTGTGTAACAATTGGCGGTTATTATCCGGCGGACCGGTTCGTTAAAATACAAATACACGGACATATCCGTTATCCGGATGGTGAAAATTATTGATATCCGAACTAACTCTACCCATCCGTGTGTCATAGTTAGTTGCGCGGTTAATAAAAATTTATACTTGTTTTCCAGATAAAATATACAACGCCGAAGCAATATGGCAGGTGAAAGTCAACTTGCACTTGAAGAGCGGATCACGGCAAACACGTGGATGCATGAGCACTGCAACACCGGCGACACCCCTGGATGCACAAGTGACACATTCAGGGAAACCTTCCACCAACACCCAACACGATGTTGAAACGGGAGAGAAAATTGTTTGGGACTGGGAATATGAAGGATGCATCTCGTTCAGGAGGAAGGCCATAATATTACGCAGCGAGAGAGCGGAACAGCACACAGATACACCGGATGAATTAGATATATGCATGGGGTGGAACCTTACGGCCAATCCTGTAGAACAATTTCGCTAAATTCCTGAATTTTTGTGCAAACAAGAGATCAGTGGTCCTCTACCTTTTCTTTACCACGCCTCCCTTAAATACTTTTTGCCCTTTGTTTCAAGACCCCGTTTATAAAAAAAAAAAACTTGTAAAAACAAATGTGTTTTTCGGTAAATTCACTGATCAAATTTTCAATGTTGCCCAGCGTGTCCCCTGGAAATTTACTGACACCCCGCGGGGCGGCGCGGCACCCCCCGGTTAAGAACCACTGCTATGGGTGGTGATGGGTTACACAAGGTTCTTGAAAAATCGGCCAAGAGGTTATCATGACAACACAGAATTGAACAGCACTTGTCTGGTGGGTCTCGTTCAAATTAATCTGATACAAGCGAAAAACACACTGACTGGGACAAATAAGTTTAAGGACAGTTTTTCTTAAACAGCTTTCCAGTCATTCTGTTTCAAGTGACGTGTGTAAAGGTTTTTATTAGCTCACAAAGCAACAAGCGCAAAGGTTCAAACATTCTGGGTAAAAACTAAAAAAAGAGTGCCGACCACTTTCGACGATTCGCACAAAACGTCCAGTTTACTACGATCTTTAAATTCGAACCGGGACTCAGTCTTTTCCTCGTCAGTGATGGAATGGTTGTAAAACGGATTGCTGGAGACGTTTGTTTGGTCGGAGCACGTTTCCACGAATCGAAGACGGAAAGAAATGCGAACAGCGTCCGCAAACTCACGAAGAATGTCCGAAAAAATTACGAAGAGTGTCCGAAAAATCATGAAGAGCGTCCGAAACGCACCCCACTCTCGAGACAGCAGAAAAATTTACTGGCCTTTTCAGGCAACTGTTGGTAGCTCTAGGCAAGATGATATTAGAAGATTCCTTTTGATAGACAAGTATCGGGTTATTTGGATGCATCAGGAAATTTGCAACCGGAAGAGAGGGACGCGCAGTTGACAAGTCTCGCAGTCAATCAATCTACAACCAAGGGCGGATCCGGCCAGTAAGTTTAGGGGGCAATTTCAGTAACATTTGGAAGGTATGTCTCATAACGACTTCGCTACTGTAAGAGAGATGAAGTATATTTCACAACACTGCGATGATAACGTAATGGGTGACAAAATGGCCTTAGCGAATCGTGAAAAAACATTGTAAATAAAATTACTTTCGTAGGTGTGAGGGGGGCGATCGTTCCAATCGCCCCCCTTGGATCCGTCCCAGTCTGCAACTCACGCTCGGGTAGCGTGACCACCTCACGAATATTCGATTGTGGAAAAATATAAAACAAGTTCAGGAAAAGTCGACAAAATCGCTTCAAAAATTGATGCGAAACACTGGAATAAAGATCAGGACCAAGCCGCGGTGAAAGTGCCAGTATTCCCGCGGCAAGGCAGCAGACCAACGGAAATACACTTTAAAAAATCACAGCAGTTCGTTCAACCAACCGAGCTACAAGATCGAGTCGCGGAAGATGAAAGCCACGCCTGCACAAAATGCGCGCGCAATTTCCCGGCCACTTGCATGCTTTTAAACGTAAGTTCCCAGGCAACAATATTCTGCCGTTCACGACGCCTCGAGCCCCAAACCAAACGCACGACGTGGCACCGAGGTTTCGAAGAAAAACACATTCGTACTCTTGGTCTGAGCGTTATTGGTCAAGAAGAACGCACCACGCTGATCGCCCAATCGCCAACGAACGAACCGCCGTCGGCGACGACACGTCATTCCGCTGAGCTTTCTCGGTGTGCAGCAACTCGCAAGATGCACGGCCACGCATCGACCCGCGACAAGGGGCCCGAAAACCCTGTCTGGTCGGGATCAGCCTCCGGTGTGGTTTCCTGAGCCGTGATGCACGCACTTGGGCCAGGTCATGCCGCCGCAGGCCAAGCACATCACGAAGTAGAACACGACCTGAGAAGGAAAGACAGCGCGCTTGTAGCGAGGTGTTTCGCTTTGCAGACGGCCGGCACGATAACGGATGAAAGAACACTGGATGATTTTGCGTTGGATTTTTCGTCAGGAAACACAGCCAGCTTTTCGCTTCGTTATTGCTGAGTATGGACCACGTTTTGCACTTTGCTGTTTTAATCGCACTGGCATCAGCAATTTGCGACGCCACTCGACGCTGTCAAAAAGTGGCATTCAATTCGTAGCGCGGCCGCGCTGCCATCATCGAAACAATCAGGACTTGTGACAGCATAGAATTTAAACAATCACCATTTGTGATCAACACAGTAATAGAACAATCAGGACTTGTGACAACATAGTATCAAAACAATCAGCACTTGTGGCAACATACTGCCCCTTGCCCAGACAAATCGTGTTAAATAATGTACATATCGTTGCCGAAACCGCTTCCACCTCAAGCAGAGATGCGCCCAATGACCTTGGCTCTGAGCACGTCGGACCTGCGCATGCGCGGACTGGAGCACAGCTTCAGTGAAATGTGAATGCTTTTCTGTGCCATCGCTTGTTGGACCGCGACAACTGGACAAGCGCTTTTTCCCATTAAAGAGTCTCAAGGTTTCGTAGAAACAAAGCGTGTAAACGTCACAAGTGCGGATCGCGCGGCAGAAGGGTTGTCCGTGCCCCCCCCTCCCTCCCCCACCATATGTGGTTCGTTCAATGAAAGGTACGGTAAGACAAGCGGCGAATAGACTTATATTCGACCGTTTACCGAATTTTAACTTAATAGCGTTTTTGCGATTCTCCGACCAAGACACGTCACAGAAACCAGTATTGTATATTGTGATATCACAATGTTATATTATCGTTTGACGCAGAGTCGGAGGAATGGAGATATTTTCAGAGCATTCAACACACATTCAGAACGAATGACAATTGGTTATAGGACTACATAAGTGGTGTGTTTTATTGCTGTAGAAAAACGGCGTTTTGAGTTCTGACAAAAAGAAACTGCACGGCGTACATCTTTAGCAACAGTCGCTTTCGTCAGAAAGCACAAGGCAACGGCGTTGTTTTGACCAACACACAAACAGTCTCTTCGAACTCTGCGCGCTCGTCATCAAAAAATAACAAAACGCTCCAATCGCTTCGTTTTCTATTCGTCACCAGATGGCGCAACAACAAACCGAGCCTTACCGCGATGACAACGCATAGAATTATCGTCCATTTCACTTTCTTCAGCCACATTTTCCGCGCAATGTTCGTGCTCTGCTTCTTGAAGGTCACCGACTGCAAATGAACAAAGGAGTGAATTCCATCTCGCACGCGACCACGTGAGTAACGCTTCAGTGATTCGGCAACAGAGATCATAGACGAAATCCATTTTCGTGCGAGCGATGTTTACGAACGTACAACAACCTTAAGCTCTAGCGCAATATCATCGCCATGAAATTGCAAACGGTGAGATACAATCGAAACGAAAGCTTCCATCGAAGTTTTTCGCACACGTCACCAAAACCTTTGAGAAGCGGAACCTCGTCACGAACAATGCCGCAACAGATACGTCGCAGAAACGCAGCACCGAACGCCTTAGCGGCGGTCAGTCTGTGTGGTAACGTTGCATTCAGCAAAAACAGGTCTGGAATTTTTTTGTTTTGCAGCGAATAAAACATTTTTTTATCAAAAACATTCTGGCAGCAAGTTCGCTGTTTCCAGACACGACGTCCTCGTTACATGGATAGGTTGAAACTCGAGGGCAAGAAAACAGATTTTTATGTGTTGACCCCATTTGGTTGGACTAGAGCAGGAGTTCCCAACCTTTCTCTTACCACGTACCCCTACAGCATTTCAACAGATAAGCATGTACCCCTTCAGAATTTCGAACGATGAACATGTACCCCTAAAATTTCTCATGACAAAATATTTTATGATTATTCGTAGATAATTTAACTATAAGCATGTATTGACTTTTGAAAGTAATATTAACTGATATATCTATAAATATTTGGAAATAAATAATATGCAAATATATTATTATCTTCTGTTGCTAACCTCAAATGTACCCCTTCGGATAGGCAAATGTACCCCTGGGGGTACATGTACCCCAGGTTGGGAACCCCTAGAATAGAGCATCCAGTCGAACGCGAGTCCGTTGGAAGCGATTGCGCGGTCCATCGCAAAACGAGAGTTATAAGATCAGACGCGCGTAAAACGTCATTCACTCACCGATTCAGATAAATCTTCGGTTTTGTCCACGAGCAAGACTAGGTTTTCGCCTCGATTCGCGATGCTGTCTATGAAAGAAAACAAAGAATCGACGCATTGGTAAGGAAAAATAATTGATAAATGAAGAAAAAAAAAATTGAAAACTATAATAAACGTACATAAATAAATGCTAAAAAAATCATAATAAACGACAGCAAGCATTGAGCACGCTGTGAAAGAACAGACTGAATACGATTTCGCTGAGGCGTATGAAAGATAAACAACAGCTGGTTGCAAGCGTGGCGCAAGAGTCGATCCTTGCAGCACGCGGTTCCGTAACATAACAAGCGTTTCGATGGATGATTGTTCAGTTCGTTCAGAAGGAACGCTGCAAGCAAAGCGATGTCGCGACGCAGTTTTGGTTTATCTCATTTCATCGCTCCTTTGTTGCGCGTGCAACTGGTCGTCGAGCTTGTACAACAAAATTAGAAACATCGGAACGAAGCGAAAGACTGACAGTTAAAACTGTGCAATGAGCTGGCGATTGCTAAACGCCTAAGACTGAGGACGTTTCATGATACAATTTCATGCTCTTTTTATATTCGTGTCGCGCCTTTGACGCAGACGAAAAATAAAACGAACCAAGCAATTTTGCGGGATATTTCTGTCGAAACCGGGAGACCTTTTGGAGCAAATAACATCTTTCAAAACCTGTAAGAGCAAGTAATATGCCGTTTTGAAATGGCCAAGCCCTTTCACCTACTGTTATATAACCCCACTGTGGAGTGAGACAACAAATTGCAACACAAGCTCAAGACCAAAGAGCGTTCATAGGCGTAGCCAGGGGGTCATGCCCCCCAAAATTTTTAGAATATCTAGTCATTTTGTGCTTTGAGAGGCGGTATTTCATACAAAATATTATTGCTAGCCTAAAATCAAGAATTTTGACTACCAAACATTTTGGGCTGCCTATGCTAGTGTGGGCGTTGTTGACTCATTTGTGATGTAGCGCACGACGTGGCAGATCTGGATTCGTCGCTTAAAGGGAATTGCTCAGAAGCTCAGCAGCTATCATGAAATGCCGTGAAACACTTGTTTTCTGAAAGGCGCGGCTGAACTAAAAGTCCTGAAAAAGGTATAAAACTAAACGCATAACGCAGACAGTAAAGCCCCGCTCCATCGCTTGGGTGACACAAAACTGCGCTTCTGAAACCATGATGTCAACCAGATTGGCGCTACTGGTGATCGCACAGAGCTTCGTCAGCAAAAAGTGTATGTTCAGCTTGCATGCTTCAACTTCTGTGTAGCGGAAATGCATGTCCGCAAACAATGCTTATGTGCTCTGTTATTGATAAATCGCATCACGAACAGCAAGCAGCTTACTGATCGGAATGCATTATTATTTTTGAATTCACTCACAGCAGCCACTGCTGCCGTCATGCAGCATCAACGCCGAACACTGTCCCGGCGTGTGCTCGAAACGGATATTGAAAGCATACATACGCGCAATTTGTTTTGATTCCAACCTTCAGCAACTGGTTAGTGACGCATTTTTGTTTGTCACGCATGTCACGCGCGGTACACGTAACCAGGGCGTTTGTTGCGACGCACACGAAGGCTGCGTTGCAGTCAAACAACGTTTTATACTTGTGTCAATACATCATCAGTTTCCATCGACTGTTTTCAGCATATGAATCGCTGGCGACACGAACTGCCCGTGGTTGTTGAGCAGTGGTTACCTTTCCGGTGGTGCTGATGGTTTGAAAGGTGGTCATTTCTACTTAGCGTGCGCTATTCACGACGTCGCGCCATGACATTTTATTAACATTCCCAAACCAACCTTTAAGTTGGAATTTAACGACACAACATGCATAACGCCGTTGACGGCTGCACACAAACACACGTTCAATATTTGCTGCGTAGCGGCGATGTTTCAACTTACCCCACCTCACCTTCCCCTAACCCAGGGTGTACAACCTTTTGCTATTGCCGGCCGCACTACTTTTATTTATATGAAGTACGGCCGCCAATGAGTTGGAGTTATATTTATCAGATACGTTTCATTAAAAAAATAGGTTTTTATTCTATAACTATTTGCGACATCATCATCGCGTATTATTCTATAACTCTCTGTGACATTACCATCCAGATTGTTACGCATCGTGTCGACTGATTTTCTTGCCTTGCGTTTGTTTTGCTTCAATATACGCCAGCACGGCCGCCAAATCTTATATTTTAAATTACATGTGGACGCCCGTTAATTTCATTATCGAATGCCGCATGCGTCCGGCAGGTGGTGCACCGTTGCCCGAACCTAATATCTGCAGCAAGCCAGTACGTAAACTCTTAATGTAGCACTTGCAACACAAGCAGCCATTTCTCTGCTCTACCGAGGTTTCTCTGCTATCTCTGCTCACCGAGGTGGAGTGAACGCTTTGCGATGATTCGAACTCGTTGAAACCAGGGCTGTGGAGTCAAGAACTTAAATTTCAGGCTCCGGATCCAGGCATCTAAATTTTTTGGCTCTGACTCCACCGTCTAGAAGTTTTTGGCTCTAGCCCTGGCTCCTGCCATCCAAAATCGCTTGGGTTCCGTCTCCACAGCCCTGGTTGAAACAGGTCAGGAACGTAATTCTAGCAGAGTTGTTCATTGATAACCATGACATAAGCATTTGAATCACGGTGGTTTCTTCAAATCAAGGCAGGATTTTCTTGGAATATGCATAAATATGATCAGCGAAAAGCCAGGGACAAATCTTCCTTATGAATGCGCCTAATGATATGCCACTATTTTTGATGACCTTGAAAACTCACACAACGACAAACACACACTACAAGTTTGAGCAGCATATACAACGATACAACCTTGGAAAAAGATATACAAACTGTTCCCTTTACACATTATAAGTAGATTTTCCCTAGGGTGGAATGGAGCCTAAATGATCCCTGGTCCTTTGCAGCCTCCAACTTCACCAAGCATTGTATAAATCAGTCTGCGTGGAAGTCATCGCAGCACTATATTCTAACAACCATGATAACAACATCAATGCGTGTGACCTTTACTAGTACCACATATATATGCTTGTGTTTCATCAAAGTAATTGTGCTAGCACCATCAATCGTATGCTTTTCTACTACCGCCACATATATATTCATGTTCTTTCATGCATTTGTGTGTTCCTTGTTACTGTCATGCATGCTTAAGTCTACTGTGTTGCGTTTGGAAATGAAGATGTTATACAATATAATCATCACACTTGTGATTAACACAGGCAGTATCCTGGTTGGGAAAAGCTGCTTTCAACATTCCAACATTCAAGATCATTTGTGCCGTAAGTAGTGAAACGAGGAAAAAGCAGGCAAACCTGCAGTTACACAAGTTCAACCCAAAACAACCTGCTGAAAAATTCCTGGAAGCAAGTTGACTCTAATTGCTTACAAAACCCACCAATGTTTTGCACCATGATTCCTTTGAGTTCATCAAGTTGTTCTTGGACTTCTCCAATTTTGCAGTTTCCTGGGTCAGGTCTGCTGTAGTGCCTCATTTGTATCATGAGCTCGCTGCAACAAAAGACTAGGTAAAATGCAGTTGCAGAAAATACGAATGATTTGCAAATACTGAGCAGTTTCACAAACAAGAACATAACATTTGCCACACAGTCAAAACGATGTGTTAAATAGCGGAATAAGTGGTTGGACAGAATTATCTCATTAGCATCAAAGCAAGTTGTAGCCCTCACAGGGAAAACAACAACTCGGAAAACTTAAGTTGATGTATGCATGGGAAAGACTTCCACAACTTTCAGCTAAAATAGGTTATACAGGAAAGGTACATACCCTGTTCCAAACAACGTAATGACTGTAATAAGCATTGCAATGTAGAAGCAATTACTAAAATAGAGACATATGCGACTATATTCTACTGAAAAACTCACCCTGAAAATTCTGTGTCCATTGCAAAAGGGAGGGCTGTATATATGTTGTTGCCATATGCTGTCTTAAATCTACGTTTGATATCAGCCAAAAATCGAAATGCTTTGGATCTTTCAAAATCATCTTCAGTGATTGCCATGTAAACAATTTTGTCTTCGCAAACATAGTGAAAAAGGAAACTGTTTCAAACATAAAAACAATGACTGTAGCACATAACAAGAGTACATTAGAATAACAAACATAACTACAGAAAACAACACTACTCTTACTCGTATGATTTTTTATTTTTACACACATTGACAAATCATAAATAATGTTTTAACTTTTTTATGGCATTCAGTCAGGGTGAACCTAACAGTTGTTAATCAGAATATTCCCCAATACAGCATAGATAAACACTGTTGATATTGGGCAGGACAGCAACTACGTCATTGTGAGAGATTTTAATAGAGAAGAGTAAAGAAAGCTTGCACCAATATTGACACAGCTAAAAATCACAGAAACCATTGTTTCTCCTTGTCACGATAATTGTGGGGTTGCTTCTGCCTTGTAGGGCTGATCCCACCAAAAATTTTTGGATAGTTATTGAACCTCTATTTCAGCATTGCTATGCAATTCTTTAGTATCACTTTCATAAATGAAGAATTTTCACAGTATTTTTTAAAGTGGCTTTAAAAAATGAACCTGTGACTAGTGTGATTTAAACTGAATGTTAAAGTTTGGAATAAGACTGATATACAAGCTACTAAAATTTGCTTAACTCTTGTCCATTGCAATAAGCAAGAAAAATATTGAGAACACACAATGCTTTAAAAAAACACTGAAAATAGTTTCAATTATGCAAACTGCAAACACTTAAGAGTGCATGCACATTAGAGGCATAACTGCCAAAAGCAACAAATACCACTGCAAAGGAATGTGAACCATGTGAACTTTAACAGCATCAAGTCCTAATCAGAAATGCATCTACTTGAAAACAACAAGGACTCTGCAGAATATATTATTTGTGGCCATTCCTCTATTTTTTGGAAACAGATACCAAATAAAAGGCTGTTGCCTACCCTTCTATTCAAGAAAGGTCATGCTGAACACATTGAGAGAAAACTTTCAGAATTGTGAACTCCACTTTTCCTTGCTTATGTTGCATCTTAGCTGATACAGCAAAAGTATGTAACAAGTTAAGAAGTACATGACAAAATGCCAAGTTTATTCCTAACACTTTAGTCATCGTGCTCAAACAACAACCAATTTCACTGAAAAAAAAACTTTGAAATAACCTTACTGTAGATCAGGCCTGCACAACATACAGCCCACAGACAGCATGCAGCCCCAACAGCTTTTCTTGAGACCCATTAGCAATGCTCCCCCTACAAAAATTAACATTTAGTAAATGCTTATTCTAATGAGCATGTGATTGCACAACCCTGCATGCAAGCCAGTGAAGCATTTCAAGTAGTAAAAGGGCTATGCAATATATATATACTTTCACATTAAATCTGGAATGTTGCAAATATGTGAGAATGAGGTTTTATTGTGCAAATGGTCTGGTGATATTGTGCAGTTGCACGCCTTGATGGAATATTGTCCACAAGAGCTTTCTCAGTTGCCAAAAATGTTGCAAAAGCCTGACGGGTAATTAATTGTCATTCCAGAATTTTTTCCAAACCACAATGGAATAGACTGTTGCGGTCTGCGGCAAATTTATGTTGATCAATTTTGGCCCATCAAGCTTTATGAGTCATGCAGGCCTGCTGTAGATCGGAACAGGACTTTTCGGTCTGGTCGATTCAGTCTGGCTGTTTTGTTCTGAGCTGTTTTGGTCTGGCCGTTTCGGTCTGGGGACATTTCTGTACATAAACAACTCATTACATTGTTTATTGAAATGATTACATAGGCAGACGAAGTGTCACACTAGCTGGTGTTATACCAACTCCATTTTGAGAAGTCATGGTTGCGATTAAATGTGAATTGTAATTATGAGTTTCAAGTATTTCTATGTAATTGCAAAATGTCGATAATGATTTAATTTGCTTGCTTGTGATAATGAAAAGCATATGTTGATGTTGATTAACTGTAGGATCTTGGACCCTTCGTTGATGTAAGCACTTTTGCATTAAAAAGTGAACATGTGAGATTTCTGCAAGATTTCATAGCCTGACTGAAATGTCTTGAGACCAAAAAGTCCTGTGACCGAAACGGCCAGATCGAATTGTTCAGACTGAAAAGTCGCATACCCGTGTAGATACAAAGCAGATAGATAGATAATTTATTTGGCGGTACGAATTAATTGTGCTAGATGTACTCTCTAAAACAGCAAAAACGCCAGGGCACCAAAAAACAGAGGTTATCTAGTCAGGTGCCACATAAATTAAGTGAGATTTGTTGAACAGATCTAAAAAAATCAGATAGTTGTTTGAGTCAGTAAAATAGTGAAATAAAACTATAAGGTTAGTGTAAATTAAGTGTAAGTATGTTAGTACTTTAGGTACCAGCAACGTTTTTTAATACATTGCGCAGAAAACGCTTAGTACTAGTCTACTTAACACTTTGAGAGCCGGGGTACGATATATTCGTAGTTTGATTTCTGCCTAAAACCAGCAGTTGTCAGTTGCCTTACCAATGCCCTAGCTCCTCCACTGATTTCGCTAGAGAGCTGTTCAAGGGCTCAAACGGATTGGACAGTCTTCTACATTGCACTCGAAAAAAATATGTGGTTGGCGGTTGCAGATTTTTTGTGAGTGACGTCATAAGTGAAGTAGTTTTGGGCCATTTCGGCTCATGTTGCCTGGCCTAGGGCCCAACCGCTAGGCCAAAGTGTTTCGCTGAAGTTTTCAGTGGAAACTAAGCTCGAGTCCGAGTCTTTTGAGCCTTTGATCGACTTTCTAGCATTTCTGGTTCAAAAGTTATGATCTTAAATAAACAAATTAATTAATCATCTAATTCACTAATTAGTCAAAAAATTTTACTAACTTACATCATAACTTTTGAACCCAAAACCCCAGCAGGTCACCCAAAGTATCAAAAGACTCGGATTGTAGCCTAGTTTCCAATAAAAACTTCAGTGAAATACTACCATCTAACGGTTGGCGCCCAGGGCATAGTGAAGTTGGCCAAAAAATCCTCCACTTATGACGTCACTCACAAAAAACCTGCATCCCCCAACCACAAAATTCTTTTCAAGTGCAAACTACAAGACTTGCCGCGTCTTTTGACACTTTGACCAGGTCCGTAACCCAGAGATATCCCTGTGCAAAGCAACATGCGGTCCAGCTGTTTTTTGCGAATCGCTTGACTTAACCTGGACGTCAAAGTGTTGAACAATGTATCTGGCCAAAACCTAATTAATCCCTAATTAAATAATAAAATAATTATCTAATTGATTTTTTGTTGTTTTTAGGCCATAACTTTTGAAGCAGAAATGCCAGAAAGCCAATCAAAGGCTTAAAAGACTTGGATTACAGCCTAGTTTCCAACAAAAACTTGAGTCGAAAACTCCATCTAGCGGTTGGTGCCCAGGGCCAGGCAACCTGAGCCAAAATGGCCTAACATCTACCCCATTTATGATGTCACCCACAAAAAGCCTGAAGTCCAAAACTTTCCAATTTTTTTTCAATGCAATCTAGAAGACTTGCCACATCTTTTGAGGGTTTGAACAGCTTTCTAGCACAATGGCCTGGTGAGTTACGGAGTTGCAAAGTGGAACGAAAATAACAGCTCAATGCATGATTTCGAAGCACAAATATTTCATACACTGGCACCGAAGGTGTTAAAGAACAATGTAGCATTGCATTAAAATAGAACATGTCACTTACTTTCCATGTGAGTAAGTAAGCTTTGCATCATCATCAGAAATTTTTGTCAAAATTTGTTCTGCAACCACCTGAAAATTTCCAGCACAAGCAGCATACTTGGCCAGAATGGTATTTCCACGAGCCACAACCGAATACAGAATTGCCATGTTAAAAGGCGTCAGCTCAAACATATAGGCTAGCAATAGCAAGTAGCAGAAGAAAGAAATTGTCGAGTGTGATTCGTGCTCTTTGGTTGATCTATTCAGTCACTGCCACCAGCACAGTACAGTAAATTTTCTCACTGATTTACTTTGACTTTCTGCAACAAAACCACAAGCCTTCTGACAGAATATAAGCATTGTCAAAATACAAATAATAGATTATTTGGGACATTAGAATACTGCTATACCAACATAATATTAGACAAAAAGTACAACTATTTTAATAATTCTCTTTTCCTTTTACTTTTAAATAAACAAAGCAATTACAAAAGCAAAATAAAATGTTTTAATATATTTCACCTTTCCAAAAAAAGATAAAAACAGTTAGTCATATATTTTAATAAATTTCCATTTTCTGGATGAGTTTAATCAAATGAAAAACAGCAGCACAAAGCTATAAAATTGTTAAAAATACCCTAGCCAAAACCTGAATGCTAAGCAGAATGTTTTGTTTGTGGTAAACTGGTAATGTTAGAAATATCAATTATTTAACAATGTTGGTGAAAAATTATAAAAGTGGCAGAAGTTCTGTTTGTTGATTATGTTCTTCATAAATAAAGCTAAATAAGACATTGCAAAAACCTTGGATTCTTCAACTGTTTCTCTCATGAGGACTGACACAATGAAGGCTGAAAAGAGCAGAAAGACTGATAAAAACATTGTCATTGACACTTTCTCATGGTTCATTAATGTACAAAAGGAAGCAACTTAATGTGCAACAATCTATCAGCTGATCTTGGAATACTATGATGAGGTATAATCTATCCAGCAAGACAGGCTATATAAAACACTGAATATATTGTACCAGGTCAGACTAAGGAGCAATATTAAAGCAAAGGAGAGCCTAGGAGTATATGGCAGGGATTGGCAACCTTTCCCTAGTCGCAGGCCAAAAATATACTCTACAAGGTATGGTGGGCTGTACTAAGTTCCAAACAACAGTTCCCTTCCCTTTGCTGTTTATGATATTGTTAAAACATAAGAAATTATGGAATTATAATCAGATTAACTCCTGATTTTCACAGTTAATAAACAAAACGGAAAATTGCCGCAAGAGGCAAAAGTTCTGCTGGGGTACATCTACAATATATCAATGTGACATAGGTTCACTTGGGAACCACTGGCTTAGGGCGTAGTGTAAGGGCATAGGGTTTGTGGCTAGGATTTAGCCAACAGTTGAGTTGAAGTTGATTTTATTTGGCGATAATTAATATTCAGCTAGAAAAAACACAAATCAGTGCAAGGACGCCAGGGCATTGAAGGACAGTTCACAGAATGCAGACAAGAACCCGCTAACAGCTTGCCAGCACTAAAATTATGACAACATTCATCCATGCATCCCAACTGAGCCATTGCAACAGTGTTGCCAGATGGTTGTCACATATAACTGCCAAATAGCATCACAAAAAAACTTTTTTTTCTTTTGAACCTTTATTGAAACAGATAATAATTCTAGCTGTGTAGGGCCAGTCCACCAGTACGCAGATGTATACATCAAAATTTTGCTGAAGCTATTTTTCAACAAGTACATTAAATAACATTTCCCAATTCTAACAACACTTTACTTTGTAAAAACCATCCTCTATCATCCGAATCATTCACTATCCGATTTAATTTGACATAACCCAAGTTACACGCCCCCAATCAAACCCATGTTTTGTCTCAATATGCGGATGGTATCACAAAAAACTACTAGGTCCTGCTAAAAATCTTGTCACACATTTTCAGCTAAAACCTGCCAACTGTAGTTAAATTCTGCCAAAAAATCTGCTATGTTTCAGGTGATTAAAATCAACTTGTAAAGTTACATATTGATTTTTGTCTTGCATTCACTATCATTGGACAAGGGCAGAATATGTTCGTCTTGGCCAACATGCGCTTCGGCCCACAATTTTTTTCTGTCAACATTTTCAGCAACATAGGTGCAGTTTACCTTACCTCCTTTTTGTATGACACACAGTTTTTTTACAGTCTCTTTTAAATGGCCACATGTATTTATACACAGTAGAGTAATGCTCAGCAATATTCAACAGACTGAGCATAGCTTCAACTTCTACTAACTTTCTAAGTCTAGTCTTTGTAACTCAAAACTTTCTGCTATTCATATTTGGTAGCAAACAAAATGTTCTTTGACCTTGTCTAGGTGCTTTTTGCTACCAGCATGCTTTTAAAGTTCACATGTTTTGCTATGATTTGTACCTATATTATTATTGCAAACTTCGCAACAAGCTTTTCTAGAATCAGCAGGATAGGCACGGAGCCAAATTTTATATACTGAATCTTGCAACCGCACCTGTCTGTCAAATTTTGGCAATGCAATACAGTTTTGGTTCACCAGCAATGATTTTCTTTATCAGGCATTACACTATTTACTAGCATAACTGAACCACTTGGAAATTTCATATAGGCTATGTCATGCAATAAAAACAAATTCTGCCAATGGAATGTAGTCAATGCGCTCACTAAGCACAGATGTAAATCGTTTAAGCTTCATCAAGCCATCTAATTACTTGCTATTTTCACACAATTATCTGCTTAAAGCAGCTTTGTTGCGTCATAATAAAAATTCCAAAATAATTTAAAGTAGATGGTTGTGACTAGTCCTTATGTTGCTTAATTTTAAGTGTCATGAAGAAGGTGTGAACGTTTTCATCTCAAAAAACTGTTGAAACATATTTTTTGTCAAAAAGTTGATACCTGCTAAACCTGCCAAACGGTGTTTAAAATCCTGCTAGAAAAACAGCTACCTGCTAGATTGAAAATTTTACAGCTAGCACTCAGCAAGAAAATCCTGCTAGATCTAGCAACAAACCAGGACCAGCTAAAATGGCAACAGTGTAATGTTGCCACTCTTCTGTTATTACAGAAAAGTACTAGATTTCATGATAAAAAAACACTAGATTCCTAAAAAAAACACTAGATTACAAAAGCAAACTTACACACAGTGAAACTGCCCAGAAAATGCGATAGACTCACTATCATGAGACATTGTAGTATTGTGCAACTCATTTGTAAAGCAGAAACAAAGTGGGAGACAGCAGCAACGCTTGTGTTTGTTTGTAGTATAGGTCACTGAAACTTTCACCAGAAGACCAAGTGACTTCGCTGCGGTTTAACTCATAATATCTTGTTTATTAAAGATTTAATTACAGCCAGTAGGCAGTTAGCTAGGTAGAATTTTTACTTTAGTCTTTAGCAAATTACAATTTAATTGCACTAAATCAAAAGGTCTCAATAGTATAGTTACAATAACACATAATTGTGCAATTAATTACGTTCAACTCACACATAAAAAAAACACCAGATAGTCACAAAAAAGCACTAAAACACCAGATGAAATTAAAAAACACTAGACCTACCGTAGTGCAAAAACACTAGGACTAGGAGTGGCACCACTGGGCAACACAACACTGCATTGCGAACATCACGGTCAACTAAGCACAAAGCAGGTCATGCGTTCCAAAGTTGTCATGTGACCACTTTAACCCATCATGTTCTTTCCAGGGTTGTGGAGTTGGAAGTCCCATCATCCGACTCCGGGAAATTTCAATTAACCGACTCCAACTCCGACCACGGACCGACTCCGACCTTCAACCGTATGAGTTACTTAAAGTGATAATTCTTTCCAGATGAGTTCATAAACCCTACTTGCACTTTTGCAGAATCGAGAAACTTGTTTCAAATGCAAAAACAAGAATGGGAATATGTCTGACACTTCAAATTACAGACCAGTCGCAGTAGCCACAGTGGTGTCAAAGCTGCTTGAGCACTTCATTTTATCGAACATCTCTCCTTTCCTTGGTACCAC
>Ga0210059_1000023_pt1 | contig 100556 bp, 60 predicted proteins | sample Ectturendosymbi2_FD_188042 | JGI IMG/M metagenome (GOLD analysis project Ga0210059, IMG submission 188042) | Ecteinascidia turbinata endosymbiont from Florida, USA - Sample 2 (SPAdes) (version 2) | ecosystem: Host-associated > Tunicates > Ascidians > Unclassified | place: Key West, Florida...
TTGAAACTCTGGTGAATGGTCTTCCATAAACTGAATAATGTGTGGTTGTAATTTGAAATAAATAGCTTTTTAATCAAAGTCACAATTGAAATTTTCATGGGTACACATCTTTTTGGGTCACCCTGTATTACTTTGACTAAAGCCCACAACAAGGTTGTTTTGGTGGAATAGCTGGTATTCAATTCAAAATAGCAGAAAATTAGTTGCCTTGGTTTTAACTACCAGGAGCTCCATAGCAAACCTTTTTGTTTGAGAAATAGGTTTTTAACACTTTCGTTCCCTGTTGGTTTCCCACCACAATATCCACTGTTACCGCATGGTTTTGGTGAGAAATTCTAATCCTAGAAGGTAGATACTGCTAGGCGTTTTCCAGTTTTAGACTAAATTGGTAAACCTGGAAAACGTGTTGTTGCATTTACTCTAATCACTTGCCATCATATCATTTCCAAAACATTTTAGGCTACAGAGCACTGAAACAAGCCTGGGCCTACTGGAGTCATCTTTTTGCAAGAGTTTCACTTTTTTTAAAGAAAAAAAGCAGCTAACATGGCATTATGCAATTAAACTTTATCAACATGCTTAAATATACTTGTTACTAACACATCAATGCTTTCCTACCATTTGGCAGTATATCAAAGCACTTCCATCACATAAATCGCAGTCCTGGTCCGCTGATCCAGGTCCCACATAGGTGAACCAACTATAAAATACCATGCTTTTAAACATCCTCTGGACCACAGAGAGTTTGGATTCTCACTCCAAGACCTAATGTTACTTAAACTCAGTCTAGAACCGCATTTCTGGGTAGTTTCAAACAACGAAATTGAAAAAAATGTAAATGTACACTGGAAGGAACTTTTGAAAGCAAAAATGTACATTTATGTCAACCGAGAACAGCGGACAGCATACTTTCAATGTAGATCTACGTCGGCTGGTAATGAAAGTGTTAACCTTGTTTAACAGTGTATTTGTTTTTACAAAAAAACATTGTACTGGGATGCATGTTCACTGCTCAGTTATAAACCAAATAAAGTTTGAATTTTAATCTGTGCTCACATGGCATAAACTTAGTAGCTAGATGTTTATCTTTATATTGTAATAATTTTCTTTAGAGTTGCTAATTTAAAATTTTGACTTCAATGTCATAGTGTGATTTACAGAAGTGATGAAGCAGTCTCTACTTAGTTTTTTTGCTCTGATCAGCTTGTCTACAATGAAATGTGATATTCCGTGTTGACCTTGCTTTAGATGTTAAGAGTGTCAAAAGTGGTAGTTTTGCAAAATCTCATATTGGAAAATTTCAAGTGTAGAAAGAATGAATGTACGATTTGCTTTAAGTTGCGTAGAAATTCAGACTATAATTTTTTTTTTCAGTGTAATTATGGATTTGAATTGATAAAATCAATTTTGAATGATTTAAACATTACTTGAGGGATGTTTTTCTGGTAAAATCCTTTCTGAAAATCAAAGAGCCATATTAATAATTATGCAGCAAGTGATGCATAAACCTTTCGTCTTACATAAAAGATTTTGTATTAATTGCCATCATATGTAATTTGGGTAGGCTTAAAATTCCTATGTCACTTTATTGAGTTTTTGTTATTATTGGAAAAAATTGTTGCTGGGTTTACTGAAAATAATGAAAGATGAATGTCAAAAGCAGGGCTTGAAAAAATGTAAATTTCCCGGGAAGCTTGTCGAAACTTCCCGTGGGCCAGAAGTTGAAGACGATCGCCCTTTTGTGACGCCGTAAAAGGAATTTGTTTTCTTGACAACGTTGCACTCAAGAGTCTTAATTGTCAGTGCGTTCACATAGATCAACTTGGATTGATTCAGCCTACTAGCATCGGTTCACATTCAACGCGTAAACTGTTGCATCGCCGCAGTGTACCACACTACCGCTCGGTACGCAAAAACGAGATATTGAAGGAGTGCAAAACCGATGGAAGCGGCCAATCTTTGCCGCGAAGTGGCAAGTTCTCGCGCCTAAAATTTGTGTTTTGCGGAAGCTGTCCAATTTACAAGGAATTTTTTTACTACATTAGAGTTTAAGATAATTTGTTTAAGTAATATGAACTGCCTACATGAAGGTTCGTAACAATCGCCGGCATTTGGAAAACCGTAACACGATTTCTAACGACAAACCAAATCGTAGTTTGTAGGCCACTGAGAGACTTCCAGACACCAAACTGAAGATATCCTATAGATAATAAATTTTTGATAATCTCTAATGCAAGATTGTACGTAACTCGCACAGAAAGGTCGAGCAATCCCTATTCTCAAGTCGCGTAATCACGGCATGCCTGCGGGTCCCGCACAGTATAAGCCAGTGGTTCTCAACCTTTTCACTGAAGGGAGCCAAATCCAGATCTACGATTTTGTGAGAAAGTCGCACTAAAAAATTTTCACGCAAGTCAATTCACACGTTTTGTTTGATTGCAGAACGAAGTCTGTTACACAAAATATTAGAGGTTTTATTCATAGGCATAGCCATGGGGGCGTATGGGGCCATTCACCCCCCTAGACAGAGGGGCCTATGGGGCTATTCTCCCCCTAACGTTTAGAACATATATTCGTTTTGTGCTTCGAGAGGCAGTATCCTAACCAAATAGTGCTGACAGTTTGGCCCCCCAATTTTTGGCCTGGTTATGCTACTGATTTTATTGAAAGATTGCTGAGAGCCGCATGCGACTTTCAGAAAAGTGGTTTTAATTTGCTAGTGGTGCAGCATTTGAAGTGATAGTGGCGTCGTGTTTCAAACGTTGACTGTTGCGACCAGTTCGGTGGTGGCGAAATCGGTTTTTAACTGATCCGACCTGGAGAACGATATTCAGACGGTGTTAAAAGTTTCTGTTGAGTGAGCGTTCTACACATACATTTTTTGGGAGCGAGTGCGCAGTTACCAGAGTGAGCTTGTTGTGAGTGGAAGCTAGTTTGGGCACGAGTTGAACATTTTTGCTACAAACGTGATCGCCTTAAAGCTTTTTTTGCATATTGTGTTACTTTCTGCAACAGAAGGTCTGCAGCATTGTTTTTAGCAAATACTATAGCCCTAATTATTGGGATTTTTGTGCTATCTGCACTGATTTATGCTTATTGCTTCATATACAATCGAACTACAAGCAACGACCATGCACGTACGAACAGCAACCACCACACATGCATAAATCGTTACGTTAAAATGGACATGCAAACATGAGAATAAACTCTATTGCAACACAGGCAATCAGCAATAAACTCATTTCTCATGATTGAATAAATTTCTTATGATTAAAAAAAATTTTCAGCTCACAAGCGCAAATTGAAAGAAATCAATGAAGCACAAAATGATCAACATGAAAATATTTTGTTTAGGGTCAAATGTATTCAGTCTCAAAACAGACTCAAATAGACTATAAAATCATCTTCAACTTGCAGTAAAATATGAATCAAAATATAGAAAGCAAAAACAAATCATAACGTGTTTCAAACTTTTCTTAAATCTAAAAATGCAAGTGGTTTTTACTTCAACTCTTACAGGAGCTGCAAGCCTATACTGTCATTCTGAAAAATCATATAGGTTTGCTGTTGCTTGCAAATCATGTCAAGCTTTTTTGGCTGCAAAACCCTTCTTACGATTCAATTAAATATTGAAAATGATAAATAACAGGATTTATCCCATGGTGTGGTAAACAGTTTTTCTGAGACACCTTAATACCACTCGTAAAAATAAGAAGCGCTTCACCTGGGTTTGAGCATTTCATTTGCATCTAGAATGCTTTCTCAATCTCTGACATGCCAATCAAACTGTTTCACCTCATAACAATGAGTTTGATTGTGTGTTGTTTCTCTAACTGTGCACATATTTCAGTTCATTTGGTTTCCAAATGCAGTGCACCAAAGTAGTATTTATTTTTTGCAGAGATTGGATGAACAGTACAAAGTTGCAGTTGCTTCAGTTTCAGCTAACAATGCAGCAACTGATCACTTTTTGTAAAAGTTTGCTTTTGACTTTGTTAAGAAAAAAACTGCCAGGCATCCATCTTCTTTGCCTCCCTGGAAAAGTGTATACCAAGTGCGTTGAAAAAAGATGCAGCGAAAATAATTGAACCAAAGCTGGAAAACACCCAGTGCGATTTTTGTCCTGTCCGTAGAACTACAGACCAAATTTTCACTTTCTAGCAAAATTTTGAAAAACTTTGGGAGAATGCCAAGGACGTCTACACAAGTTTTGTCGACCTTGAGAGAGCATACGACAGGGTCCCTTGTGAAAAGCTTTGGGGAGTTCGTATTGACTGCCGCCTGTTGCAGGCCGCCAAGTCATTGTATTCATGATCAAAAGTTTGTGTCCGTGTTGAAGGAGTTTAATCACAATCGTTAACTGTGGGTGTTGGACTCCGACAAGGTTGTGTGTTGTCACCATTCCTCTTCACCATTATTTTTCATATTCATGTGCCATTCATAGTCTATATCAGCTATATCCAACCCAAATGGCTTACTGAGCCAAAAATCATGTCACTATCTTAGCCAGGGCCGCACATTGAATAACATATCAATGAGGGCCGCACATTGAATGGCTTACTTTGATCTTAGCAAACTAAACTTAGCAAGCTAATGTCCTGAAAGCGTTCGAATCCTAACTGCAATGGTGGCAGACTTCATAAAGTAGCACTAAAGACCACCTGCAACAAAAATGTAAAATTTTAGATAACCAAAATATGGACAAGTTGTCAGTATGTAGAATACTTTTACTACAGAAAAAACCTAAACTGGGCCACACAAAACCTTTGACTGGGCCGTATGCGGCCCACGGGCCGCGGGTTGGACATAGCTGGTCTATATGAATTGGATAGGCGGTCATTCCCGATTCAACGAGGGTGTCACTGCTGGAAGCTGCAGAATCAACCGTTTAGTTTTTGCTGACTCTCTGGTTCTGATTGCATCCTCTGAATGAGGTATTCAACATGCACTTGATCGGTTTTAAGCTGCGTGCTACCATACGGGAGTGAAAATTAGAACTAAAGAGACCGAAGTATAATGCCCCTCAAGAAACCTCAACTAGTGTGCGCTGCAAGCAAAGGGCAACACTTGCAGAAGGTCGAGAAATTCAAGTACCTTGGGGTGATATACACGAGTGACGCAAGGCGGAACAAGGTGATTAAATCACGGACTTGTATTGTGAAGCAACCTCAGTTCCGCGTAATTTTTATCGCTAAATGGTCACAAAACGGGAGTTTCAAACACCGCAAAGCTGTCAGTTTTTAAATCGTTCTTTGTTCCGATCCTCGTCTATGGTCGTGAATCTTGGGTAATGGCTCAAAGGGTGCTATCTCAAGTACAAGCGACAGATACGAGATTTTTGCGAAGAGTTCACGGCGTGACACTTCGCGACAAAGTGCGCAGCTGTGGAATTCGTAAAGTCCTGAATGTCAAACTCCTTCGAATAAAGAGTTTCCAACTGCGGTGGTTCGGCCATGTGACCAAAATGCACCAAGAATAAAAAATATGGGCGAGGCAGGTCTTGCTGGCTTCACCCAAGGGCAAGCTGCCCAGAAGTCGACCAAGGACCAGGTGGTGTGATTGCATCTCCGACTTTCATTGGTCCCGTCTTGGTACGGAGCCAGCAGAACTATCTGAAATTGCTGAAAATGGTGAGGTATTTCGAGTCTTCATAGGGCTGCTGCTGTCCCGCGATCCTCCCCAGATGAAAAACGAGTATGAAAATTAGTGAATAGAAATTTAATATGTCTATGTTTTTGCTATAATTGCTTTGCAGCTCCAAACGTAACATTAACTGGACACTACTTGTTTCCTATTGGATGGAATGAGTCATTTTGCTGCAATTATGAAACTGTTGTTCCACCGGGAAATTCAAGCATTTTTTATTTTGGAAGTTCACTGTCACTTTTACCTAAGGTAAAAACACTCTTTGTGCTAATAACTAAACTAAGTTTTATCTTGGTATTGTTAAAACGGTATCAGGACGATTGCCAACCGGATGATTGCAAACTAGGACCTGCCAACTAGAGCAACTGCCAACAGGACAACTACCAACTCCCTGCAATACAACTAACAACTAAGACCACTGCCAACCGGAGAACACCTTCCTTGAAGCTTAGTTGTAAATGGTTTCTCTGGTCAGTGCCAGGGCCGGATGAAGACGAAATTTGGCCTGATGCTGTTGTGCATAAAAAGCTTATTTTCTTGGCATTGGTGCATGCTTCTCCGACACACATTCGCACTCAGACCGACTATAGAGGCTTGATATCGGGGCCTATTTTAGGAATGGGCCTGATGCTGCAGTATCAATAGCGTCCACCTTAACCCGGCTCTGGTCAGTACACTTCTTCTTTTAGCGCTGTGGTTATCCAAGTATGGGTCGCAACCCAACCAAGGGTCACGAAGAGCAAAAAAAATGGCTGCGAGCGAGGCGATCCAAACCTGGGTTGTACATATTCAACGTTACCACTGCTTGTCTGTGTCTGTCTCTAGTCTAAACTGTAGGTGCTTTGCAAAAAGTAGATTGCTCAATGCTCACATTGTAAACGAACTTAGGAGCTTACGGCCAAAAATCATCCATACAATGTTTATCTTTTTATACGCTGTAAGAAGCTTGGGTCGCGAGGTATTTACCAATCTCAGATTTGGGTTGCGCTCGAAAAAGTTAGGAAGCCGCTGTTCTAGCGTGTATGCTAAAACCAAAGCTGCACGACTGTTCTATTTTATGCCTTACCAGGTTCGTGACCTAAGTTTCTGAAGGCTACCGCGGCAGTGCATAGTGAAGATAGGCTTAGTATTCAAAACTGTATGACAATTTTTTTGCAAACTGGGTGACAGCTCATTTGCAATGCAAGGGCAATTGTGCAGTTGTTATTTGTGATAGTTGGCAATTGTGTTGCTTGACAGTTGTCCAGTTGGCAGTTGTCTTAGAACCGTTAAAACATTACGTCCTAGCAATCTTGCACACTTTTTATATAAATGTATGAAGCTTAAAGCATGAAGTTTGGTGCAGTTTTAGAATTGCAAGCCAATATATGTTGTTTTTTCAGTTGTGCGCTTACACAACAAAACTTACTTAGAAGTAATGTGATTGTCGTGATACAGTTGCTGAATCATTGTCACTTGAATGTTTTAGGATATGTTTTTATCTGAAAAGATAGCGATTCATTGTAGCTGCATGAAAACGTTTTGAACATGTCTAATGTATTCTTAGGAATGTTGTCGGAATTAATAGTTTCAAGTTTGCGGTCAATGTTTTCAAATGTTAAAGATAATTTTGAATCGCAATATTGCGTATATTTCTTTTTCTTGCATGTAACGTTCGCGGAATCGCTGCGTAATTTTGTTTGCGTGTTGTCCTTAAGCGACGTTCCCGTTGATTGATTGTATCGAGCCTCGAGTAATTACCGGGCCGTGTTTTTGCTTCGTTCCTCATTCCTTGGTCATCGAGTAGTTGCTCTTCAGTAGTGGAGAAGGCGGAAGCACGCGATTCTGTACTTCACTGGGACAGCGAAGGTTGGTCCGTTATAGAAAGACAAAAGGTCTTTACGTTTGTGCAACACAAGGCTGCCACAGCATTAGGCTGTTTCTTTGAAAAACATAAGGTCTTTGATTCTTTGCAGCATAAGGCTGCCATTAGCACAAGGCTAATTCTGATATAGGACATAAGGTCCTCACAGCATAAGGCTGGTCTTCATAATTTCGTTTCATCACGTTTTGTTGACAAGTTTGTTGGCCACGTTTTGTGAGCAACAATTTGTGAGCCTCGTTTTGTGGGCTTGTGATAATAAAGTTGTAACGTGCATTATTCGAATTTTATGGTTCTCTTGATGTGGGCCTGAATTTGAGCGTCAGGAAGCTACATTGCATTTTGAAGACTGCGTGCATGATTAATAAGCACTGCATTGGTCTTTACATACTTGACAAGTTAGTCAGTTGAATGGATTTGGCATAAAACAAACAGTGCTTACAGAAAAGATTCTTTGGAATAAAAAATTGACGATTATGTACTGCGGCAAGAAGATTTGTGTTTTATCGTTTTAGTTTTTTATTACTTTTGCAAAAGCATGAAGTTAAAGTACCAACAGCATTGTAACCAAGCATGCGATACCAACACATTGTTATTTCGTGAACCCAAAGTGATTTTGTGTATGTCAAAGAATTATAAGATAGCTGAGCTGTTTTTGTGGTGCGGTAATAGCTAATAGCACTTGGGTGCTATACCTGAAAAATATCATCCAATGTGAAGAATTCTGAAGTTAAAATCCTCAGAAACATGAAATGTATTTACGTTATTCATCAATCTTTAAACTTCTGCAAATTGTTGGTCTTCACTTCACACCACAATCTTTCCTGTAATCTCCACTTTTGTGCAGACGGTCATTAGAATCTTCTCAAAAGAATAAATTGTTTTTTCTGTGTGACACGTGTTCCAGCAGTGTTTCTCAACCTTTTTACTTACGTGGCCCAGATAACCAGACTTGTCCATGGGAATGTCGTTCCTATGGGAATCCCATGGGAAACGTCCCATGGGATGGGATGGGACAGCTCACATCTGTATTTCCCATGAGACTCAGAAATAGAATGATAGTGTCAGAATGTTACTGAATTGTCATACTTAGATTATACTTCTGAATTTTTAAAGTCAATAAATTGTCGTTTTGCATGTCTCTTTGTACATGTAGTCCTATTTAGTAGATACCAAACTTAACTTTCATAAATTTAATAATTTTAATTGAATTGTATTCCATATTAATATTATAATGTAATGGGAATCCCATGGGATGGGACAGGCATAAATTGCTATGGGATGGGACAGATAAATATGCCCAATGGACAACCCTACAGATAACGTATGGTAAAAATTGCGTGGCCCACTACCTTCTTAGCAGAGGCTATGCGTATATCCGCATCAATAAATAACTTTTTCTAAAGTGAATTTATTTCTGTACCTCAGTGAGAATCTTGCTGGTGAACAGTGAACACAATGTGTTCCCACCGCTACGAAGGGGTTCAGAAGTATCATCACAAACTTGTCACACTAAACAGATACTTTTTGCAAAAATTCTGTTAGCAAAAATAAACCTTTAACCAACCAATGCCTTTCAGGATTTAAACTAAACTGTGTATATTCTAAAGTGTGGTGCGTAAGCATCAAACCATGTCAAGCTAATTGTTGTATTTAGTTGATTAGTTTGATTGTTTGTAATTCATAAGCAACAGACAAAGAGCCATTATCAATTGAATTATGTAGCTGAGTTACTGAATTAGGGTACTTGCTCATTTAGGCCAGGGTACTTACAGGCATGGGCGCATTAATGTGGGGGGCACGGGGGACGTTTCAGTAAATAGGGTGCATGAGTTCGTCAAAACATCTTCAAGGGTGCACCATAACAAAAAAGGTTGAAGAGCACTGTTCTAACATATCTTTGTCCTAACTCCGTGGCCCACTGGTTGAGAAGTACTGTGTTACTGTATAGTGAACGAATAAACTGTTAGTGTGCGATGCTTGTGTTTTTTAATATGCTGTTGTGAACAGAACCAATGTTTGAACATCACTTTTAAGCCAACTGATAATTTGAAAGTGGTATCTTGTCAAGCTATCACCCCTTACACAATGATCTACAACCACACTGGACGTTCTTCATCTAGCATCACAACCTCAATATTTTTTGTAAGTTTGCTTGTATTCGTCGTGTAATAGAATCTGGTTAGAAGTAGAACTTCTGCATACTATTTTAAATGAATAACTTTGTTCAAACATCTTCATTGCGTAGTCGTTTATGCATACTGTGCATGCATGGCTTATCCCGTCATTGTTTTGTTGGGCATCAAATCAACTGCGAACACAAGCACAGGCGCACATACAAGAACACAAACTATGTAACGAAAAATGCACAAGACAGCACACACAGCCATGCCTAGGCAGAGTTTTTGCAGGTGGCGCAGAGATGGCTATAGCTTAGCAGTGGTTGTATAATATATTGAATGCAAACGATATCCCAACTTGACCAATCATGCCAAAAAGATGGCATCGATGTTTGGCAGCACATATGCGTGTGTACAACTCTTTTCGTCAATGAAACTCGGCAATAGCAAGTTGAGAACACAACATTGCTTTATCCAATTCACCACTTGTGTAACATCAAATATCGCAATTAACTGTGCTATAAATACACTCCGTGTCGCATTTTGTGCTTCCGTTATGACCTTGTGAAAATCAGGAGTTAGTCTGATTAAATTTCCATAAATTCGCAAGTTTTAACAACATCACAAACAGTGAAGATAACGGAATAGTTAGTGGGAAATTAGTGTGGCCTTCCTGACCGTATAGAGTTTGTTTATGGCCCGCAGTTAGGAGAAGTTTGCCGACCTCTGCTATGGCTTTATTAAGTCCGCCTATTCCCGGCCTGACCAACCCGCGACTCGCGAGCCGCATGCGGCTCTTTGCCCGATTTGATGGGGCGCTTACGTAAATACTGTATTTATTCGTGTATAAGTCGCAAAATTTGTACCAATTGTTCACCTTGTAAGTGGAGACCTGTGCGACTTACACACACATTGCGTGGAAGCGTGCTTGGTGGCTTGTGCAAGCACATATACACGCGAGCGCATTTCCGCGACACACGTGTTGGTTACCGTGTTGCGTGAAAGCGCGCTTTGCAGAGATGGGGTGATGTTCGTGTGTATGATGTGGTTCTTTGCGGTAACAGTAAGAAATGTGACTCTTGACCCTGACTGACTGGCCACCCCTGCTAGTCTCTGTAGGCTGCCTCTGTTTTATGCCCCAGACCCATACACTTCGAACTCCGTGAAGCTAGTTCAAACGTAAGGCAGACCGAGACGACCGGACTTTGCTGAGGGTTACGTCTCATGTGTGAATGGGCTTTTAGAGATTTTTCTTTCTTTACACCTTACGGCAGAGAGAAGGCTGCAATATCAATTAATAAGATCTTGGTATGACCCGGCCTACAGACCTACTAGAACTGAAGCGAGCGCACTGGGCTGCGGACAAGCATAGTCAATGTGTTACAATTTAACTGTATCTTTTCATACCCAGGATGTTTGCTACCATTTTACGCACAAGCCAAATGCTGAATTATGTCAGAATGCTCTGAGACTGATAGTTACATCACTGTTCATGCGAAAAAACTTGAACATAAGCTTAAGTGTCACATTAAGGAACAAACTGTACAGTGAGTAGAGTATATACTAGTTAATTTTGTGCTTATCTTAAGTAATATTTAACACTTGAAATTTGTTACATTAACCACAGATCCACCTTATCAAACTGATAGCAACAAAACTATTTGTTACTGGCTGGAAGATACCCGTGGTTCCTGTTCTGTTTCATATCTCATCAACCCACCTTACAACTATTTCGATCTGACCAAAGACGGTTAGTACTTGTAAAAAACAAGTTAATAATGTATATCAGTTGAATTTTTTTGCTTACTTGTAGTATAGTCTCCGCTGTTTTGCTGCTTATGACGATGTGAGAGAGCAAATTTGACGTGCCTTGAAGCCTCCTAATCAAAACTTCTTTTATTATTTAAGTGGTTTTCTTGCAAGGATAAACTGGTGTTGTGTTAGATTACGTTTGTTAAATAATTAAATGTTAACGTGGAATAATTGCATAACTTTGTATAAATATCGGAGAAATCTTTTTTTTTTCAAACACTAGTGTTGATCGATATTATATGTTGGGATATCATTTTGTAGTTTTGATCATCGATAAAATCAGGTACAGTCTTTTTAGTCAGCAAATTTATTTTATTGAGTAAAGTTTCATTCAGCTGCATGAGGTTAATATAAGTTTACTTACATCCTCTAGTAGCAAATCTGGCTCTCGTGAATACTGAATTAACCAAAAATGTGTTATGTTGCAGAACCAGCCAACAGGATCACAGTTATAAAAGTCTTTGCTCAACTGTTGTAAAACTTAGAAAACGCATCGACGTTTCAGCCAACTAACAGTAGGCTTTCATCAGTGCGAATGGCGACTCGAACAGGAGAGCAGTAAATTAACTGAATGCGCGTGATTGGGTGATGTAGTGATAACACTGATAACTACCTTGACAAGGCACAGTTGACAACGGAGAACAGAATGTGAAGTAGAATAAAATAACAGCAGTGAGTAACAAACTGTACGTGAGTCAAAACGAATCAAAATTATGCAATCTCTCGAAAAAAGTGTAGATATTTTTCCGAAAATCTAGAAAGCGACGTTTGGCTATAGTTGACTCAATACAAGATTGCATATTTTTGATTCGTTTTGACACGATGTACACTTTGTTGCTTACTGCTGTTATTTTGTTCTACTTCACAATCTGTTCTCCGTTATCTACTGTGCCTTGTCAAGGTAGTTATCAGTGTTATCACTACGTCACCCAACCACGCGCATACAGTGAATTTACTGCTCTCCTGTTCGAGTCGCCATTCGCACTGATGAAAGCCTACTGTTAGTTGGCTGAAACGTCGATGTCGTTTTCGAAGTTTTACAATAGTTGAGCAAAGATGCTTATTAAAATTGTGTTACTTACGTATGAATTTTGTTTTGCAACTACAATTAGTGATGGATATGTATTGGCATTGGTATGTGGTAAAGTTTGATGATGTATAGTAAACTTTGAAAAGTGATGCTAAATGTTCACCTGTTTTGATAAAAGTTTTACAGTTGCTTTGTGATGAATGTTGCAACGAATCAGTTAGATTTGATGACCGTCTGTGAATGTTTGTAAGGTATCAGTGTGACGAACGATGCCACGCAGATAACACCGACAAACGGAGAAAATCAAACCTTTTATTTTGAAAGGAAACAGGTAACTTTTTCTGAAACGTTGGTGTAGAGCAGGGGTTCTTAACCTTCTCCAATTCCCCACTTTTTAGTGGGCCAACTCTCCATTTCCCACCACAGCATCAGTCTTTGACAAAATCGATTTTAACCCATGAAGTGTTTAGTACGTAAATGACTTACAATACCTCATATATTGGTTGTTTTTGTTATTAAAACAGTCTGTAAATGGTTGTGATTTTTAAAGTAAGTTAACATTTGGATGTGATGTGTTAAATTTTGAAGCAGTGGTTCTACTGTCCGACCGGTCATTCCCCACTTGGCAACTCCGCCATTCCCCACCAGTGGGAATTCCTCACAGGTTAAGAACCACTGGTGTAGAGCGTTACTGATAATTTATATTTAAAGTTTCGATTTTCAACATGTTGCAATGGAGGTTAAATTTTTATCTCGAAGATGAAAAAACGAACAAAAAAAATAGACGTTTACACTCTTAAACAGCTAAATATTGTTTGTGCTAGCAACTTCCTCAGTGCAGTAATCGGGAGGTGTAAATATATGTCTTACGGTGAAATGAAATTGAAAGTGTAGTGTTTCTTGGTAATATCTGGGAGTCTACATCAAAGGCAGTGGAATCATAACAGCATATAATTACAACAATCAACTTAAAATCATACTGACTAGTGACCAGTAAGCTTTATTAGCCCCAAGCAAATACAGAAATAGAAAGTTTAGACTTTTGGCCACCAGAGCCGTTTAAGTGTTTGAAAAAAACGAGTTTTCTAATCTCCTTAGGATCAAGAGTCATTATTCGTTAATGCACAATATTTCGTGGCGTTTTTGCTTACTTTGTTCGTGTTGCAAACAGCACTAAAAACCTTGCGTTAGTTGGAAGAAATAACGTCTTCAACTGAATAAACGACATTGTACGCGAAGTATGGTGCACGTCGGAAACCCATAACAAGTCATAATAATTTTAAAGCAAAGATGATCGCTGGATTCTAAAGGTATAATGAGAAATGACGGCTAACGTAAGCGAAAAATGAAACCAAAGTATTTATTGTTTTTAAAAAAATAACACTTTGGCGCGTTTTGGAACATCGATATCACCCATTTGTCATTGTTTTTAACAACATCCGTGTTCGTCGACACCAGTTTGGCTTCTTGGCAAACTAACTGCCATTACGCAAATTGATTTTTAATTTGTTCAGGTCAGTCTCTCCGACAACGGATCATACTTATTGTCGGTGACGTCCATTTATTTTGTGGACTCTCCCTTGTACGTCACGTTTGATGTCATGGTCCATGAAAATGGTCATCCTCATACATCGACAAGCCCTCCGGTCGCACCCACCCCACTGCCACTCTCAGCGATACTCAGCATCACGTTCGGCTGTCTTGGTGGTGTTGCATTGCTGCTTATCATTGCTATACTTGCTTGCAGGACGAAGCGGGTTTGCTCCTCAAAAACTTCCGGTAAGTTTCAAAATGTTTCAGAAGTCGATGTTTACTTGGTATTGTAATGCATTTTTGGTAAGTTGAGTTATTCGGGAACTTTTTCGCTGTCCTGTCGGTCAGAGTTGTATGTCGGGCCGGGTTCGGGCTTAAGTTTATCGCAATGTTTCGGGCAGATTTCGAGCCTGCATACAAAATCTTTTGCAACGACGGATTCTTTTGTCGCCACGCAGTTACTGCTGAAGCAATCGAGGTGGTTAAATCTTCAATAAAAATGATTAGTTGTGAATTATTCAGATTGTTTTTGCTACGCCACCAATGTCCCGCAGTTGCGCATATTTTGACTCACTCGGTGAATTTGGCGTTCGGGCCTAAATCAGGCTTCAAAAATAAATGTCAGCCCGGGTTCGGGCTTCAAAATGCGGCCCGTTTACAACTATACTGTGAGTATTCCTTTGTCATTCCGTTTTTTCTCGCGATCAAACAACTGAAATGTCTCCCTCGCAAGAATATGTATTGTTGCCCAAGTGCGTAAACCGTTCCAACTAATAATATATACAAGTTTCGAATTGGTGAAAAGTTTTTAGATGTTTTAAAATAAACAGAGCCTTCTGCTTCTGATCAACTATGGAACAAACAACAAACCATAAATCACGTGAATTTCTTGACGTAAATCCAGGCTACTCTTGACTCCTCTCGTGACTGAGACGTTCTAGAAAGTGTTGTTAGTACCCCAAAGAAAGGGCTGCCGGTATTCTAGCGTTTTTTAAAAGTGCGAGCGCCTACTACGTAGATGTTTTGTCAGTATGAAAAATCTTGCTTAACATTGACACTGAACAATAATTACATCAAAAAGGTTTGCTGAGAACTAAGTAAAAGCATACTGTTGCCAGGTGAAAATTGTCTGATACGAAAATTGCTTCAATTACAATAAATCGTTGACCACGCCCAGTGGCGTAACTACAGGTTTGATTCAGAGGGGAAAACTTACTGAAGGGGGTCACTAGCTCACACTCTAAAAAAATTTGAGAAATGACAGCGAATTCGAATTCGGATGTGGATGTTGATACTATGATACGAAATCACCGGAAAACACTCCGAAAAATTTCCGAATTTACTGAAAACCAAAACAAAACTGAATACCTAAATACAAGGTAAGTGGGATCAGATTTTTAATTTTTAGCTTGTTAGGGGGGCAGTTCGCACTTGTGCTCTCCTGTCAATTACACCACTAAGCCTTGTGCTTGTCTTTGCAGGTTCTCCTGATGGACGTGTAAACCCAACTTTAAATTTGCAAGGTATCTGATAAATGGTCTTTATAAGCTCCTTGTGAATATTTTCTGCTTAGCGAATTGTACACCCTGGTATCTTAGGAATGTCGCCGATGGTGAATTCGTGAGAAAGGCTAAAGAGCTGAAGAAAATAACCACACAGGCTGCGACTCAAGCATATCAATTGTAACATCACACCCTTACCAACATAGGTTTGTGTAAGCTTGTGTTCATTTGCCGGCAAAGTCATGGTTGCAAGCAGGGCTGCGGAGCCGGGAGCTGGACAGATTAAAAATCAGGAACCGGAGCTCAGTTTAAAATAGACCGGAGCTGGAGCTATAGCTATTTGAGAGGTAGTTACGAGTTACGACACTAGACTGCAACAATAGATCTGCCAGTCTTTATAATGTTTCCATGGTTTGATCATCGCTAAGGTTGTGGCATTGCAGCTAGCAGGGTTGGTGTTACTGGTAGAACAATGGTTCTCAAACATTCTTCTGAGAGCCGCATGCAGCTCCCAAGCATCTTTCGTGGGGCTGTTAGCAGTCTTTCAGTAACGCCTCTAATATGCTATGTAAGAGAGTTCGTTAGTGCAATAAAAATGGTGTTAAATTGTTAATGCGGTTCTCTAACAAAATTGCAGGTCTGAATTCGGCTCACTTCAGCGAAATGGTTGAATCACTGTTGTACAAGTGAAAAAAGAGTTGACTGCCACAGCATATTACTTTCTACTCAGTGATCAAATCGGGTTTGTAGTAGTGTAGCGATCTAAAAAGAACTGAACTATATTGAGTAGGTATGTAATATAATATCCATAGCTTTTGTAGCTGTGTAATCATGTTGTTAGCAGGGAGTATGATTGAAATATGGTACCATTGAAGATTATAAGCGTGAAATGCACGGCACGCCATTGTAAAATATGAATTTTTATTAGAAACCATTAGGCTTACCAAAGGTTTTCCAGATGTCTGGCAATATTCACTAGGAAACTGTACGTTTGCTAGCAGCAGCATAACATGAAAGTTACAACTAATTGGTAGCAACCTAGCATTGTTTTGCATAGCAGTGCATTTTCAGGAGAGTAGAATAAAGCAATGTAAACAAATCAAATGTGGACTGTTCGTGAAGTTTTCATCTGTGGAAACAAATTATATATTTTCAACACCAGTCTTATTTTCTCCTAAGTGCTACAGGTTAAAATATGCTTTATTTTGTGATTTGTCACTGTTTATTATGAGTGCATAAGATCAGAAATCAGAAGTTTTCAGCTTTTTTTAAAAATCAAAGGTGATTTTCGTGCTAGAAGTCATACTATTTCTTAAAACAAAGGGATTTTAAACACATCTATGCATTTGTGTTAATGCAAATATGTGCACGTTAGAAAGAACACATGAGAGTCGACTATGTGTTTTGCGCTCTTTGCATGGTTTGCACGGGCAGAGCTGTTAGCTGGAATCGCTAAAACTGCAACAGGCAAAACAAGCACGAGTGCAAAACACTTGTTCATTTGGGACTGGTCTGTGTTCAAGTGCTGGCATACAAATGTAGCTTTCCCAAACAACCATTTTTATTCTGTTCAAAAGAAATAAAAAGTGCCTCAGGTATTGACGGCAAAACCTGCGACTGCCTTCCAGAAGTTGTTTATATTACCATTGCCTTGAGCTTCGTTTTCGCTAGTTACTGTTCTCTAAATGGTCTGAACCTGTGATTTTTGTTTTTTCGCTGATTGCCTCATGGTAAGAGCGCTGCTTGTCAAAAACTGCTAGATTAAATTACTCAAGTTTGATATATTGCTTTATTTTGGTGTACTGATGAACCATTTTCCATTCAACTTGAGGCACACCAAGACATTTGAAAATACTAATGTGTGAAAATGAATAGAAGCTGGAGTCGGAGTCATGAAAAAGAACGCCGGAGCCGGAGCCATGTTCATGAAAAGAAGAGCGTCATTTTTACGACGGCTCCACACACAGCCCTGGTTGCAAGGAACACACTGTGATGGTATATAAGGTAGGGTTACCATATCTGAAAAGGCAAAATTCCTGACAGTCTCAACGGCTACTTTTCGCGGCAACAAACAAGTGCTATGCGGTACTTTTCAGTATTTTCTTACAACTACCATCTCACCGCAAAACAGCAACACTATCACTGCTCAGGCAATATTATTGTAGATGCTGGAAGCAGATAAAGAAGTAAAAGTTTAATTTCTCGTCTTAACAGCTTATGTGCACAATGTTTCAACTTAAAGGTAATTTACTAACTGTCCGGACATGAGTGCATTTTTGAAATTATTTCCGGACACAAATTTTAACACCGAATTTCCGGACACGTCTGGGAAATTCCGGACTTGTGGCAACTCTGACTTTAGGCATTATCACAATTGCCTGTTTTGGAGCATTCAGTAACACGGACATTCTTTCCAATGAATGACTTCACTAGCAACCACACTTTCTACCTTAAAATCTGTAGTAAAGAAAATAACGCGTCTATTTATCACTGGTCACAGTAAGCGCTACGTACCGTCTCAGTCGATTTATCGCGCGTTTTGCAATACCAAGTAGACCTCAATAACATCATATAGGAACCTAGATTATTTCATTGAATTGTATTTGATTCAAAGTGCACCAGTCCTAGTAATGCAATTTTGTTTCTCAGATATATACCCAACATTCAAGTAAAATTATTTGTTATGAAAGCACAAGTGTATGATACTCAATACAATTACAAAAAATTTCAATACGTAATGGAGTTCTTCAGTAGGCTATGCGATTTCATGAGTTAGGTATGTGCACTGAAATAGAAATTTTTCAGTACTTTCTCGCCTGTGGAGCATTTTACTTTACTCGATGAATGTGCTTTTCTTTTACATTGTGATCAATCGCACAGTGACGACATAAAAGCTGTTTTATTGTACGCAGATGGACAAAATTACGTCGAGGTCAACAAAAGGATGCCTCGTCCATGTCGACAGGTATGTATCGGTTTATTGGCCTGTGTGTTCGCGCAGTGATACCGGTAAATTACCCTCTTGCGCATGCAATACAGCACCTGCTCTGAACGCAGTTACAGTTGCTACGTGCAAAGCGAGCAGCGGAGCCAATAAGTGTGTCACGTGTTTACGAGACTCGTTTTTGTCAAAGGCGTTGCTTGATAGTGACACATCGCTTATGTTGAATACCGCTAGAAAGTTCCTCAAACTCAAAGCTTAAATCCCGAAAAAAGGTGCGATATTGTTTGCAAAAAAAACGCCTATTTCTGCATTTGTGAGATTGACGTTGAACATTCAAGAATCAAGAATAAACAATGCAAATGACCAGAACAATGTATAGATTTGTTCCATCTTAAACAGTTGTGTAGTAAAAAGTAAATTATTGAAGAAAAGTTGTGTCTTCATAATATGTTTTGTTTATTTTCAATTTCGCACATGGTTAACGTAGCCTGACTTGCCCATACGTGATTCAAGCTTTCTGAAAGTAGCCCACCGTAGACCCCAATTATATCATGGAATAATAAATCAGTGGAGATTTTAACAAATTTTCAATATCAAGCCTCCCTGTACAAACGCAAAGCCCCCCTAGTGAACACTTTCTGGCGACGTTTCTGGGCGGATTGATCCTAACGGATCACACAAACGCGTATCTGTTCTGTCTCACAGTAGTTGTACATATAACCGCCACATAAATACTGTAAAAATGAAAGTTTTCTTGGGTACTTTATGCGCATTTTCAATTCTTGTGTAGGCTAGTTCAGCAAGTTTCGAACTGTCAACCCTGGGTGTCCGCCATCTCAGCCGCGTAGTATAACTTCTCTGCTCGACTGCTATTCGACGAGACAGTCGCGCAGCCATTTTTTGTGAACCGCCCCATCGTAGCGTTGAGTTTCCTGCGCTCTTTGAATGCACGACCTTATATTTTTGCAGTTGTGAACTGCTCTGACGTAGCACTGAATATGTTTTACTCTGTTTTAACGCGTTGCCGAATATATTTGCAGTTATGAACTGCTCTGTCTTAGCGTTGAGTGCTGTGTTTTGCTCCGGTCTCTTAAACTTGAAGCGCTAATTAATTTATGTGTATTACAGTGACACATGGTCTACAATAACGGCTAAGGAGAGTGCGTGTCGAATAATATGTACGCTCTGTCAACAAACTTCGCCAAACATCAAATTGAAAAAAAATGTCCTTGAAGATGCAGCGAACGCTAACTCGCTATGTGTTCCCAAACTAATAAAACACTAACAAAACAATTCCCTGCGAATATTTGCCCATTTCTTGCGTTTCTACTTTATCTCACTTCCAGGTTAATGTGCAACCAACGAGTATTGTAAGAACACGTGCTAAATGCTTGTTTTGGCTAAGTCGTTTTTGGTGGGTCTAAAGCCAACTGCTAGTAATGGTCTTGGATATTACTTTGAACTTAGCGTGAGGAGTAACTTTTTACTGTGGTGCCCATAAACAAGTGAAGTTTTTTCAACAATTTTTCGGGGCAGAATTGGGGCCTAAAAGCGGTCACTTAAGATCAACACCTCTTTCGGCCTTTTGGAATTATGTGCATAAAGCTCTTATTCGATTATTTTTCTACGGCTTCGACATCGCATTATTTATCTTTATTTTGAATAAACCTTTCTTATAAGAAAGTACACCAAGATGACTATCCTGTCAAAAGTCATCCGCCACTTGTATCACTGCACCGTTTGTATCATGAACTGGATGACCTGGGAGAAACGCACTCAGGGTTAACTTAACGTAATTGGTGCGTTTGACGCCGTAGTGAGCATTGTACCGAGCACCGGAACCATTTTGCGCTAAAGCTTCGCACGTATTCGAGCCTAGCCGGCAGCTGGAAGACTTGCAAACAACCAGGCAAGTTGAAGTCTCCTGATTAGTTAAGCGGCTTGAATTTTCACATTTTATACTTTAGAAAGAACTGCGCCAGTGCAGAAGGTGCAATGGGCGGATTGTATGTCTTAATGTTGTATCGTTACCGCAAGAATTTAGTGGTGGTTTAGATTCATGTACGCAATTGTTTGCGTTTCATGTTTACTCTTTTGTTGACTCGGTAGAAGCTTGCCAGGAGAACTGAAGCGATGTTTGTTAAGTCACCAGTAAGCAATGGCACCACGGTGCTTGGACTTGATGTCTGTTTTTACCGTATGCTCTTTTCGCTGGGAATGTCCACATTTGGGTGTTGTGGCACTTACGACGTTGTATGTTGGACAAGTGAACTGACCCAATTAAATCTATTTTAAACGCTCCTAAAACGTTTCAAATTCCAAGAACACATTAACACGGTTGGTGCCATTACCCATACTGGAAAAAATATATCCCACCATCACCGAGGCTTACTGAAACGTTTTAGGAGCACAGGCGCGGTTTTCAACAACTCAGCAATTATTCTCAAGTTAATCTGATCCGGAAAAACAGCTTGTATTTCGAGAAGTTTTTTGTTTTTTCAAAATCAAACAATTTCTCCCACAAAAATAATGGAGGTAGGCATACGAATGGCACCAAAACGGCACAAAAATGCTGAAATTTCGCCAGTGGCCTTCAATGGCCGTTGGTTGAAGATCAAAATGATACAGTATTCTGCTCGGAGTTTGCGGTTCTACATGTAACGTAATGAAATTACGTTGAGACATGAACGGTAATGAAATTATGTTGAGACATGAACGCCTTTTTGTTGCACGCCAGGTTCGCAAGACCAAATTGGGTAGTTCCCCCCTTACTCGAAAAATACAAAGCTTATGCAAATTTCGAAGAGCCTGCTTGACAGAGCGTATAGAAAAAATCAGCTACTGAAAGAATCAGCATTAAGCGTTACTATTAGGTATGTCTACAATTAAGTTGAGAAACGACTTGCCCCGACTGCAAGTAGACCCAAACAGGGTGCAACGGAGGGAAATTTAGGGGAATAATTGATTTTTGAACGAGGACAATTTGTAGCTGAGAACCCCTTCCCTGATACACAAACTGATAGCGCAGTCCATTGATCCCGATTTCTGCTGCTTTGTGCTTTGTCCATGCACATGCCTACCAAAGAAGCTGGTGTTCAAATATTCGTGTCAGTGTGCATGAAAGACCCGGAAGAATAACACAACCTGCTTTTTGAAAGTGGTGAACCAAGGTGTTCTTGTGAAGCAACATGGCAAGTGTGTTAATGATAAGCGTAAATCATCAACACGAACCTTAAACAACGTTCTAATGCGCTTCAGTGGTCAGCGCTGTAGGAAACGGCAGGATTTTTAATTTGTTGCTATGAAACAATTGATTTGAGAAATGCACTCGAGTGGTAACGTTAGTTTTGAATGTTGTTCTAGGGCAGGCCAAGGGGCTCCCAACCTTTTTCTGACCATGTACCTCTTCCGTATTTTCACGAATGAGCATGTACCCCTGAAATTACAGATATTTAATATTCACTTATGTATGTACAAAGATTTCGAAATGAGTTATTTATATATTTGTCCCTGCTATTGCTAACCGTAAATCAATGTGCTCTTTTAGATAGGCAAATGTACATTGTACCCCAGAGTACATGTACCACAGGTTGGGAACTCCTGTGCTAGGAATTAATGACTAACCCCATTCATTGATACACCTGCTTCAAGCTTCCATTGAGGGCTTAATTGTGATAACTACGAAGTGAATTTCAGTTTGCGAGAGCAATCCGGTTTAATATGTCGGGCGTTCGACGAAGGAAATATTTATTGTGTTGAGTACTGCAGCAAACTATATCCACGTGCGACAAAGTGACGGCTAACGACAATTGAGAAATCATGCATTCCTACGATGCTTTGCAGGGAAATCCGAATCCACCCGACTACGAGAATTTAGAAGATAATGTTGATGTTACATTTGGTAAGTTATGCATTGGTCGTATAACGACATACTGTCGTTTATTTGCACTCAAATTTACTGCTGTCTAGAGTGTTCGGATAAACGAAATCGATCAACATAGACTGCATGAACGTTCGCATAATCGCTGCGTAATTTTGTTTGCGTGTTGTCCTTTAGCGACGTTCCCCTTGATTGATTGATTGTATCGAGCCTGGAGTAATTACCGGGCTGTGCTTTTGCTTCGTTCCGCATTCCTTGGTCATGGAGTAGTTGCTCTTCAGTAGTGAAGGCGGAAGCACGCGATTCCGAGCTTTACTAGGACCATGAAGGTTGGTCCGTTATAGAAAGACAAAAGGTCTTTGCTTCTTGCAGCACAAGGCTGCCATATCGGACATAAGGTCCTCACAGCATAAGGCTGGTCTTCATAATTTCGTTCTATCACGTTTTGTTGACAAGTTTGTTGTTGACAAGTTTGTTGGCCACGTTTTGTGAGCAACATTTTGTGAGCCTCGTTTTGTGGGCTTGTGATAATAAAGTTGGAACGTGCATCATTCGAATTATGATTCTCTTGATGTGGGCCTGAATTTGAGCGGAAGAAGCTACATCAAAAATGAAATTTCTTCAAAAATAAAACGAAAATTTGATTTCAAAAGTAAATGACAATTTGTTGAAGAATCATCGAACATCATTATTCTATGGAATTTTGTAAAAGGTATAGCTTCGAGGTGCCATGCACTGAAGATTACCAAGGAGGAAAAGTAGAAGCAAGGTTTGCCAACTTGCGACGTAGGAAAAGTATAAGTGGTCAAAGGTATGAACAATTCGTCCAGCTATGCACGGATGAAGAAGGTTTTGCCAGGGATAGCGCAACCTCAAAACGATCTTCTGCATCATCCATAGCTGGGAAGCACGAACTGATAGCCCTGCAGTTGAAACAAATGGAGTTAAGTCTAGAGCTCGAACGAGCGCAAGCAGAAGCGGGGAGAAAACGGGCGGATGCTGAATTTCGACGACGAAAGATCGTAGTTGAACTGGAGCAAGCACGAGCCGTGGCTCGAATGAAGCTGCTGAAGCTGGAAGAGGCTAAGTCGGCGTCGGCTCGTACAAAGTCGAAGCGTAAGGAACAATTACAGCGGCGTGAGGTTGCGGCCAAAAACAGCGAAAGTGAGCCCTGTTGCAGCAAGAACGTCATTGAAGGTTTTTTTATTTTTTCCTTCAAACATTGTTAGCTCGAGAGAGGCGAATACTGCTTCGTGTGTATTTTCGCGCTCACCAGCTATCACTATTGACCAGTTACTTCAAAGGTTGACGTAGTGGACATAAAACCGAATTTGAACGTGGGAGCAAGAGACTCCATCCCGAAACAACGTGTGTTTAGTCATCAAGACAAAGCTCTGCCCCCATCACGTCCAAACGCAAGCCACAAGGTCTTCCATTGGGGGCGGTGCCCCTCAATAACGTTAACGTAAACGCGCAAGGTCTTCCATTGGGGCCGGTGCCCCTCGATAACGTTAGCACAAGCATGCAACGGCTATGGAGAAGGTTAAAGGTCAACGTACTGCGATATGCGAAGGCATTACCCTACCGAAGCGGAACCTACCTGCTTTCGACGATTTTATTGCGAAGGGACGTCTGATGAAAGCTAATGAAGAAAGCATGGACAAACTAGCAACCGATATGGCTAAGTGCCACATCACCCTTGTCCAATGGGGTTGCGAATCCGAACTGAATGAATTGAATTCGTCACAAACTTTGTTGGACGAGTTTAAACGATCGCCTGTTAATTTACAGAGGAAATTCGGTGAAAAAGTTGCTGTTAATTTAATTGGTTACGCAGTTACGTTTGTGCAGCTGCTGTCTGACCTTGGACGCTGCAGAATGCGCTCATTGGCTGTTCGGCGTGACTTGAACTTCGCGTGAAGAAGCAAATGATTAACGCGGCACAAAGTATGTCCTTTGGTTTCGCTGTTTAAACTTGTTGCTGTGACTTATTAGTTGCGTCGCACCTGATTTCACGCCAATAACACTGCAGAGTTAATTTCTCCATCTACTGTTTCTACATACGACCGTGATGTGTTTCAGGTGAGTCATTTAATCAACGTCTAAGTTGCACACTTGTTTTTCGTCGCGGTCGTGATAGCTGTGATCACAGTACCGTTTCCTCGATGAGGTGTGTAAATAGATCTAGTGCTTGTGTGTGCACATGTAAAGATGCGAAGTTTAGGTTCAAGGTTAACCTCCGCTTGATCACTGATCCACTATTGCTGCAGAGTTAAACTTCTGCACCTACTGTTTGGACATGCAGCGAAGATTATTGTTGTTTCAGGCGATTTATTTGATCGAACCTCGCGTGGAACGAAATTGTTTTTCGTCGCGGTGGTCACTGCAGCGTACTGACGTGTCTTTCATGAGATCTGGAATAGAGATCCAGTACTTGCGCAGTGTGTGCGCATTTGAAGTTGTGAATTTGGTCGAGGTGCTTTATGCAAATTGTTAGAAAAGCGATTTCTGTTCTCACGTTATTTAGTTGTGTTGAAATGATTTCGCTTTCTCCGCCTTAATCATTTTGGGGCCGGTATGTAACGTTCGCAGAATCGCTGCGTAATTTTGTTTGCGTGTTGTCCTTAAGCGACGTTCCCCTTGATTGATTGATTGTATCGAGCCTGGAGTAATTACCCGGGCCGTGTTTTTCGAGCCTGGAGTAATTGCTAGGCCGTGGCCGGGCCGGGCCTTAATTTGAGCGTCAGGAAGCTACACTGCATGACATTTGACTGCAATACGTGTGGTTTTCCTGAACGACACAGTTAGTGTGATAAAAAGTTCTTATTCCCGTCAAAGTACTGTGTATGTCGGTCAGAACTAGGGTTGAATTATCCGGATAACGGTCAACCGATTACCGAGAGCTTTTTTGCAATGCGATATACGGATAAAATCGTGTTGGTTAACCGGATAAAAATGTAACGTTACTAAGGCGTTTTGCGTTTTTTCATTGAGTTTGGATATAGCCTTCATTTTCGGAAACTGTACGGGTGACCTACGTTCTACTAAAAACAATCTTATTTTTACAGAAGAGTGCTTTCGCGTTGTATGGTGGAATCTGCGTTGTGCTTCATAAAGAATGCGTTGCAGAAACAGTAAATGTTAAAAATGCATTTTTTCCATTTCCATGTGCTTCATAAGGAATGCGTTGCAGAAGCAGTAAATGTTAAAAATGCATTTTTTCCATGTACGCTCGTACAGTGCTTGTGTGTATATTTACCATAAAACTGTGTCATGATTTTAAAAACAAATTATCACGCAAATCTCGTGATATCAATTGTCTAACAATTAGTGGTTATTAAACGGCTAACCTGTTAGCTAAAATCCAAATACACGGAAAATATCCGTTATCCGGATAGTAAAAATTAGTGATATCCGAACTCACCGTAATCAGTACGTTATATATTATTTTTCAGAGGAAAACGGGTACGTTCATCTCACTGCAACAGCTCCCGAGGTAAAGGTTTACGTAGATTTATGTCGGATTGCCGTCATGTTTATTAAGAACCTGTTATTAATTTAAATTCGTAAATAAATATTCCTATATAAATATGAAGTGAATCAGACGACTTGAAATGCGCGTGAGTCTTGTATTTTAAATAAATCAGAATCCTACTGGTCTGTTTAACCTGATCCATTTTTCTATTTATTCTAATAATTATGAAACCGAAAAGGATTCTGTTTGTAGATCGAGTGTGGAACGCGCGTGTCGCCAGGTTCTTTCGGGAGGAAGCAAATAACAAAAGTATTATATCTAGTTGCGGGGCATCAACTGGTAATGGGGGGCCCGTCATCATGTCATGGTCAGGGCCGACCTTGGCAAGTGCGGGGTCCGATTGGAAGCACTTTTGCGGGGCGCCACGCATGGGGGATGCAGAAATTTTTGAGGACGGGCATCAAGTCATCATGATAGAAATTATGAGTGATGTGAAAGAGCAAAGCCCGAAAGGGTAATGCCAAGCTGGAGTGTCTGGGGGCATGCCCCCAGTTCAATCCCTCCAGAGACTTTCCACGCCCGTTCCACAGACATCTCCGTAACACCCAATTAATCTATAAGTTTCTGGTCAGGTACCTACCGCTGTGTGCGGCAGGTCAGCTGGCCAGTTGGCCATGTGTTAAATGAAATTTAGCAACACTGCTTGATATCATTAGCCAGCAAAGATAAGACATACTGTAACAGCTTAGCTACGAAACACCAACAAACGCAAAAGCGCAACTGCAGGACATCACACAAAACTACAATGCACCTTTTCATTGTAGCACCTGCACAGTAATGGCAAAGCCGAATGAAACAGATAGGTCAGCTACAAGCAAAACAATAACACGGGAGAACACACAAACCCAATCAGCGCACTTTAGGCCAGGACTGTGGTGCTCGAGCCCAAGAAAATTTGGATGATTGCACCCGGAGCCGGGAAATTTGGGTTCCGGTTACACAGCCCTAATTTGTGGGGCAAGTTAACTTAATGCGGGACGAGTGTCGGTTGCCGTATGTGTGCATAATTTTCCTCGTTTTATTGAGCGTGGAAAGAGAGGTGCAAGGTGGGCCTCGTCTCCCCTCTGAATTTTGAAATTTGATATTTTCATTTCAACTTTTTAGTAGAAAAATGTTTTTCTCTTAGTTTCGAGTTGGTAAAATGAACCGCTGTTGGCCCCCCTGGAAAAATCCACTATTGCCTCCTACTGGAAAAACTCCTTCCGACGCCCATAGATGTTTTTGCACGCGTCCCACTTGCCATCAAATAGGGCCTATTTGATAGGCTATGATTCATTCCGCCTCACTTGATCTGTGCTTGTGTAATAATGTAATTGTACAAATAAGATAATGGTTTTCAATTTTCAATGGATCAAGTCATTTTGGAACCGCAGCCAAAAATGTTTGCATGTTGGAGCCGGAGCCAAAAACTTCAGATGTCTTGAGCCAGAGCCGGAGCCTGAAATTTGAGTTCCGGGTCCACAGCCCTGTTTAGCCTATTATATTCTACGATGCAAAGATGCATTTGCTAAGAGAAGCTTATTTTTCGTGCTTTAGCATCAGCAAAGCCCTTCACAATTTGTCCAATTTTTAGCCTCTGCTTATTTTGTATTCAATGGATATAATCGCGAAACTATTTAGGCGCTCTTGTTGGAGTGATGATCTCAAATAAATTGTAATTAGTTTTAGTTTAGAAAAACTCCATTCTCCGGATGCCACGGTCACTGGGATGGTTAAGTAAATCCTGAGGTCAATAAGCAAATTAGGGAAGAGGCTGTTTCATCAGATCTCTACGAGGGAAAATGCATAACACTTATAAAAGACCGGCTAAGCATCACACATTTGCAATTACTAAATTTAACCTTCAGAAGACAAGCGGCAGTAACCATTGAAACCGCAACAACTATCGAACCGTATCTTGCAGCAGGGACCGATTTTAAGGGGCAACATGTCCCCCCAACTTTTGGACAAGAAGGACACTGTATCTTTTGTCCCCCCAATATTTTGTGAGAAAAATAATGTAGTAGTACAAATTTCGCTGCCAAGATATTGCCAAGGAATTTGTAAGGTCCAATGATGCAAGGTGTCGTGTGTTTGGCAAAATTTAAATAATATCTCGATGTTCATGACGAACACCGGTATGATTTAGGCGTATTTTTGGGTCATTGTAGGGCGCAGCCATGCCAGTTAATGGAATCTTAGAGATACATGTTCGTAATTTTTACTTTTAATGTATGGTTTGTTTTTCAAAGAATAATTGAAGTGTTGTGTTTGTTTTGTTTACTTTGACAAAGAACTCTGCAAGTGTTAATACAAAAGTTTTGTGTACTTAGTAAAGCAAATACCTAGTAATCATTGTCAAGTACTAGCACAGTACTCCATGCAACTGCGACAACACCGTGGGCGTGGCCAGGGGGCTTGGGCCATAGTCCCCAAAATGTCATTTCCATCTTTAATTTGCCAATTTGACAAACAGGTTGTACTACGGTTATGTGAAAATGGTGGCTTCATCGCAACGCAAACAATAATATTATATTATTATTTATGTGATGTGCATAACAACATGCATATCACACAAAGTTTGTCCCCCAAAGTTTTCTGGCAGACTCAGTCCCCGTCTTGCAGCAACTACTAAAACTTGACCTTCCTAGTACGAGACGCCTACAACTGAAACAGAAAACAGCTTCAAAACTTAAACCCTCTCTGCCTTAAGTAGCTTTTAAGGAAAAAAAAAGAACTAGAAAAAACTTACCGAAAAAGAATGATCACTGTTACGATTCCAGAACGAATTATGATGAATGAGGGTGTTAAAATCTCGTAATTCACTTCGATTTTCGCTGCCCACGAGCCCTGTAGCCTACGCTTAAAAAATACTGTGGGTCCCGCGCCGGAACGACAAAGCAGCATCGGTAGAAAGTGCACTTTTGCATAGGTTAGTAGACGTAATGCAAAACATAAATTCAAGCCTACGTTTGCACCGCTACGCAGCTTTTTCAGGCGCATGATCCCTATTTAAGCTTGCTTGTACGCGTTTTATTCAGGCGACTGGAACTTACGAAACAATACAAGACGGTCTTCCTCCACCTCCAGCCTACGAAGTTTCAACAAGGCCAACCGAATAAAGGCGATTGCTGCGCGCTGCGATTGTGGGTGTGTTCGCTTCAATTTCAACAGCACTGCAACCATTATCCGTTGCAATTGTTCTGTGCTTAAACTTCAATTTCCACTGTAATATTGATGCCTGGGTGCATTTTTACTGCAGTATTCTGCGCTGCGTACGACCCTGTTCATTTTCTTCACCGTATTTACACAGTCAGCTTGTTGCTTCGGTTATTTTACCATCCCCATCAGTGATGTGATACGGTACAACTGCAGGCCCGTAGCCACGGGAGAGCATTCGGGGGAAATTCCCCCCAAATTTTGTTGTGCCTAGAAAATATTTCATTAAACACAAAAACAAAAGCTTTGCCCCCTTAAAATGTTTTGTGCCCCATCAAACCTTATGACCTAGCTACGGGCCTGTACAACTGTCTAAATCAGGGATCTCCAATCCACGGCCAGCGAAGACATTTTGTCAATAATGAAAAAATGATACACAGTAAACCTCGGTTAATCCGGATTCGATTTGACCGACGATTTTATCCGGTTTAGGCGAAGATCCGGATTAACCGAAGATGGCAGTTTCTAGCCTGACGTCATCCAAGTACTGAGATATCGGTAAAATAACAGTAGACTTTCGCAGAAGCAAAATGATTTTTTGATATATATACAATGGTACATCAGACTAGTAATCGCCACATCCAGGCAGATATGAGCAATCTTAAGTTCATAATTTTAGATTATCTAGATGGGAAGAAATCCGGGATTTTGGACTGACGCAGAGATTTCTGCGACTGGTCCATAAGGAATCCCTCTATTGTGATGGTAATGTCCTCCATGCCAGGGCTATGACTGTGTGACGTATTAATCGTCTCTACAATCAGTCAAATATTGCGCGCAGTTGCGGCCGTTACCATAATTCTAAATCTGAACGTTCGATGGTGATCGTGAGCACGCTTGTGTTGCGTCTGAAAGCTGCCGAATCTCTCCTAGAGACCAGTCACTGCACTTACGAACACTGCAGCGTGGAAGTACAGAAAAATTCGGATTACGAGATGTGAAAAGAGCAGATTTTATGCGGAATTGGCAAAGATCCGGATTAAAAACGGATAAACCGAGGATTTTTCTAAACAAAAACGTTAGAAATTATTCGTACCACCAATTTTTCCGGTTTTGGCGAAGATCGAGATTAACCGAGGTTTTCTGTATTTACGATAATTTATCCCAAAACAATAACATTACTGAAGATGTCCGGCGCTCCAACTGTTGTGTTATAGCTTATGTGGCCCTGGGACAAAAAAGTCTGGAGACCCCTGGTGTAAGTAACTGGTGTTCGGGTGCGTGCCTTGCCAAATTCTAGTTCCCTGACTTTGCTAATTTGATCTCCAACTGTTTTTCAACACTTGCCAAAGTGATAAACATGGTTGGTTGATTAGATGACCGTCATGCTCCTTCACCAATCCTATATGACACTTTGTTTGTGTAGTGCCATTCTTTGTTTACATTGATCAGCTATCATGACATTGTGTTTTCATTTGCTCTAATGTTCACTAGTGGTTGGTTTACTTAGTGTACGATGGATTTTTGTATTGCTTCTATTTGTTAGCTGAGTCATATGAAACAACAAACCATTACCATTGAGAATGCGAGAAAAAAGGCATTTGAAATACGGAAAGACTGGTGCTGACAAAAAACAAGTTAAAAAAATTAAATCCAAATAATTTTAAAGTACGTTTTGTTTTTAATGTGCAGTTTGAGAATTTGGTTTGTTCTTTGGGCGTAAAGCATATATTAGTAGTTTTTTTCTCGTCTTAGCCATGTATTGAGGAACTAGATATGGCATTAATGCATGCAAATTAGTATCAGATAAGTTAGGCTGCCAAACGTTCAGAATTTCGGTGTTAAAATTTGTGTCCGGAAATAATTTTTACAAATGCTTGAATTTCAGAGGATCTAATCATTAGACCGGATTGATAGTTGTCAGAAGATACTAAAAAATGCCGTATAGCGCTTTTTTGTTGTCACGAAAAGTAACAATTTCATATATGGTAAGCCTAAGACAAGCCCACCTTAACGATTACACTTGTGAGCAGTGGCGTAACGAGGGGGGGCAAGGGGCGACATCTGCCCCCGGGTGCAGCACTTGGGAGGACGCGAAACGGAGGTCAGAATGTTACGTAGTAATTACGAAATGTAGTATGTCAGCGGATGCTAATAATTGCAATGTACAAAATTCGAATGTTATTGCGAAATCTCATCGAGATCATCAAGGTTCGCAAAGCGAGCAATTATGAACCTGAATGACGTTTCAAGGCGGATTTTCTGTCTCCAGCAGTTAGCGCTGCTTGTGGTTTGACTCACGGCTGCGTCACAACGCTTTCAGAAAGCCAGGGTTTCGAACTTTCCGACTTCCCTAACGTGTTACAGTTGCGTCACAATGGGACGGGAATCCAGCGTTCACGGTGCATGCAGAGTGCTATACTGCGCATGCTTTTAGCGCAGCGATAAAACTTACACAATGTTGTTACCAGAGATTTGCAGAGGGGAGATGAACGAGGCGACGGACCCGGACATCCAAGGCAATAAGTCATCCGAAATTACAAAAAGTGCATTTTATCAAAATCTTATAACTAAACCAGGGGTGCAAATTTTTCTGTGAATGTTAGTAGCGCACACATGTCAGCTTTGTCATACAGCAGTCATAGTCATATGAAGTATAAAAGGTGATAAAAACGTGTGCGCACTCCACGTTTTGGTCGCGCGACCGCATTTTTGCATCCCTGAACTAGACGCTTCTTAATGACCAGTAAAACGTGCTGCATGTATCTGATGGGAACTTGCACATGTATGTCAAGTGACCTGAGCGAGATGAAGCACCGCATCGTTACCGTCATCTGTTTTTACTGAACAATACATCCTCAGCAATTTGTTCATAGTTCAGAAAAATGTAAAGGGCAGCAATGCATCAAATTGCATGGTTGTACTACTTTTTAGATACTATTTCTACGAGAAACAGCAGACAACTCTCTCCTAACATGGCGTAAATGCTATCTTCTTTGGTGGGCCTATCTGATACGTACTTGCTTGAATAAAAGCAATATCTAATTCCTCAATGCATAGCTTACCTATGAGTGGAAGAAATTTGCTTATAAACAGATGTCTCAAGCCCACAGAATAAAACGAATTATTAAAAAACTAACACATTAAAAACAAAAAATACTCCTTGAATGCATTTCAATTTAAATTTTCAAAACTTGTTTGTTAGTCAAAACTAGTTTTTACTTATTTCAAATGCCTGTATTCTTCACATTCCTCAATACTAGTGTTTGGTGGAGGGCATATGGTCAAGCAGTTGCCCCGGGAATCACCACACCAATCTGCATGCCCCTGGTTGTTACGATTACAGATTTGATTTTTAGGAAAATTTTTGAGCTTTTATAGTTTGACAAACTTCATGTTAAAATGGAGTTGGTGTGGTTCTGAAGGAAGTTATGATGATTTTTATTTGTGGGATGTTTAAATAAATGCTGACTACTTTTGCAAAATTTTAATTGCAGCTGTGTAATAACGTTGAGTATATTAGATATTGTGAACTTTTCACTTACCGCTACATGGGCTTTATATCACTTTGGCGTAGAAACTGAGCATTTCTTTGGACTTAATTGTCGAAATTCAGGTCACACAATTGCTAATCTGGAACTCGCGCGGAGTGTCACTGATCTTAGATTAGTTGATGTGACATATTTCATTTACAGCAAGTTTTTTGAAGGAACAATCGACAAATTTACAGTAAATGCAAGAAAACTTTTCCTTTGCAGTTAGATAATTGCAAGTAAAGCATTAAATCGCAGTATTTCTTTTTATTTTCTGTCAACTTTTCAGGGTGTAATGTGCAAGAAAATGCTTTGGGATTTTGCAATTTTATAATTATCTATTAGTTTTGTATAAAATCATTTGCCTTCAATTTTCGTATGCATTTTTCTGTCTGTTCTTTTGTTTTCGTGAGTCTCCCTCAATCAGTCCTACGATGTTTTGTTAATCAAAACTCTGAGTGCATGCTCCAGAAACCCTTAGTGCCTGCAGCTTGCATCAGCGGTGATAGTAACCACTAACCAGACCTGACCAGGGAGTGGAACAAGCGGGGAGGGTTGCGGAGTCGGAGGTAAAATATCCGACTCCGACCTTTCTAAAATTTCCGACTCCTCAACATGAAGGGAATGCTATTAAAATCAATGGAAATCGTGGTACACAGCAAGAAATCTTTGTTTCAACAAAAGTATCAAAAGAAATTGTACCATTTCAACAGGAATTCCCAAATTAGGAGTGTGATGTAAAAAATGATCCAATTGGACATACGGAGTCGGACAAATATATCCCGACTCCGATTTGCTATGTTAGGAATCCGCAGGCTTGTCCATGGGAATCCCATGCAGGTCCGTCGCCAGGATTTAGCAGCAGGGGGGCCCACATTTTTAAAATACTGTGCTGGATATATGCAGCAACAAGGGGGCGAAACGTGAAATGAGGAGGCACAGATTTCGAATGGGGGGGCCGGGCACCACTGCCCCGCGCAGGCGACGGCCCTGATCCCATGGGATGAGATAGGCATAAATTGCTATGGGATGGGACAGATAAATGTCCCATGGACAAGCCCTATGTTTGTCCATGGGAATGTCATTCCTATGGGAAACGTCCCATGAGATGGGATAGGCATAAATTGCTATGGGATGGGATAGACAAATGTCCCATGGACAACCCTGGGAATCCGGCTCCGCAACCCTGCAAGCGGGTGCGCTGGATTTGGCATCTTCAAAAGGCTCTGACAAACCTGTAGTTTAGAAAACAAGGTGCAACTCTGGCCAATTTTATCCTGTGTTATCAGAAGATATTGTGCCCAAAAATTATATCATTAAAATTCATGCATATTTATGCAGATGATCAGGGAGATTTTTGGTTAGCTTTTGCATTTTATTTCATCAGATGCTGCAATTCGAAAATGTATTACCGCAACTTGTAGTGTCGTAATAAAACAGTTTGAACGTTCAATCGTGACCAAAATTTTAGAGGGAATAGCTTCACGCGAAACGATTAGATTCTTCACTCAACAGTTTTATTTCCAAGATTCAAAGGTCCTGACGTCAAAATCACAGGAAGTTTTCAGAGGGGTCTAGAAACAACTATTTGCAGGCGATTGCGGGACTCGAGTCAGCTTTCGACGCCTCTTTATTCCCAACTCATTCTTCGCATCTATGCTGCCATGAACGGGCTGGGTGGGGGCGCTAAAACTGAGTTTGCCCCCGAGCGCGGGAAACCCTAGGTACGCCACGGCTTGTGAGGCATTGTAGGAGATAAGAGTTGTAGTATCCGATTGTGCAACCACGTAATTAAGATAACGATGAAGTGTTTTGGGTTACTTAACATACATTTGCATACCCCCCTCAGATTCATGCAGCATGTTAATAGCCTTACCATACGAAAAAAATCTAGTTGTAATTTCACTCCTTGGATGTCCGGGGCCGTCGCCCACCTCTACACGCCCCTGCTGTTTATCCAGCTACTGTTTTTCAAACTGACAAATGTTCTTGAGCTTGACTGAACTCCGGAAATTTACCTCAACGAAGTAGTTGTTGCATCTTATACGGCTCGTAAAAATACACTATACCTATTGCTTCGGCCGTTTCCCCTGTATCCCCATCAGGGATGTAGAAGCGGGAAAATTCTACCGCTTCCTATTTGACTTGAAGAGTAATTTGGCGAAACATTTTTGTCCATTTCCCGATGTGGATTAAACGGTGAAGTTGCACTATAAGTCTGAATGTACGTGCGATATCAGCAGCACGAGAGAACGAGAAAAAGCACAGGGGAAAGTCGGCACCTACGAGCCACTTTTTATATCGAGCGTAGCTACAACACGGTGCAATATTTTTTGCTCAAATTTTTCCAGTAAGTGTCTTTGGGTTGTGGCATGCTTTGTGGGAATTTTCGGAGCAAAATACCTGCAATCTTAAAAGTTACATAGGCTATTTCATTCGTCATCCCAGTAGATCAAGGGTCCCCATGCGTCGGGACCAATGAGCCACGCTTGAACCCGTTGGTACATTGCTGCACGGTTTATGTGCACCATTCCTTAAATTAAAAATCGAACTAATGAAACTTCAAGCAGCTAACTGAAACACATTAAATGGTTTATTATCACTGGCTACTACCAATTTATGGAAAATAGATCTTGGGTTTAAATATTTGAAGGTGAATCAAAACGAAATGTTATTTCAAAGATCAATCCTGAAAATTGAACAATACTATAACAAGGTATGTTTTCGTACATCTGAAGAAAATATATAATCAATGTATCCAATGAATGTTAACAGCAAATTTTTTACTGCCAAACCTCTTGGTTGAACTTGATGTGACAAGAGGGAGATAGGGGTCCGCATGAATATCTTTTATGATCGGCTCAAATAAACTACATTCAACACTGCTGAGATGCTTTTTAAGAAACCTTTCCTCTAGATAGCTATATTCATACTTATTTTCAGCACCTGCCCAATATTTAAAGAACTTTTATTTTTGCAACTGATTGCAAACGCACACAGCTCTTTTTTGGTTCTACCGAACAGGACCGTAACTATGGGGGTAAGAAGTCCAGGGCCCTAGGTCTGGTTCTGACGAGGCTTCAAAACAGTATCGCAGTCAGAATGAGGTCGAAAAAGCCATGGGCCCGTGAAACAAACTTGTTAAGATTACTGGCGGTTTTATATCAATTTTCAACTGTTGCAAGCTAAAGGATGGAACAGTCGGACCCATGATGCCGTCAGTGACTGACGATGTCATTGACTGTCCAAAAAAAATTATTGGTTGTGCTACTGCTTCAGAATGTTGTTGTCGGGAATATTTTCGTTTGTGTGTTAATCAAACGGGAATATTTTCGTTTTTTCAAAACTCGCCAAAATGTTGGATGGAATAGGCTAAACCTATGGAAAGAGTTGAAGCAGGCAAGTCGCATATTGGATCTGGGGTAGGAAACCACCCTCTTGAAATTTACGCGGCTTTATGACAATAGCTTAAGCCCTTTCACAAAAAATACTACGAAATAAATAGTAAAATTACAAAGTATAGTAATCACGCTTTTTCTCAAGCGTCTGTATATCTAATAAGTTAGGCGGGACCATTGAGCCACTGTTCATTGAACTCCACATATTGCGGCTCATGGGTCACTTCTTCGCCATTTTGAATCAAAATCACATCCTCAAACCCGGCGAGTCGATGCTTTTTTCTCTTGCTAAAATGCATATTACGTTGTACTAAGTTAACCACATAAAAGATGCCGGAAACAACTTAGACACAACAGCGTCAAAACAAAAAGTTCAAGACCCAATAGTTTTACTTCAACCACCAGAAAAGTAATAACCAGTGCCAAAAACCTAAACGCTGTACTTGTTTGCATCCCGTTAACATGGGAAAAATAAGGAAGCATGAGGAATATCTAGTATTGATAAGTGGCACTAAACCTGTGTAGTTTTCCTGGGTGATTCAAAGGTCTGGCTATGATCACAGGAGCCGACCTTTCTTCTACTAGCATCCATGGCGTTCCTCATAGAAGGCCTAGTCTACTAAGGTCAACGGTCGTTTTCTCGTTTTTTTGTTGGTGGAAGCGGAAGCGATAGGTGTGGAAGCGGAAGCGGTTGACGAAATAACCGCTTCCACATCCCTGATCCCCATACACTGGCAACGATTGGCAGTCACTAAACCAGTGATTTTCAACCGGTGTTCCGCGGAAAACTAGTGTTCCGTGAAAGATCGTCAGGTGTTCCGCAGGAAATTTGATAAGTTTGACTAGCGTTCCATTGAACACCGGTCGAAAATCACTAGTTTAACGCAATGAGCGTAAATATGTTTTCTTTCGTGAAAGTAATTAGTTTTAGGAGCAAACGAATAGGACTTTCTTGTTAATTTTAATAAATTAAAAGAGCCAAAACAGAACTAAACATCATAATTGTGATTATAAAATTTTGTTTGGTGTTCCCCCAATTTTTTTTATTGCATAAAGTGGTCCGTGATGCAAAAAAGGTTGAAAAACACTGCACTAAACAATTTATTGGATTCAAATCCGACTCAAAAGTTTTAATTCACACCGAATATACGGTCTGCAAGTTTAATTTATATTTAAACTTTCACAACAGCGGAGTAATTTTCTGTTACTTGCATAATTAGTCGCAACCAACTGCACCAAAAAGGAAGAGATAAGAATATGGTTTCGCAGATCGCATTAATTAGCCTGATTGTTAGATTTGTTACATACAGTTTGGGTGAAATTTTCCGCAGTGATGTGTTTCATGAACATTGGCAAATACAGCTTTTTTGCTTTTCAACAAGAGACCATGGATGAGGGTCTTTGGGAGAGGAACCTGATAATGATCGCAACCACTTGACACAAAACAAGACACGAATGACGATCGCACCGCAGCAGCAACGGACAAAACTCGCAAAAACAGGACAAGGAACCGCGGAGTTTGCACAGCTTTGGAGTTCTATTTAGTTTTGTGGCGGTCAAGGGAGTGTAGGCGCAGTTTGCAAGACAGTTGCCTGGAAGAAAAACTTTCGTATAACAGATGGACGGTCGAAAATCAACTTATGCAGAGTAAACCCAGTGCACGTTATTATCACGCGAGCGAGAACGCCATCCACGCACTCGGCTTATGATCTTTAGTGCGATCGTTAAATGCACGACACCTGGTACCGCACAGGAGTACTCGCGCGGTTACGAAGAGTTGCGAAACTGAAAGGAAAAAACAGTTCGTGGCCGAAGAGCACAGTATAGCCTGGTAGCAACGAACACACGGGAGCGGTTTGTGATCCGTGCTCCGCCGTTTCTTGGCTCGCGACTTTACTGTTCAACAAAAACCGGACATGATCGACGTCTTATGACGATGTCCCTTCTTCAACAACAACTTGAACAAGAAAGGGACAAACACGATTAAGATAGAATAAGCAACCTTCTGCTAACATGCTGTAAATTGTCTGTTTTGCAACAGAAAACGATTGACAGTACAGTACCACGAACGAAAAAAAGCGACACAGTCTTGGTAACTGCAATCGCTTTGCAAGAAACGAACAATTTCCCGTTCTGAACGATTGTAATCAAATCCCGGGGTCCATGATCACCGCTTGCGTCCTGACGACCCGAGCATTGCAGGGATTGACATTCATCGGCGCCAACTTCATGCGATGCTTGGCCAGCATGTGACGACGGTAGGTGTTGCGGGTCTTGAAGCGGCGCGGACACTCGGTGCAGTGGTAAGGTTCCTCGCCGGTGTGACGGTACATGTGTTCCTGTGATGTGTGATTCAAAGGTTGGGTCGCGGTTCGAGACGTGGCAGTGTTGTGCTCAGTGAAGATCACGGACTAGGTCACGTTTGCGCATTGACAAAATTTTTTGAGAACAGGTTTTCGCTTTGCTTAAAAATGGGGTCTTTCTACACGTTTTTAGGACCACTAACGATCGCAAGCAAAGGTCGCGATCAATCTCAATCGAAAGTTCGAAAAACGTTGCTGTGTTTAACTTATTGCACCCTTCCTTAGATGAGGCTATTGTTGGGGAGCAAACACACGGTCTGTGCTCTTCAGAAGTGACGTGACCCACAAGCAAAAGCATTGTTCGGCGGGCAGTAACGACGGCTTTACAAAATGAAGGAAAAAACAAATCGTGCATCAGGAAGAGACTGCGATTCCGTATTGAAGTTAACACCTTCTGTGCGGTGTGAATTCCGCGCGATTATTCACCTGGTGCTGAACGTTTTTTTTTGGTTGTTTTCATCCAACAGCTAGACGCTAGACGTTTCAACAAGATATGATCATGGCTATTCAGAAAGGCGGCAGCGCACTAACTTGCATATCTACACTCAGGGGCCATTCCAGATCAGCAGCGTCCCTTGAAGCTACAGCTTAAACTAATTTGTTTTACTTTCTTTCTTGGTTGGTTGGTAGTTTGTGGATTTTGACCTGTATAAGAGCTTACTTGTAACATGTTCATTTGGTCATCTAAGGAAAAATATAGCGACACATGTACGCTCAACAGAGCTGAAGCTTGACAGCGTTCGACCGTAAAAAGTTGTGGCAATGAAGTCATTTGAGAGAGTATGCCAGAGCGCGTTTATCAACCGCGTTGCGCAATATGTGCACATGCTCACCGGTAGAATGCATACATTTTTCAATTTTACTTGTTTACTGATATCGTTTGCGAGGTATCTCCTTTAAAATCGATTATTTATCAGCCTTCTCTAATAATTTAAATTGTGGTTTTTTAGATGAGTACTTTTTCTGTAAAATTTAAAGACTAACTCCTGCTTGATCGTATTTTGCAAAAGTGAGAGATGAACGTGCATTTACATCGATTTGAAACAAGTTTCCGTATTCCTGGAAAGTGCAAGTAGGGTTTATGAATTCATCTGAAAAGAATTATCACTTTAAGTAACTAATACAGCTGAAGGTCGGAGTCGGATAATCGAGATTGCCCGGAGTCGGATGACGGGACTTCCGACTCCACAGCCCTGCCTCCAACACATTGCTTGCGTGGCCAGGATGGCTTTCAGCAAAAACTGACACACCTACTTATATCGTTAGAGCTGAAATTACTGATACTCATTACCTTTTGACTGTATTTCGTTTCAAAAAACGCTCCAAAAATACTGTTTCAGCTTGCTGCTTGACCCACAAGAAAACTACCCAATGGACCAGTGATGGGAAATGCTGAGCTGGACCACAAAAAATCCAACTACCATCTGTGCAACTAACGACGATTTCATGGCCTTGATCCAAAGCAATGGCGCATCTCGGATATGCCAACGTTTCTGGCAATCTTTCGTATATTTGGCAGAAAGTGCTGCAACATCGAAATGACTGCTGCTGGTCAACAGGCCCGTAACCAGCTTGGGAGACTGGGGGGGCAGGAGTTGTCTCAGTGGCCAAAATTTTTCCAACTACTGGATGTCCAATAGTTTTAAACTATGCACGACACATTTTGCCGTTTCCATTCAGGCGGACATCTCGACAAAAACTAACAACACTTGCACTTGATCTTATGCGCGAGTCGTTCCCTTCCGAGCACCTCACATCTTTCTCTATTGGCGAACATCTCTTTTTCTGTATTTGGCAGGCCGGGCGAGTGGCCTCTGAGCGTCTCTTCCGATATTACTCTTTGAAAAGCAACGGACAAGACGCACTGAACCTGACATTCTTCGGTTTTCTGCCATGCAACTGAAAAAGAAAGCTTCGCAATATCAAAGTTACTGTGGTACATGAAAAGCGGAAGTGTGGAATAGCCTTGTAATGAAAATCAGCCTTATGATGAAAATCGATAACTCCTATTGTCGAAACGTTTGCAATATGTCGTTGGTATCGTTTTCATTGGCCGTGATTTTCATTACATGTTTACTGTCTTCGAAAATTTCGACAAGAGAGCAAAACACGTTTCTGGAACTTTTGAACCAAAACAAAATAAGTTCAGGCAACAGGGCTCCCACACATTTTCCATACTTCTTCAATACCTTTTCATTACTAAATGAAAAAAATCATGACCATCGCTTATCTTCATTTATCCAAAATTGTCATCATTAAACACAATTTTAAACATTGCATACCACTTCAAAAACATCTGTTGCTTTACCTTCTGTAAAACTGTCATAATTGGCAAAGAACATGATTTCAAGAAACAAATGGCTGAATACTTACTGCATCAATCTCGGTGAAAGTATGCAAATTGGCAAGCCGAAGGTTCTTACAGGCGTTTTGTGATACAATTGAAATAAAGTTTAAAAAAATCTGCTATCTAGACTGCACTGCTCTTCCTTATGAAGTATTACGCAATTTGTTTGTGGGAACTGCATGATCCCACATTTATCAGATATGTCTCAAGTTCGTTTCTTTTGTTTTTTCAAACCTGTTGGAAAAGTTCAATTGAGTTTGGAAAATGTGTCTTCTTCGCTTTACTGAGCACAATCATACACGTCAGTTCTGACATGTCTCATAAATTTTGAATCAAAGTAACAACTGTACTTACAAATTTAAACTAATCAATGTAACAAGACGATTCTGCTCAGAAACTACATGCCTTCTTTTCTTATTAAAATTTTCATACTTTTTTAATAACTCATGTACATTTTGACCAAATTCAATACTTTTTCGAGGTCTTGAAAACCGATTTCACAAGTCCATACTTTTAATACCGCGTGGGAACCCTAAGGCAAACATAACGATCGAACACGTCCGATTTGCTGTCGCGGACTTTACCTGTTGCAGCAAACTGCTCGAGGGCGCTTCTGAAAAAAACGCGCAGTGCAACTGTTGCCCGATCTGAAAAAGTAAGGCTCCTATGGGAAGCAAAACGCGCTCTGCCGAACAATCTTCTCGAAATCTGCAAAGTTCTGCATATTTTTCGAGTAACAAGGGAGGAGTAATTGCTCAACTACAAAGAGATATTTGATCAATTTGGCCCGAGTTTCCCGAAGTGTGGCAAGAAAAGCTGTTTTGCTCGAAATAAAATGTGTAGATGCAACAGTACTGCGCAACGTTTCATTTGTTTATGATCGGAATTGTCACTGTAATTCTCATTCGCCCATTTTGCTTCTGTACCTTTCGTGTGTGAAAACTGCACAAATAATCCTTGAAAATTTGCTTCTGTTACATGTACAACCGCAAGCTTCGAGCAGGATAACGATTTTGATCTTCAACCTACCGCCAATACAAGGCTACTGGTGGAACTTCTGCAATTTTCCTGCTGGTTTGATGTCTTTAGTATGCGTACCTCCCCACTTTTTTGGTGAAATTTGTTTGTTTTTGAAAAAAATTTTTTTTCGAAATACAACAAATTTGTTTTTTCGGGTCAGATGGGCTTAAGAATAAGTGCTACGGCATGGCGTATGGTACTAGCGGTGTTAGTATCTCTTCTGGACCTGAGCTGGTGGAAATGCAAGAAGTGGAACGCTTGCGATTAAGATTAAGCACTGGGAATAGTGAGGCCACCAAAGCCACGGTTGAAGGTTGTTTGAATGTGTCAACTGCTTTTTCTTGCATCAAATGACAAAACCAGGAAGTCATGCATATTAGAAAAAACAGTCCTAACCGATGTTTTTAGCGCAAAAACACTGAAAAGTTAACAACGCCCGCGTGTCCAGCGAATGAAACCTTTTCGATCACTTCGAGTTAAAATCGTAACTTATCATTAACAATTCACCTCGGACGCAGTTCAAAGACAACCTGTGAAATAACCCGGTTTGCCCAGCGCGTTGCCATCGCGGCTGAACTGGTCAATTCGCAAGAACAAAGTCGTCACCAAACCGCGCGTTACCTTGTAATGCGTCGGATGCCGGAACCGCCGTTTGCACACCTGGCACTCGAACCGGGCAGTGTTGGTGTGGATCATGGCGTGGTAGCTGAGGCTGTGCGAGCGAGTGAAGGTCTTGCCGCAGACGTCGCAACGGAACGGTTTGATGCCTGCTCAAAAAAATCAACAGACGATTTGCAAAATAAGCACTGTCCGAGCACCGGGGGGGGGGTAAACTAGAAATCGCTGAGGTGGTTGGTTCTTCTTGCAGATGGTTATCATCGCAGCAACAATCAGGCAAACGATCCAGCCGGAAGTGGGCAAAATGATCGAATGCACTGCGGCTGGATTGCACTTAACAGAGGTCAGAACCAGGTCTGTAAGCACGGGGTCTTTCGCGGATCCCTCAAATTTTTGTGACCCCAACAACTCTGTTGTGTCCAGAAAATTTGTTTTCAAACATAACACAAAAATTTTCCCCCTAAAAATGTAATTTCCCCCCAAACCTAAAACGTGCCTGGTTGGAACTTCGCGATAAGCTGCGTTGTGAACTGTCCCCACAGCATTTCAAAATTATGACATCATCACAACTTGCGTCATGGCGCCTCCCGCAACGTGCGCACTTGAAAAAAAATGAAATAGAAACATCGATAAACTTGCCGGCGTGGCCTCTGTAATGACCGTACAGAGAATTCGGGGCGGTGAAGCGCTTGCCGCATATTTCGCACGAATAGAAGTCTTGCACGATGAAGGAGGACTCGCCGCCGCTCGCGATGCGCTCCGTGCAGACCATCACTTCGCGCGGCTTCCGATGGCGGAGGTCGGCGATGAGTCTGAGAGCGCGAGCCTGCGACAAACAGCAGCGCGTGGAGATCAGCGACACGTCATCTGCGTCACCAGCGCACAATGCTTTTGCTGCGCGCGTATTTGAAAGAAAACAAAAACGAACTGCAGACGTTAGGGTTGCCAGGCAACGAAACCCGCGACCATTCCTGACGTTAGGTGGTCATCAGAACAGCGACCGACTGATGATATTCTGGGGATAAGTTAGGAAACTGCGCAAGCTCTCAACAGCGCTGCCCAAACTTCCTTTACCCATAATGCTCGTTTTCGAGTTAATGTGCTTTTTCGCAAGGCTGTCAACAGGAGATTGTTCAGCGCAGGTGCCGGAGCGTAAGGTCAGCGTCATGTCAAACCATCCCGCCCCGGAAACAGATATAGAACTATGAAGCAAAGCGCATGATGATATTCTTGAGACTAACTGAGGTCGCTTCCATTTTCTGCTTTTTTTTATTTTACAGGCGTTCATGAAAACGTCGGTGAAACAGGAGCTGGCAATTGACGCGTGTTTTTTTAAGGAAAATGTTAGGTACGCGGCATGAACCTGCAGGGACCCGAAAAATTTCCGACTAAATTTCATATAATTAGATGTGCATTGAGCGCCATCGTTAGGCCATGATAATTTTCGCTGATTCTAGGGACCCGAATCGGGCCCCTAAAACATCTTAAACCTGATCGACGCGAGGCAGATTTCGTCGCTCCGTTCTTCAAAATGCATTTTCCTAGATAAAAGCTATGAATTCTGTATGAACGTATGTGGCAAAGTGACAAACCACATTTTACCGTAAATGTTAAGGAGATCAGACAATCGCAACGTGAAGAGTTGAAATCATTGATTTCATTTATCCGTTCATTAGTCATCATGTCTCCTTATCACAGCGAAAATAATCGCTCAACGTTAGTTTTCATATCATTTCGAGTCTGCGACGCCAGCGAATCCATTGGAGTCGACAAGGCAGCACCGCGAACCGATCAAATAAGATCAATGTGTGTGTGTATTAGAAAAATGGAGGTAAATGCTGCGAAACGGCTTGCGAGTCTTTTTTTAATGCGCTTACTATATTCACTACGTTCGAGACAAAAACTACAGAACGCTCATTCCGTTCAAACAACGACCGCAAAAGTAGGGAAGAAAAGCACTAATTCAATCAATCTTATCATGCAAAATTTGGGTAAGTCGAGCGCAACATTTTGTTCGGCGCTGTATTAGCGAGAACGTTCCTCGGTGTTCGCGCGTTTCAGTGTGACAGCCACCGGGTTAATGTTGGCAGACGGCAAAGCGACACGCACAAGCTTCGTCGTGCCGTTGCACACCGCTTGCCTGGGCGTCTGGCCAGATTACAAGAGAGCAAAGCACCAGACGACCGAAGATGAAAGCGGAAGAGCCGATGCAGTCGTGCAGGCGAGTTTTGTGGGAAGATACTCAACAACTCCAATTAATGTGAACGAAGGCCTGTTGTTTGAAGTCCAGGTGGTCACAAATTAATGTCGGAAATTTCTGACTAGAGCAACTGGGCACTTTTTTTATGTTCCAGGTGGTGTTTACATTAGTAACAGGAACGGCAGTCATCGTATACAGATGTATTCGTACGCCCTGGCTTTGCCGTGATGGCTGAGACTGCTTGTGCGGGAGTTTGGAGTATAATCCACAGCACCAAATCGTCCGCGCAATAAGACACAAGAGAAATTTTTTCCCACCATGATGCCTTCCACTATACCATGACCTAATCTCCATTTACGTAGTGGCGACGGTCAACACAATTTACGAAGCCCACACAGGGAATTTTTTTATTTGTGCAAAGCTATCAATTTGTATGTGGTAGGAGTTCGCCACAGGCGTTCCATAAATGGTCTGGAAGACACAAACCTACACTCCGACCATCATTTACATTTCAATTCGAAATCAAAACGTGTTTCGTACTTGCAGTGGGCTGCAAATATGTAGAAATGCTAATCGTTATACGGCATGCCGACCATGCACCACCCACCCCAACAACCCACCTTCATCTGCGGGTCGCTCGCAGTTTCAACCTTCGTACTGCTCGGCGCGCGCAGCTGGAAGCTTCTGCTCGGCTTCACGTGACTCTTCGTCATCACGCGTATGATTTCTCGGGCCTTGATGTTGTTCTTGCTGAAAAAAGTACGAGCGATTTTAGACAAAAACAAATAAATTTGTGAAAGAAAAAAACTCCAAAAACTGAAATAGCGCGGCAGCAGTCTTGCGTAGGTTGGTTGGAGCAAGCCGCATGCGGAACGCGGTTGGATTTAACCCGAATTTTTTAATTACTGCGCTCGTGTTTGCCTGCTTGATAGAAAATGGATCTCTTTCTTATCATTGGTTTAGAACAGTGGTTCTTAACCTTGGGTAAATTTAGTTCTGGAGGTAAATTTCATCTTCCAAGGGGGTACATTTGCTGAACCATACATCGCGGCCAATGTAAATTTTTATGAATCATTCTAAACTGTAAGAGATATTAATTTCGTGTTTCCAGTAAATGAGCACCATTGAGTGTATATGGGGTAAAGCTGGTAATCTTGTTCGATAACAGGGTAAGATATGAACAGGATAAAAAAGGTTAAGAACCACTGGTTTAGAAGGAAACTTTCGGAGCTTGTCATGAACGTAATGCATCTGCAGTGCAACGCTAAAACAGCGCAAATACCTGTAGTCAAATGTTTCACAGCGGATTGCTGCCCACACGAGCTGCTACTTTTCTTTCGGTAACAACGAAATCGTTTCAAATGTACTGTTTAATCCTGAGCAATGGTTTTTAAAGTGTTTTGGGAGACCGAAACGGTCTCACAAATTTTTCCAACGGCTTCTCAAAATACTGCAGGACGTCACTTTACCACCAAAATACACTAAAACCTCGCTTTACGACCATGTCATATTTAGATACAATAGTTGCGGTCTCCTAAAAGGTCTTAGTAATCAACAAGATCAAACCTTAAAAAACCCTGATTCTGAGAGAGACAGTTCCAGCAGATCGCACGTACGAGATTACCGCCGAAGTCTTGAGGTGACAGCAGTGTGAAGCGATCTTTCTACCGAGGCCACCTTACTAAACTTTGGGCGATAAAAGCCGATGGGGCAAGAAAAGCCGTCGTGGTTAAAAGTTCGACTCTGCTGAGTTTTCTTTTTTTTATTTTTTTTTAGCTCCGCATCGCCTAGCCCTGGTACAAAAACTCAACCTGACATTAATGGGCTGTTGCAATTTTGATAAGGCGTTGGACCGCAATGAGTGTGCACTCCCGCGAATGCTTGCTCGCCTGAACCTAACAACATATGTTGCTGAAACATATGTGTAGCAACATTACAGTGCAAAACTCACCGTCAAGCGCTTAACTTTGCGAAGATTCTGTCACAACCAGCTGAGCAACACAGTAACGACAAACACTTTAGCTCGACAATCGTGCTTAGCACACAGGCAACTTACGCGGCCAGCTCGCGGTTTTCGCTTGACATGAGTTTGAAAAACTCTCCTTTCACCAGTTGCGGCTTTGGGTCGGGCAGCACCTGTGACGTAAATGCACAAACGTCATGCAGAACATAGAAGGGTAGTGGTAGAAGTTTAAAAGGACAAATGCTTGGAAACTGTGTGCCAAGGGACGGTATGTCACGAAAGACTTGTGCGCTGCTGCAGTGCAACTTTGACGGACGACCTTCGTGAACGAATAAGATCGATGAAAAATATCAATGCAGCCAATCACGTGACTGCAAAGGCTTCACTGCGTCAACAGCATTTTTCTACCCAGAGCGGACGATATATATGGATAAATGTTTATATGAGAACTTCATATTGTACAAGCTTGAAGTTCACTATTGCACAATTTGATGACTGAGAGAAGCGCAGGTCTTTCCACCTAATCGACACAGGCCACGACTTCTGACTGGCGAAAAATTCAACAAGCGCATTTTTTCTGTCAGCTGCTTTGCAATAATTTGCAACTGAAATACGCTGGCTGAAGCATCAAGTGACACAGCAAGAGTAGTAAATTAATCTTCGCAGAACAAGCTAGCGTAAGAACACATTCAGACATCACCAGACTCTTGCTAAACAATGCCTAACAACGCTTCATCACACGCACCTTGTCAGTGTAGCAGTGGTCGTGGAGAAAGCCACGCATCGCCTGGTCGTCGACGTCGTTGTTTGATGAACTTTTCGACGGCGTCATCTGCTGGCGAAAGCACAACTAAATAGCGCCACTGCGTCAAACCGTCAGTCGGTTGGGATTACAATAGATTTTGGGCATTCGACGTCTGATGGGTATCGAGGTGGGGTTTGGGTGTCGAGGTGGGGTTTTTAAAACAATTTATGAAATAAGGCAGCCGGTAGTTACGACTGCTGCTTGGAAGTACAGTTATTTTTTCCAGCAAACAGAATTTCCGTGTAATACTGTCTGAAATACACACCAAAAGCTTACCATGTGAATTTTCTTCAAAAAACAACAAAAACAATCAAGAACAGCGACAAATACCGGTACCACTTCGCTTGCTCCAAAATGCTACGTCTTGGCGAAGAGCTTTCCGTTACTCAATCGAACGCAATGTAACGGGGAATAACGCGAACAATACCAAGTCATACTAGATCAGCGGTTTTGAACCCTTTCTTTACCACGCCTCCCGTAATTGTCCTTTGCTTCAACAAGCCCCTCCCCCCCGTGACGTTTGCATGCAGGCCCGAATTCGGCCCGCAAAATTTTATGAAACTTAAGCTAAACCAAGTAAGATACAGTGGTGTAGAAATTAGCACTGCGCTTTTTAGGGGAGGCGTGACCGCGACCCCACGGGGAGGCGACCCCCGATTTAGGACCACTGTACTGGACAATATGACACAAGCTGTGGGACAGAAAGACAGGAAAGAAGCGGATCATCGTAGCGACGATCGAGCAAAGTAAAAAATCACCAACCTGCGTTTTTGTTGATCCAATACCAGATTTGCGAGATTCAGGCGGCGGCGGTGGTTCGCAGTCCGATTCCCACACTGAGCTGTCGCTGCACGCAAAAATACACATGGCAAAAAAAGGCGTTGTGCACGTTGTTCAACGTAACTCACAAGCTACTATGGCAACACATGGAGTCGACAAGGCGACGACCGCATGAAAGACAGTGGTTCGCATTGATCCTACGCATCATTAAACCAAACGACGCACTGCATAAAAAGATACTCACGGATTGTCGACTTGCTTGCTGTGACGTAGCGCATCAAAACGTGGGGTTATATTTCGTAAACTGTTACGTAACTGCACGCAATGCTTTTTTGCCTGTTGCAGATTCACTTACACCAGGCCTGCACAACTCAGAAAGCTCGAAGTGCCGAATTATCAACATAAATTTACAGCGGGCCGCAAAAGACTGCGATGTGTGGATTTCGTTGTAGTAAGGACGAAATTCTAGAACGACAATTACTTATTCGACGCAGAGCTTTTGCAACATTTCGTACAATTGAGAAAGCTCTCGCGGGCGGCAAGAAAAGCTTTCGCGGGTCGCATGTTGTGCAGGCCTGACTTACACGAACATCGATCGGCTTTGAGCAGGTTTTTCTAAAATCATAAAATTCTAAAAATTTCTAAAAATTCTAAAAAGATCTTGGTAGCGATGATACATATCTTACAAGCTTGCGACGTCATTGTAATCCCAAAACAACGAAGTTGAGCGTCAGCGAAATACTACAAACCTTGGAAGAGTGCTTTTGTGATATCGGTATTGAAGAAACACACTACATCAGGTCTGCCCAACCTTTTTAGTGTTGCGGACCACTTTCACATGAGGAAATTTATTGCGGGCCACAGACGTTTTGTGACGTAACAATAAGCTTTTGTGACGTAACAAATCCCTTGATTTTGATCAGTTTTATGCGATAACACGAGGTTATAATGAGTTCTATACTTGTACACCGTGTTGCCAGCTTGTATGGATGAAAACCAAATCTAAAAAATTGACATATTTTTGAAGTGTTTGTTGCACAAGTTTTCGGGTGATAGGCCCATAACGGATACAACAGGTAGAATTTTGGTGTGTTTTGATGGCAAATATACTTGACTATAAAAAAATACTAAAAATTTAAAAAGTCTACTTACGAACTTATTACATCGCGGGCCACTTAAAACAACCTCGCGGGCCGCATGCGGCCCGCGTGTTGGGCAGCCTTGCACTACATCAACATCCATTCTGGATAGACCAGCACATCGTTCTCGAATCATGAAAGGCTTTGGGCGCATTCACGAACCTGCTGTCAATGAGAGTCAGCAGCGCCCGAAGTTGAGACACCTATCGCTAGCAAACCCACGAACGAGAAGCGCCCAACTACCTGGCCATGTCCGATGATGACGATGCGTCGCTGTTCTGCCCGGGGTCATCTTTGCTGTCGAGCATAGTGCTTTTTCCGAATTGTTCATTTGCAATCAGTCCCCTGGATTTGCTGGAGTCAGCTTCCCTACAAGAAGTGCGATAAAACACAGGGTGAAATGAGTTTGCACCACCACTAGCTGTAAGCTGGCTTTGCGTTGCAGTGTGCATCACCTTCGAGTCTGACTAAAAACTGTTTGGAAGACCAGCGCACAGATTGATTTAAGCTAGAACACCGAATTGACAGAAGAATCAACTACCGAGTCGTTGCAAATATCAAAGAATTTTACCACGTGAATGAGAAGTGGAAGACACAAAAAGACAGGAAAAAAATAGCCTGATCTCAAGGACCAAGTGATGCGGGACATCGTGTTATTCAGAGACCACTGATGTAATACGAAAAGTTACTTTATTATTCACGAAATTTAACACAGGGTCTCGGTAAGAAAACGAACCCCAAATCCTCTTGACGATCTTGCTGCGCATTCGGTTCTCTAGTCACAGTGGCGAGAGATCTGTAGCTGGTGATTTTTATCGCCGACACAAAATCTCTTTCCGACGGATAGACTGCTTCCTGTTGAACTGTCCCAGTTAGCATCTTCATTTTCGCCTGAACTGTATCCTCCTGTGAACATTGTACAAAATACAAATTGTACAAATTCAAATTAAGGTTCCGAATTCTACCAAAAATATCCGAGGCACGACGATGTTCCACATTTACTTCATCTACGGAGGCACGACGCTGTATTGGACAACATCTGGTCGCGTAAAGCGCGATAAGTGGAAAAATGAATTTTCTTTAGGCTGCGATAATCACAAGCAACTGCTGGAGTTGGGCATTTTTCCCGCTTGTTTGTGTTGTTGCATCAAGTAAAACAAGGACGAATTCTTAATCAAGGCCATTCGAAACCTATATCAACGTCTAAGCCAGGTGCCGCCAACGTGGTGTCGGCGGGCGCCAGGTCGCCCTCACGCACCACGTTGGCCGCCTGCGCGCCTGTTCCGAAAACAGCATAAACATGATCAGAGTCTTCGCATTAACGAACCATGGGCGCAATTTGGTGGGGGACACGGGGGACGTGTCACCCCACTTTTTTAGACGGGGGGGACATAACATGCCATGTCCCCCCCACATTTTTCTCAGGTTTTATTTGGAGAGATTTCAAAACTAAATGTGACGTTTGTCACGTTTTGTGTGGAGTTTTTCATGTTAGATGTTACACATAGCTATGTTGATGTTGAAAGAGAGTTTGTCGTGGTATCACTGATTCCGATATATTTATAAATTTTTACTTCAAAAATGATTTTTAGCATTTTGCAAGTTTCTAGAGACCACAAAATATTTTTAACTGCCTCTCTCCGACATTTATCCAGTGTGGTTTACTGTAAGAAAGGTCACTGTCTTGAAACAATGAAGTTTAACGGCTGCACACGTGAGACACCACGGTACAGCCGTGATTTGTTTCGTGCAAAAACGTTGGCTAACTGACTTTACTGTAACGTTGGTTGTCACGTATTCAGAAACAGCGTAAAATTTAAAGATGCAAGTGTACAACGTTAGAAAATTACATTTTCAGGCAAACCTCTGAGTAGTTTTTGCCGAAGGCAAACAGCAGCACTATTGTGGAGACTTAGTTTTAGGATGGGCATTTTTGAAAGACTGTCTTCAACCATTAGTAAACAGGATTTCCATCAAAACTTTAGAGAAGTATTGACCTAGCTATATATTGTCATATAGCTCAAAACTTAATGACTTGACTAGGAATTAGAGATAGCTTATACATTTAGCCGATATGTCACAAGGGTGTACAACAAATTTAAAAGATATATATACCACAATGCAGCAATGTTTTCATCCAAGTGCGAAACTTTTGCTTTACAGGTAGCCCACGCATGGGTGGCGGAACTATTTTCAAAGTGGGGGGACACAAGTGCACGTCAAAAAAACTGGAAAATGTTTGTGATTTGAATTGGCAACTGTGTCGTCACAAGCACTGAAATATGACGTCATTTACTTTTGTCAGCATGTTTAAGCAATTTTATTCAAAATCTGATAAGCCTTCAACGACCCCTATCTACACAACACCCTATATATCGTACACTACACCGAGTTGAGTACATAAATATAACTAGTTGTTCTCAGTCTTACACAAAAACAATTTGCTTTAAAAATGGACCCAATACGAATTGTGTTACTTAAACTTATTTAAGCAAAATTCGAAATTTAAAAGTGGGAGGGCCAGGCCTTCCCACAAAAAAGTGGGGGAGCCTAGACCCATGCAGCCCCCCAGATTCCGCCACCTATGAGCCTACGTAACACCTAGTTTTGCTGGACATTATTTTCGTGTTATTTCTGGTGAAAGGTGGTACTATTTGCCAATTCACCGTTGTTCATTTTGATTTCTGTATAATCTTAAATATATTTTTGTGTCGTTATGCGTGTATAACTCTAGAATAAAACTTTTGACATTAATTTCGCCTATTAAAATTTGATGTTAAACAAAACTGAAAATTTGATTGTGAAAGACTGTGCTGAGTGGCATAACTGACAAATCTCACAAGGCAAAAATCACCAGCAGACCCGTAACCAGCTTGGAACACCAGGGGGGGAAGAATTTTCTGAGGGAGGCCCAAATTTTACATCGATAGCATGTACAAAAACAATAGTTATGCATACCATATGCCCAAGACATTTCTTCAGGGGGGGGAGTAAGTTTTCCAGGGGGGCGAAGCCCTCCCCTTAGTTACGGGTCTGGTGACCAGATGATTAGGTATGCAGAAATCACATTGCAGGCTAGATTGGTGCTGTATATGGGAATGTATTCAGAAAGACTTCTGGTTTGTTTTCTTTTGGATATCTTGTAATCTTCTCCAGTTGGCTTGGATAATTCTGCTTGGGAGTTTGATTGATATTGGGAAATATTGGGAAAGAGTATTAGACAAGCGATATTTAGACAATCGAAAGGCTACCCCAACAGCATGCAGGGCTGACAAAGGGAGGTTGAAAAGATACATCCTCCCCCCATCAGCAGTAAAAATAAATTGCAAATCATTTTGTGAAGTGGGCTACGCTAATTTTAGCCAAACATTTTTTGTTACTGCAAGAGGATGTCAACAGAGATTTGGCTACGGGTGGGGCTGAATGCATGATGCCCAGTAGCTAAAAATTTGTAGCATTTTTAAAGAGCAGCAATGTGCAAGAAAAATATTTAGGTACCATACCTTGCAATAGCTATATCGTACCTTGAAATTTATCGTCTTTTTAACGTTTAGCAACTTATACAAGACATCAAATCGCGCTGTAACCCACACTTCTTATAAAATGCATGAAAATACATGTGTTTTACTTAGGAGTGATATGCACGTGCGACGAATGGGATTCACCGTTTTGTGCACTCCAACTGACAGCTCTGATAAAACCCAATTGATGTATTCTACTAAATCGCTGTGCTTGTTTGCATCATAGTCTGATAGTACTGCAACCAAGCTGAACTACAGTACCATGTCCAACAACAAAATTAGGTTTATTAATTTCTAAATCATTTGTAGGGATAAAGCAAAGCGTGATTAGTGTTGCTTTGATAACACCTCTACAAACAAGATTGGGAATTCCTATAAAACTTCACTTGCGCATCATCCCAATAGCTATATTGGTTTTACATCAAGTTGTCCCCCCACATTTTACAGCAAATTTGCGCCCATGTAACGAACATCTTTTCTTTTGTTAATGACAACATAATTGCAGATAATTTGAGAATTTTTTGTTTCAGAACTGTGTATCAAACTGGGCAGACCTTTTTCTGAATCTGCAACCAAGAAGTAGCTCTCAGTTTCAAAAACGTTGATGATCCTGGAAAAATGGCTTGTTGCACGCGCTTAAGTAGTTAAGGTTTGAATCCGGAAGTCCAAATTTATTACGACTATCTGCAAACACGACATAACAAACCCAGTTACGGTTAGACACATTAAAAAAAGACGAAACACGATATCGCCTCGGCTGCGAATCAACCTCACTGCTTTGCGTAAATTTTTGACAACATATTCAAATATTTTTAAAAATTACATAGTCATGACACCAGAAACCTCTCCAATCACAATTTCTACCATCATCAGTAAAAAGTCAAGTCAGCAACAAGAAACATGGCTGTCCCTTAAAACTGGATCTCACGTTCCTTGGTCTCACTAGTTTTGCAACACAAGTCAAAAATACCTTCTTGGTCATGATGAACAAATTTCATCTGCATTACCTTGATATACGCTCTGTTTTTTAGCATATGTTTTGTGAGTGTAAAGGCTCTGTGCATATTTTGCCCTTACGATTGTTGCCTGTTTTTTGCTTGAACTATCGGCCTATTATTAACAATGCTTGTTTTCTAGTGCCTTTACTATTTTTGTGAAGTTCCTACTGTTTGTCTCTAGCTGCTGTGGCAGCTGAAGAAACGTAACGACGGACTAATAAAAACTAATAAACGACAGTTAATCTTAATTCTGCGGTGCAGAGTTAATAAACGCGAGCTTTGCAAGGTGGTGAATGAAACACAATAATTACTCCACATCAAAGTTTTGTCCCAAACATGGCTTTAACAATTAACGGATGTTAAAGACGCAGAAGCAATGTCAAGCACAATACGAGCTTGTACCTCAATTTCCCCTGGCAATGATGTCGTCGAACGCAGGCCCCAGTCCTCGTCACCACTCGAACTTCCTGAGAACAAAAAGAGCAGTTCATAAAAAAAGGTGAAAAAACAGTTCACGCACAACGTAATCGTTTTTGTTTGCCACGCCCATACAATAAACCAATAGCGACTGTTTTTTCAGCCACGTGGGTGTATCTTGAATAACAAATTAAACACACACGCACTGCTTTCCTCTCTAAAACGCTCGTGAACGACGGCGTTCAAAGCAGAGCCACAGTAGAGACGATCGGCAAAACTTACTGGAAGCATTGCTCTTCTGCCTTTACGATTATTTTTAGAAGCAGAATATAATAAAAAACTGGGTCCAGCTTGTATACTTAAATGAGTTGGGCATTTAAAAAAATCAAGTGAAATATGCACGTTGCGCAAAGTTGAACAGGCTGAGGGTGAACTCGGTAAGGCTCTTAGTTTCACTAATCGTGACGTAAGGTATTTTCTAGCGGCGACGTTTATAATAGTTTGAGATAAGCAGGTGACAGCACTCTTAAAACATAACGTAGTTTTAGTTCATTTGGTTAAAAAATGACGAAATGCTCAAAAAGAGATGCAAAAAAACCGTAACATTACCTTTGCTGCTGTTAGACTAACCGTAGTCATGAACCAACGACTTGTAACGGTTGTGCCAGTCACACGACGCACTTATGCAAGATCTAGTCTTAGCGCAGAAAGGTATCAATGCTGGGCGAACACCAAGCACAATAACGTGGCGCGCGCGGGCAGTGACTAGATTCAAACAGACTCAAGAGGGACACGGATGCCTTATGAGCTTCCTTGGTGATCTGGTTTGAACCGCAGGCGCAATATGACGTGGACGTTGAAAACCGTGAAAAACTAGCAGCAGCATTTTATAAATCTTGCGTCTACGATTAAGTTTGCTAATAATGAGACACAAGAAAATCGCTGTACTTTTAACAAAAGTAATCGACATTTTTCGCTTTTGTTCCTCTTTCGTCCTAGGAAAATGAAGTTTTCCATTCGTCCCCAGCAAGCTCATTAGCCTGATAAACGGTTGGTCATAATGGCAAACTTTGAAATGAAACATGCCTCGTGCAAAACTCTCTACCCTAAAGCGATTACAGCTTGGCCTTCTTAATATTTTATTAATGTTATTTTACCACAACTAATTTCTCATCGAGACTAGACCCACTCACTTGTGTAGATAGGCCTGCTCTATTCATCTGTAATTTTACATCACCATGTTCTGTGTTTGTTTTTTTAACCGTTCTTATTTTATTTCCAGCTGTCGTGTTCTAACACTTGTCTTTCTCAATAAGTTTTAAACGGGGTTGGTTGGCTAGATGACCGCCATGGTCTTTCGCCAATCCTGTGTGACAGGTACAATCTTTGTTTACATTGATCTGCTCTCTTGCCATTGTGTTTTCATTTATAATAATTTCCACTGACAGTTGGTTGCTTCTTTGCATGATGGCTTTTTGCATTTCTTCTGCTTATCAGCGGAGTTATACGAAACAATAAATTAATCAAAACCTTCAAACCAAAAGCTAAATACGAAAGTCTCACCAGAATCGCTCGCTTGGTCGCTGGAACACCCTGCGTCTGACCGCGCAGGTCGCGCTATCGACTTCGGCTTCGGGTCACCGTGAAGCTGTCTTCCATTGGTCACACAATCTTCAACCACAACGCTTGGTTGAACTTGGAAGCGCCGAAGTATTCGCTCCTTGCGCATCCGCTCCATCACCTCCTTTTTCTCCTCGCGTTTCTTTCGTCTTTGCAGCCTCGTGTTTAAATGCTGCTTCGCGTAAAGATTGGACTTGTCGCTGGCGCGCTCCAGGCTCACGGCAGAAAGCAAAGCTTCTTTCGAGTCTTGGCCACTTTCGAGGAAGCGATCTTCATCCACCGCGTGGAAGTCTCTGATAGTCACAGAGCTCGGCGACAACGTCTTGTGATTGGTCCACTTCCGCGAGTTATTAGAAGGCGACGTTCTGATCGTTTTTTTATCCGAGTCAGAGTCCAAGTCGGACAAATCTTCGACATTAATGGTTGGGGAAGACGACCGCTCGGAATAATGCACCGCGTCGTTGGGATTGGAACGGTCCTTTATTACGGGCTTCGTGGGTGGAATTTTGGACGATGCTTTCTTCCTACGACGCAGAGGATCGTGCGTTTGGGAAAAGTTTTCTTCGGCGACGACGCCGTTGCTTGAAGCTCGCGCTGTCGCCTTATGACGCAAAGTTCCGGAAGAACCTTGTTCGTGTGACGTAACGCGTGACTTTTGAGGCGATTCTTCAAAAACAACGAAGGAAAAACGCAGTCACAGTTGATTTGGAAATCGTGGAGAACGCAACATGAAATCGTAAGCGGAAGTTACCAAAAACGAGGAAAAACTTTTAAGTAATTGCAATCAATAAAGATGATACAAAATAACTTAAATCATCAATCTGAGCAACGACGTAGTAAGTTCAGCAGCCTACCTGGTCTTTGCTCTGTTTCATCCTGCACGCAGAGAGGAACGAATCTTTTGTTGCTATAATAACTGGGGCCTGAAATATTAACGGCTTTCGTAAGCGAAAATCACCCTTTAAGCCAGTTTTTTTTTTTAAAGGAAAATGTTAGGAACCCGGTATGGATCTGTAGGGACCCGATTTCTATGAATCCAGGAACCCAATTTTCTCTGGTTTTAGGGACCCGATAATAATTTTCTGATTGTAGGGACCCGATTTGAAATTCTAGGGACCCGAATCGGGTCCCTAAAACCCCTTAAAAAACCCTGCTTTAAGTAATGGAAAATTGTTATGAAACGGTACCGCTATCGCTGCCGTTACCGACAGTGTTTCATCCCATACGGATACTGCGATGCCAGGAACAATGCCAATTTTTCCCTGATTTTTAAGAGAATATAGTGTTTTTTTATCTTGCCCAAGAAAGGCTCAAACATACTTTTTAATGCAATGAACAGATTTAGGTTCTGCATGTGAGCCATGACGCTGTAAACGTACACAGTCAGTTATCGCACGAGGTCCATCGACATTTTTCCTCCAATCTCAAACCTCGTCAAGCGTAAAGTAGTTTGCATATCGCAGCAGATCAACGTAAGAAAGCATTAGCAGCTAAATTTGGTTTTGTTTCCCCACTTTTGTAGTAACGTAAAAACACGCGCCATCCCGTAGCTGTGTGCAAGTACTGTACCCACGATAAGTGGAAGTGCTTGCTAAAATTATCGTCCCCCTTAGATTTTTAGTGTACTTGGTGTGCGCCCAAGTTAACTTGGCGGCACGAAAAAATTGTTGGTGAACGCCCGCACAATTTCAGCCATTTGCGTCTTTTTCGAGCGTAACAATTCAAAAGCATTACATTTAGACTGCAGTTTGGCTTTAGGTTTGTATGCTCAATTTCTGCAAAACTGCAGACCAACACCTTAAACATTTCGGCTTGGCGAACGCCCAACAAAATCGCCAATTTTGTTAGCGGGAAAAGACGCACATTGAACACTAGCTATAATGCGCTGACATTTCCTTTAAACAAACGATCAGTGCACTAGCAACTAAAATAACTGCCTACGCCCCCATCATAAAGTTTTTACAAGCGCAGCAAAAAAAGCAATGACCCATTGCAAAAACATTACGTCAAAATGAAAACGTCAATAACAGACAAAATATTGAACTCAACGGGAGTTTTTACAAAGCAACATTAATTGCAGGCAACAGTCACAACAAAATACTGCAACACAACTTGTGTTCCAGTGCAGTGCACCCAGGGTTGCTTGGGTAGAAACTCAAGATTTTTTCCAGCTTCCCCCGGGAAAGGAATTGGAGGAAACATGGCTATCCGGAAACACAGGGGTTGCTTACCGGAGGCCGACTGCGAGATCGTTTGTAGCAATCGTTACGTTTGTCGCATTGTGCTGGTATACATTTTAATGCAAGATTACACGTTTCTGAACGTCTGTCGAGACAAGTGCATGGTGTTTTGAAGTTCTATTGTAACGCTTACGCTGCAGTTAACGTGGCCGAAAAATAACCGGTTTAGTTTTAGCTGTAACCATTACTGTTGTCTGCGCTACACTATAGTTTGTTTATTACATATTAGATTAGTAAATCGCAGTAAATCATTTTCTTTGTTCACAGGATAAGCACTGGAATTTTTTATAGATTCATTAAAAATGTGATGGTAATGTACATGAACTACTAATTATTTCATTCGCACATACAATACAAGGTGATTCAATTGTTTTTTAAAAAGGCTCCCTTAGGGTTTTACCCAGGTAAAACTACAGTGGGGAAGACTTTCTTGGCCAACGCTGAGTGCACCACCAAAAGACGAAAACTCACAAAAGCATAATTCATCAGATCAAGATAGAAATCTAAGAATCTATTGTACAATAATTCCAGCAAAATAGAACAAAAACTTACTAGTTTTAGATTTCTTCACAAGAAGTTGTACATGTTCAATCATGTGACCACTCATGACATGCTCACATACGGGATCAAGTTCATGAACAAATGTCTTTCCGCATGTACTCTTTGACAGCATGCATCTAAAGATGACAAGGTAATAGTGTAATACAAAACACAGCCACAGGAGTATGTTTATTCAAAAACCTTTGAACTACACTAAAATTGCACAAAACACAACAGCATAAGTAAACCTTACTCTTTAGTTTAGAAAGCACTGTAGCTAGTTCAGAATTTCTTGAAACAGAAAAACATTACCAAAACAAGCCTAAAGAAACCAACCAGTCATAGAAGTTTGTAAATTAGAGAAATTTAGTGTCAAAACCATTGGCAACTTTCTGTAAAATAACTAATCAACATTTTCTGATCAAGAAGTTTACACGAGTTTTCTACAGACAAACACCCAACAATCTAAAAACAGAAGATGTATGGTACTTGTACTGCACTCCATCTGGTGTAACAGTCTTTTCACCAAATAACCGCAGCAACGTCCAACCATCAATTTTATGCAGTTCCTCCAGAGTATATTCCTTTTGCGTTTCATGATGAGTGCTGTTGAGCAATTTTTGTATGATTTTTCGTTTTCTTCTCTGTTTCTACGAACAAAATGGTAATAATTGCATAAGCAAACACAATATAACCACAGAAACACAACATCTGTCAGTTTAATTTGCAATAGATTGCATTTCTGAAATGCCCTTTTCAAATATATATATAGGCCTTGCAACCAGTCATTGTGGTTTCCTGGCGTTCATGCTATTTATCAAACCTTTTTGCTAATGTTAGTGATTACTACTAACATGTAAAAAAATTGAGCATGATTGAACCTTTTGGTGATTTGAAGAAAGCATTGCATCAAATGCACTCACCAAGAAAATCTACCCATTCAGTTTAACTCAGTTTCAGACCACAAAATTAGTTGGAACAGTCAGGTATTTCCACTTTAATGGAACTCGTATGTGTGTATCCTTTCAAATATTATGCTGAACATGGTTCCTAGACAACTTTGAATAGAAATTTCCAGACTTTTATAAGACGTTTTCCAGACTTAACTTTTCCGAATGACCTATCTAGGTCAAATACAGGCATTATAATATATAACATGATAGCAGTAAAAATATATCAATCTTGAACAAAATTTTGTGAAAATGTAATGTCAAAAGAAAAAGTTTGGAAAACTGTATTTTTGCCATACTTTCAGACTCCATGTAGTCCTGGTTGAAGTTACTCATGCTTAATGTAGTTAAGGGCTGAACAACTTGAGACACAAAGTATTTCTATGGTGAATAAATGAAAACTGAGTACACACTGCACACATAAACCCAAATCCAAAAATCCAATAGTTTGTGCATGTTGTATAGACAGCCAAATAATACTCAACTTATTTACGTTACTGACTCATTGCATTTCTGCCCTAGAAGATACGCAATCAAAGTTTTGTAACTACAAATAATTGCGATATCATTGTCAAAATTCTTAAAAACAGGTCTAAACCAAGTCAAAAATTCTTACTCTTTACATTACTTCGGATTTTGCAAAATAAGCAAGGTACTTACAAAACTCAGTGCTGTACTACAAATGATTCTAAGTGAAAATTGAAAACAAAAACATTAGCAATTAGTGGAAAATTTGTAGTAAAATAGCAGTGTAACGGTTGGTAAAAAAATGTTTAATCAACAAAAGTTAAGGCAAATTGCAAAGATAATGTCTGAGTTGAGTTCACTGATGCAAATAAACAATTTTATGCAGGTTATGGTCAAAAGCGCAGGGACACTAAAAAATGAACTCTTGACCAGGCTGCCTAACACCTTTGGAGCCTGATTGGTTTTACCTTCAAGACTCACTTGAGCTACTAAAAACGCTATCGCTTTGCAACCCCATAACTCCACCGCCAATTGGGCTAGAGAGCTGTACAAACCCACAAAAGATGCAGCAAGTCTTCGCAGGAGTGCAACTAGGAGGACTGTTTAGTCAACATACCAATGCCAAGTCCCTTAACACCTGTGATGGCCTCACATTTGAAAACAGCATGGTGCACATATAATTTCAAGAAATTAGCTGGTTGCATCGCAGGGAGGCTTGCCTAATTCCAGAAAAAAAACATGAACACATACACCAGGAGTGACTCCGGGTCAACAGCATCACTTGGGCTCATCACACTTTCTGCTGACTGACACTGAATGCAGCTGTTCCGGCTTGTGTCACTGAAATTTCCATTTGCTCTCAATCTGGCTGACACTTTGCATTGCTATGTGACATCAGTGATAACAATAAGAAGTTCTTATGAGAACTTGTGCATTGTTGCATAACGTATGTTGCAGAACAATGATAATGCCAGTTGGTTCTCTGTGTACTATAGGCGCATTCATATTAGCCCGAGTTAATGGACAGTTTATCATTTGACTGAAATTATTCTCGAATGGGAACTGTCTATAGATTGGAGTTCATATCCAACATTGTATGCAAAACCATTGCTTCAGAAGCATTTAATCGTATATGAATTGTAACTTGTATTTTTTAAAATACTTAATTGCAGAGGGTAGCTCAGGTTATAACGGATGAGCCCTGAGTAAAGAGCAAGCAAAGTCAATGGAACATCTGCTATGAACAATATGCTTTGATTCAGGTCACCTGCAATATCAAAGCAGAAGGCCAGACATGGAACGAAAGTATGTGAGCTCTGACAAGTCCAATGAGATGAGCCCGAGTTAACCTAAGTGAAGTGGGTGGTGGCGCAAATTTATAAAACAAGCAAGCTCACGTTCTACAATATAAATAGTAATCGAAGACTCAGGCTGAGCCCAAGGTGCCACTGGCATACATTGCACAGATCCATGTAGTGTGGGATAGGTCATGGCTTCCTAGAATTCGACAAGCTTTCTGCGATGTGGACATGCACCTGTACAAGGATCATGTTCTACTATCAGTTTGTTCTTGTGATGCGACGATGTATGAATGTCACGATTCAACTGCACTTGCGCCATGTTCTTGTTGAATGTGAGATTAAGTTTTTAGTTTTCAAATGCAGCTTGGCAGCTACAGGCCACTATACAATGTCGACTTTCAACTTATCTGAAGCTTGCAGCTGAAACAGATAATATCTGTAGGAACGGTTTCATGCAGGTTTCCTTCATTTGAAGCCAAGTTGGGCTTTTAGAAATATGATGCTATTTTTCTTATTTTTACACGTGGAAGAGGCATTACGTCTAAAACAATTTTTTTTCACTGCACCATAAAGACTGTAAACTCACAAATTTATGAACTACCAATAACCTTACTTTACCTCAAATATTTCGTAAAAAACACAAATCAATCATAGCTGGTACTACTTAGGCTACAACGCATGATGAACATCAATTGTTTCATCATCCAGTCTACCACTACTATTTCGGGCAATACCGAGGAATGAGCAAAACAGAATATACTGTTCCAGAAGTATTGCTGTCAGTGCAGTGATTTTACACACATTAACAAGCATTCTCATCATGAAGTTCCAGAAAGCTTGGCCAAGCCTGCACGAACCCCCGATATCATTGGAAATGTATAGTATCGGTGGCAGCTTGATTCATCATTAGTGCTTATTTTCTCGCTTTCACCAGCATACAAACATCGCACCACAGGGCTGCAACCAGCTGATATTTTTGGAGGGGGAAATGGCTGTAACTTGTTGTTGTACCTAATGACTAAAAGTGACTTTGAAAGTTCCCAGTTGCTCAATCCTCATTTGCAGGCCTGTTGCACCAATTTTTCACTACATCTGCAACATATACACCCTACTTAGTGTTTAAGTCTCAGGTGATCATAATGACAAAACAACACACGATATCATCACAATAGCAGGTCAGATTTGTAAAGGTATTTTTCATGGACCACTCTGATTGTCATGCAACGTGTGGAATTGTTGAAGAACATGAGACTCAGGGATAGTCGAAAACTAAACTTCATGAAAAAATTCAGGACTTGAGACACTAAAATTTGCAGACTATTCTTGAAATTTTTCTATAACTTTTCAAAAAAATGTCATTGCCACTTCGAATGTGGAGTTTTTTGATATTGAATGACTTTCTAGGGTTCCAAGTTCAAAAGTTACGGGGGTCATTCCACGTCAGGCGATCCAGAGCAAAAAATCTGAACATGAGCAAAATCCATGAAATTTCATAAGCAGAGAAATCTCATTCTGATTTCAAAACATTTTGAATTTTTTAAATCCGACCAGTATTCGCAAAGTTATGGCTGGGTGAAATTTGCAGTGTTCCCATTTAATCTAGTTGCGTATATTTTTGTGAATTTAGTGCTGTGACATAAAAATCCTTGTATCTTTTTTATCTGTGACTATTTTTAGCTGGAAATTTGTGAGAATGTGTCAGAAGGTATGTTTATTGAAAATCAATCATTGGCACTTTCCTTATGACCTTTGAACTTATGTAAATCAAGGACAAGTTAGACATAGTTTTGTGTGGGCTCATGCATGACCATATTTCAATTGCTTATAACTCAAGGTCAAAAGGAATGAAGTTGATTCTTGTTTTATTTGACAGCTATAGAGTAGAAGATTTTTTTCGTTTCAGGAACCTTTGCTTATTTACCTATTCGATATGCTTTTCATCATTTGAAGTAACTGAGGGGATTTTGACTCAGCATTAATATATGCACTAGAGCAAGCTGCAATAATAATTTATATTCTCAACTTTCATTCATTTGTTTGACATGATAGATGTTTCTGACAGTATGTTGAAGATAAAACAGTTTTCAGAAGTTTGATCGTACTAATTCCATGTGTAATAAATGGACAAACATTTTATTTCATGTGCTTTGTTTAATTAATTATTTTATTCTGAGGTGGTGTCTTATCAGATTCTCCCCAAAATGCAAAAAATAAAATGTTATACAAAATCATAACTGCCAAATGGTAACATTTGATCATGCCCTCAAAACATTAAGAGATTAACCAGGGCAAGATCAAACAAACTTGTGTGGTCAATCTGTGACATCAAATTTCAAAGTATTATGTTAGTTTTTCAAGTGAAACTATTTGCAACTCTTGCAAGAGGCAATGCAGCTTCATTTTATGTTAACCAGGAACAAGTGTGCCTCAATACAATTTATGCATCCTAATGAAATTTTTTCATTTTTTTGGACACGAAAAGATGATTTTTGCTGGATACTAACCTGAGCTACCTTAGTTGCACTATTGAAAACCTTGGCCAAAATCAGTCCGTGGCTACTGCCATGTCTCTTCAAGATCAATAACAAAGATAATGAAGAGATTTGAGGAAATTAGCTCTGTTAATGCTGTTATTGTCTATGGACACAAAATAAATAGTTTACTGCTCATTTACCTTGCATATACTACATGAGGTTGATGTTGGGAAGAATTTCATTGCTGTTCAATTGCTTTTACCATGCATGTTGAGCATAAGAGCAACCATGAAAAATTTTTGGACGATACAAAGATAGCGATTTTTGTAAGTCAATAAATTTAACAACTTTGTTGGATTATTTGCAGTGATGAAGTCTTGAGACTTGGTCTCGAGACCATTTTTGTGAGTCTCAGTCTTGGTGTTGAAGGTCTCATCTTGCTCTCAAAGGTTACAGGTCTCGGTCACAAGCCTGTTGTCTTGAAACTGTCAATATTGCAAGGATATGGCTTTGTAAAACTTCTCCAATTCAACGAGTATTTTCTCTGTTGTATTAGTAAGTAAGAAAAAACCAAAACAGATTGGAAAAATGTCAGAAATTTGAAAAAATTCCACTTTAAAGTGGTAATGACTAACTTTTTGAAAAATTTCAGCAAAATGCACAAATTTTGAAATCTCGAGTTTTGGTCTCGAAGTTTTAACAAGGTCTCGGTATCACTGATTATTTGACAAAATAAAAATAATGCCATCTGAAGTATGTATCAGACAATATTGGATGGGTGAATTTGAAGCAAAAACAACTGTCAATGTGTATGGAAATAAGATTTATGTTTGTATCAAATCAAGTAAGATCTCTGGATCATGCAACTCTGGTTTTTAAATTGAATGGAACTATAAGGAAAATCAACCAGACAAAAACATTATAATCACTAGTTACAAATGAGAGAAAAGAACAAGTTACTACTAAGTATATTGAAAATCAGATTACATGTTAGACTTCACAATGGTAATATTTCTGACCATGCTAATTTATCTTATATGTGTCTAAATTTCAAAAATCAAAAAAATTGCAATATTTAAAATTAACCCTTTTTTCTCATTTTTTCAGATTTTTCAACATGTTTTTAGTCTTAAAAATTTTGTTGAGGGTATTGAGCATACTTAAGAACTGCATTGTTAAACATGCATTAACACTTTGGTGACCGGCCGCTTTTTGGGGATTTTCGAAAAAAACACCAAAATGCACGTGGCTTTGGGTTGAATTTCTCTGGTCCAGAAAGTGCTACAGACCTGGTTGAAGTGTCAAAAGATGCGGCAAGTCTTCTAGTTTGCACTCGAAAAAAAATTTTTTGGTTGGGGGCTGTTCATTTCTTGTGAGTGAAGTCATAAGTGGGGGACTTTAGGGCCACCTTGGTCCACTTTACTTGGCCCTGGGTGCAAACCGTTAGACGGTAGTATTTCGCTGAAGTTTTTACTGGAAACTAGGCTACAATCCAAGTCTTGTGATACTTTGGATGACCTGCTGGGGTTTCAGGTTCAAAAGTTATGACCTAAAGAAGTAAAAACATTTGACTAATTAGATAATTAATTAACTTGTTTATTTCAGATAATAACTTTTGACCCAGAAACGCTAGAAAGACGATCAAAGGCTCAAAAGACTCGGACTCAAGCCTGACTTCCAATAAACACGTCAATGAAACACTTTGGCCTAGCAGTTGGAACCTAGGCCAGGCAACAAGAGCTAAAATGACCTCAAAACTACTTCACTTATGACGTTACTCACAAAAAATCTGCAATCCCCAACCAAAAAATTTTTTTCAGTGCAGACTGGAAGATTGGCCGATCCGTTTAAGCCCTTGAACAGCTCTCTAGCGCCATCCGTGGAGGAGCTATGGCGTTGGTAAGGCAACTGAAAACTGCTATTTTTAGGATGAAATCTAGGCACAAATATATTGTACGCTGGTTCACAAAGTGTTAAAAAAATTTTTTTAATTAAACCAATAAAATTCAATTAGATTTAATTAAAAAATTAAATTTAGTTAAAAAAATTAAGTTTTTTAATATCATAATAGTTTTTGAAATGTTTTTGATTAATACTTTGAGAGCCGGGGTACGATGTATTCGTACTTCGATTTCGGCCTAAAACCAGCAGTTGTCAATTGCCTTACCAACACCTTAGCTCCTCCGCCAATTGTGCTAGAAAGCTGTTCAAAGGCTCAAACGAATCAGACAGTCTTCTAGATCAGTGGTTCTCAAAGTGCTCCGTACGAAGCCCCAGGGCTCCGCGAGCTATTCGTTTGTTTATGTTTTTATTCTTAGAAATTTATTGTGGGGCTCCGTAAATCATGGTCAATCTCGTCATGGGCTCCATAACACCAAAAATTTGAGAACCCCTGTTCTAGATCGCACTCGAAAAAGGAATTTTTGGGTGGGGGTTGCAGATTTTTTGTGAGTGACGTCATAAGTGAAGTAATTTTAGGGCCATTTCGGCTCATGTTTCCTGGCCTAGGGCCCAATCGCTAGGCCAAAGTCTTTCACTGAAGTTTTCATTGGAAATTAGGCTCGAGTCAGAGTCTTTTGAGCCTTTGACCGACTTTCTAGCGTTTCTGGTTCGAAACTTATGATCTAAAGTAAACAAATCAATTAATTATCTAATTAACTAATTAGTCAAAAATTTTTACTAACTTATATCATAACTTTTGAACCCGAAACCCCAGCAGGTCATCCAAAGTATCAAAAAGCCGGATTGTAGCCTAGAATCCAATAAAAACTTCAGCGAAACACTATCATCTAACAGTTGGCGTCCAGGTCCAGGTGAAGTGGCCAGGGTGACCAAAATGTCCTCTACTTATGATGTCACTGACAAAAAACGCGCATCCCCCAAGCAAAAAAAATTTTTTCAAGTGAAAACTACAAGTCTTGCCACGTGTTTTGATGCTTTGACCAGGTCCGTAACCCGTACAGGAGTGGAGATATTCCTGCGCAAACCCACGTGCGAATCAGCTGTTGTTATGCACACCGCTTGAATTAACCCGGACGTCAAATTGTTAAAAAAACTTTTTAAATGGATATATACTATTATATAAACAATTTTTTTGCCTGAAGTTCAAAAATAAGCATGGGTGACCAAGATACAGTAGTATCTCCATAACACCAGCCCTTACATAAAAAATAAAGTCAATTGAAGTTGCACTATTTGAGTTCTAGGTATTTAAAATATTGTCACACTTGAATGCACATGAAAAATATGTTGCCTTGTAACAACGATTAACCAGGGTTCAAAGGTCACCAGTAAAAAACTTTGTGTTGTTTTGTTCAGCATGGAGCCTTCCATTTTCCTGCGAAATGTTTAATGAAAATATTCAGAGATAAGGGAGTGACAATCAGTTGAAGTTCCAACAGCAAAACTCCAAGAATTTTTTGGTCCCATCCTCTTGAAAAACATCAAAATTTCAAATACACATAATTTCAGAAATACAGGTCCGATTACAAAAATGCAATAATCGAGTGATTGCGGTGCATGATCTCTATTGTTGCTTGCTGCCACAATGTGAAGCTTTGCGCACATGCCGCTTGGGCTTTCCTATCGCAACACTAACAATTTGAAAGGATTATCTGCTGGATGATCAACATGGTTGCAGGGTTCCATCACATTTTCAAAAACCAATTTCCATACTTTTTCAATACCTTTTCAACAATAAATCAAAAGACTTCAATACCATCATTTAACCTCATTTTTCAAAAATTTTACCAAGGGAGCACAATGCAAAAAACATCTGCAGAACAGTCATCAGTGGTGAAGAACTAAATGTAATTAAACAATGGTTGAATTTAGACTTTCCGTTTCAATACTTTATGTACATTTTGGCCAAATTCAATACTTTTTATTTGGGAACCCTGTGGTTGCATGGGAACCCTGTGGTTGTCAAAAGATCCCTGGTTGTAGCCACTTTGATTCTGCCTAGGTCTGTAAGGAGCTGGGCATGACAGTAAGTATCAACCGAGCTAAATTGGAAGAATCCTTGGGTTGCTATAGCCCTATAGCATACCAGCAGATTATTTTTGCTTTGGAGATGGCAGTCCATATGATCACGTCAAAATAAGTCATTGTTCCATCTTCCATGTCTGCACTGAATTTTTTAAGTAGTATTTTTGTGGAAGGGAATGATCAACTAAGAATAACTTGAAGGACATGGATATGAGTGGCTAGCTTTTGCGTTTTTTCCATTTCTTATGCGTGTAATCTGATCACACATGCTAGTCAGTCAACTCTAACAGTTAAGCTTGTGCTGAAAGAATACAAAAAAGTAATGCTACTACGAAATTAGTTCTATTAGTTTTACATAGAACCATTTATTTCATAAACACATACTGACTTCTTTGTATTGCTCAGCTTCATCCTGAACTTTACTGTTAAGAATTTGTTTTGCTACATTTCCACAGTGATCATTCCGCTGAGATGAAGATGTTTTCATATTTTGCTGCAAAAAGATTGTTAGACCTGTAGCACTATCACAAAACAAAACACAGCAATTGCCAAGCAGAAAAATAATAAATATTAATCATTTATAGCAACGTGGTTCAACTGCTTTGGACATACGGGCCACTTTACAAAAACATGACAGCTTGCTCTTCCAATAAAATGATGTAGAAAACAGCAGATTTGCAAGAATTAAAACTACAAAGAGAAGAGAAAGCAAGCGCGCCATTGAAATTATTACACTATAGCAAATACTGCAGCAATTTATTACAAATCCCTATCAGTATGATGGCTGTGGTCAAGGCTTTTCTGACACTATCATTCTTTATCAATACCAATGTTAGTTGGAGACTATCATCCAGCGTTTTGTCTGCCATTAGATTTCTGTTTTTAGATTTGACTTGCTGTCAACACCTTCGGCACCAGCCACCAGGGTATGAATATATTGTACTTTAAAATCACACATTGAGCTGCTATTTTCGTACCACTCTGCAACTCCATAACTCCCCCGCTGATTGCGCTAGAGGGCTATTCAAACCCTTGAAATACTCAGCTCGTCTTTGAGTCTGCAACGAAAAAAAAATTTTGGTTTTGGGTTTTGTATTTTTTGTGAGTGACATCATAAGTGAAGTAGTTTTAGGCCTTTTTGGCCCACTTCATCTGGCCCTAGCCTAAACCACTAGATTAGTGGTCCCCAAGTGGGTAAGAATTAATCCCCAAGGAGGAATTTTATGAGTTCCGCAGAGGAATTGCTATTGAATAGTTAAGTTACCTATTCATTACAAGTGTTGCACTTCTTTTTTAAGTTCACATTGGCTTTTTCGATTAGTTATATCAATGTATAATCGTAAGTTATTTAGAGGACTATCACACGTTTTTTGCTCATGAACTTTAGTGCCATTACTTGACAACAGATAGGTTTCACTTTTATTGATCAAGTTGTTGTCATAAATATAGATCATTATTTTAATTGTAGTTAACACTTTGGCGTCCGGCCGCAAAAGGAGATTTAAAAAAAAACAACACCAAAACGCATGTGGCTTTGCACGGGAATGACTCCGTTCCTGTATGGGTTACAGACCTGGTTGAAGTGTTAAAAGATGCGGCAAGTCTTCTGGAGTACACTCGAAAAATATTTTTTGGTTGGGGGGTTCAGATTTTTTGTGAAAGTCATAAGTGGAGGACTTTTAGGCCACCTTGGCCCACTTTTCCTGGCCCTGGGCGCCAACCGTTAGATGGTAGTATTTCGCTGAAGTTTTTATTGGAAACTAGTCTACAATCCGAGTCTGTTCATACTTTGGATGACTTGCTAGGGTTTCAGATTCAAAAGTTATGATCTAAACCAGTCGTTCTTAACCTGGGATAAATTTACCCTTGGGGGTAAATTTGATCTTCCAAGGGGGTAAATTGACTGAACCGAAATTTTCAACCAGTGTAAATTATTATAAATCATTCTGAAGTCTATACTGTAGCAGTGTGTTGATTTCGTGTTTTCATTAAATGAGCACCACTGTGTTTATTGGAGGTAAATCTGGTGATCTTGTTCGATAAAAGGGTAAGATATGTGAAAAAGGTTAAGAACCACTAATCTAAACTAATCAAAATATTTGACTAATTGAGCTAATTAGATAATTAATTAATTTGTTTATTTTAGATCAGTGGTCTTCAACCTTTTTTGTTTAATTGCCCCCCCCCTTATAATTTTAGTATTGACAAAAATATTATTTTAATTTGAAAATATTTCAATGCAAATGAAATAATGGGGCAGTTTAGCTAGCACAAAAAACTAACAAACAGAACGAATGCAATTGCATCTGTAGGAACTGTTGCGATCAGAAAGCCTGAGCGGCATGTGCGCAAAGCTTCGCACTGTGGCAGCAAGCAACAATAGAGATCATGCGCCGCGATCACTCTATTATTGCTTGGCCACATATATATTGTGTTGTTCTTCATGCACATTCCATTCCTGCCGAACCGCACATTCAGCGCAATGCCAGCGGAGAGGATGCAACAGAACGATGTTATTCATTTCCAAAAACAGTTGGTTCCAACCAGGGCTGTGGAGCTAAGACCCGAAGCCAGAAACTTATGAATGGTTGAGTTGGAGCCTGAAATTTGAGTTCCCATTCAACAGACATATTTTGTATAGTAAGCCAATTGTACAAATAATGCAATGGTTTTTAATGGATCAAAACGTTCTGGAGCCAGAGCCAAAAATTTTGAATGCCTAAAGCTGGAGCCGGAGCCCAAAATTTGTGTTTCGGCTCCACAGTCCCGGATTTAACTACTGCGAACCTTGCCTCTGACTTTTTATCTGCAAGTTTTCTAAAATAGGTTGCAAATTGGTCAGCCTATGGCGTTTCCACCTGCATATGGCGTTTCCATCTAAAGCAGATTTTCTAAAGCAGGCCATCCCACTTAAAGCAGGTTTTCTAAAGCAGGCGTTTCCATATAAAGCAGGTTGCAAATTGGTCAGCTTACGGCGGTTTCCACCTGTCATATGGTGTTTCCACCGGTCTTGTTCATGTCAAGACGATTGCGGTATTTGTTAAGCATGTGCAGTTACTTGGTTGAAACTTGCTCAGAAATATATTTTGTGGGAAACTTCATTACTACTGCTAGCTTAACTTTCCCCAAAACTTTCGCAAAACGCAGACTGCACTTGATGCAAACGTCTGACCATCTGTGATAATAAAATATGGCACAGGCTTCATCATCGCTTTTATAGTCGATGAAAAGTTCATGGATGTGGAATCGCATTCGCTTATGTTAGTTAACTGGCGAAAAAGCACATCACGAAAGTAACTTTCTACGCAATATAACTTTTGGCGTTATTTACACAACAGAAAGACTTTTTAGCAAACCTCAATACAGGTGGTAGAAACGATTTTTTGGAATTTTTAGTTGAGCCAAGATGGGGGTGGTTGGGCTTACTTGCTAGTATAAGTTATCCCTTTCCTAGCCTACTGTACTGATATACTGTGTCATTAGTCAGAAGAACACAGTATAGCTTCACCACACCTGAAAGCACAGTAAAACACTCAAACTGACTGAAAAACATGACAAGCATGTTTTCCAACTTGCGGCTAACTGTAAGTAATTTTGCTAGCCATTAATTGCTGCCTAAATCGTCTCATAAGAGTCACTTTTCACGTATTTTTTAATAGAAGACACTTGGTTCCACTGCTTTACTCAAGTTACAAACCAAAGTTTATAAAACACATGATAATGGACTATGACGTGTTTTGCCTACGAAACAGTGTTTTGGCAATGCTCTACCAAAGACTATATGAAGCCTTGTTTCAAGGCAATTTTGCTAATCTTAACACATACAGTTGGGGGGATTTGTGTCATTTCATGGAATCATTAGACTGGGCTTAATCACAACTTTTTATTAACATTCTCAATCGCAGTGAAAGTCAATGTGATGATACAGTGGTAGCTTTGTTATGATTGTTCAACCATTTTTAGTATTTTCAAAGAAACAAGTTTTTCGTCTTTAAGAAATGGCGTTCGGCCGATTGGGTACATTCTGATAGCTATATCAGTGTTGGTTGCTCTCAGCCAGCATAAATATAATAAAACAAATCAATGCATTCTAATGTATCCAAGAAAAGTTCAAAATTCCGCACGTGTTGACATGCCTGGAGACTTGCAAATGTCATTGCTTGTTGTCACTTTTTTGACATTACCTATGCAACGACTACGTCAACAACCTACCAAACTATTTATTGCAACAGTTTCCCCACTATTTTAATCTTATTTTATACACTAGGCTTAACAGTATGCTGGAAAATTCATCAAAACCGCAGTGCTTGGCTCCCAACCAGTAACACTCTGTGGCCTTGCATAATTAGTATAGTTATGCGTTACACAGGACAATGCTATAGTTTGATTGTTATATCATCAGTCCTATATCTTGTGTTTTATAACAGTTTCTACGAAACATGGAGTCGAAAGTGCATCAAATGAATTGGTTCCGAAATGGCAAATACAGTTTTTAGTTTTGGAATCATTCAGAATTTTAGTATATACGAACCTGCAGAAATCACCCCCTAAATCTGGTAAATTGCAAAATCGCCCCCTTAAGGCATAAAATTGCCCCTTGTGGGACGATTTCGCCCACGTTGAATATCACTGTTTTAGGTCATAACTTTTGAACCAGAAACGCTAGAAAGTTGATCAAAGGCTCAAAAGACTCGACTCGAGCCTAGTAAAAACTTCAGCGAAATACTACCACCTAACGGTTGGCACCCAGGGCCAGGCAAAGTGGGCCAAGGTAGACTAAAAGTCCTCCACTTATGACGTCACTCACAAAAAACCCGTACCCCCCAAGCAAAAAAAATATTTTCAAGTGCAGACTAGAAGACTTGCTGGGTCTTTTGAGACTTTTATCGGGTCTGTAGAGCATACCAGACCAGAGAAATTCCCACGCAAAGCCACGTGCATTTAGGCGTTTTTTTTTTGAAAATCCCCGAAACCACCCGGGTGCCAAAGTGTTAAGCCACCTTGGCCCACTTCACCTGGACCTGGGCCCATACCATTGGATGGTAGTATTTCACTGAAGTTTTTATGAGAAACTAGGCTACAATCCGAGCCTTTTGATACTTTGAATGACCTGCTGGGGTTTTGGGTTCAGAAGTTGTGTTCTAAAGCAATAAAAATATTTGACTAATTAGCTAATTTTAATTAATTGATTTGTTTATTTTTTATCATAACTTTTGAACCAGAAATGCTAGAAAGTCGATCAAAGGCTCAAAAGACTCAGACTCGAGCCTAGTTTCCAATGAAACTTTCAGCGAAATACTTTGGCCTAGCGGTTAGGTCTTAGGCCAAGCAACATGAGTCAAAATGACCCTGAAACTACTTCACTTATGACATCACTCACAAAAAATCTGCAACCCCCAACCAAAAAATTTTTTCAGTGCAGACTAGAAGCTTGGTTGATCCGTTTAAGGGTTTGAACAGCTCTCCAGCACAATCAGTGGAGGAGCTATGGCATCGGAAAGGCAACTGACAACTGCTGGTTTTAGGCCACTTCTGAAGTACGAATATATCATACACCGGCTCTCAAAGTGTTAAAAGGTAAAACACCTGGTACCTATGGATATTGCCGTAGAGAATCCACCCGGTACGGTAAGTGTTAAGATTAGACAGTGAAGAATGCAACAAAAGTGATTTAATGACATTAGAACTTCCTTTTTTGCCCTGCAAGGCCAACCAATTAATAAAGCTGCCCTCTGATCAGTTGAATCTACAAATTTGCCACTTGAGATAGAACCTGCAATGTTGATTTTAGCATCTTAGTGGAAGGTAACAATTTGATTTTCTGGCCATCCCTTTGGGGACAGTTAAATTAATGGCCCCACAGCTATCGTCTGCGTAGTGCACTTTGCCTTTCTTTGAAGTGTAATATACGATTAATTAATAGTAATCCACAAATGGAAGCAAAATTTCTAGGTGAATATCCCGTTCACATGTGATTAACCGAACTATTTTCTTCATGTGTGAATGGCTTGGGTTGGGGATTCCAGAATTGTATGCAATAAAGCAGTTTCTCCATCTACAACATGCACGTGTGGGTAAAATTGCATTGGGCAGACTTGCCGAAATTTAATAACCTGAACCAACGAACACAAATTTGATCAACATTCTGAAGTTTGCAAACATTTGTTGGCCAATCCCACGCATCATTTTGACTGTAAGCAACTGGAAATATTAGGAAGCAATGTCGGTCAGAAGAAACTTCATCTACTCGAGTCTCTTCTGATACAGCAACACCAGACAGATCTCAGCATCAATGGTTCATCCAACCCCTTACTGCTTTTAACACATAATGGTCTATATGATGTAATACAGTACAAATGCCTTAAAACTGCATCCTTATTTTCTCTTTCTAACTGCCGCATTTCATTTATTCCTGATGATGGCAAGCATAAGCCGAAACGTCGAATAAAATAATGTTTTCGATTATTGTGGCTGTTTTGTTTGCAATAAGAATCTACAACAAATCCATGCATTGTTTAGCAAAGTATGTTGGGAGCTGGTGTACAAGTATATCATGCTTTAAAATCAAGCATTGAGTTGCTAATTTTGAGCCACTTTGCAGCTGCATAACTTGCCAGTAGATTGTGTTAAAGGGCTATCCAAACCCTTAACCCTTTGGGTCCCGGGTTTACCCCCTTTTTTGCAGAAATTTGCAATCCTATAACTCGCCAGGCGATTGAGCTAAAGAGCTATCCAAACCATCCACAGATTCAGCAAGTCTTGTAGTCAAAATCGAATAAAAGATTTGTTTTCGGTGAGGGGATTTCTGGAGGTGACGTCACAACGAAGGCATGTTTTGGAAATTCACCTTTGGCCGGCCCTGGGCCCCAACCCACTGACCCATTCTTTTGGCTCAAAGTTTTCTTGAAAACTAGGTCAACATTTGGATCTATAGAGCCCTTGCTTGCTTTCTAGCATATCTGTAGCGAAAATTATGGTTCAAAAATCTAGTTTTTGGCCTAATTCAAAACTTTTCAGAAAAGGCATAATTTGCCCTTTCAGGGCAAACTTTGGCCAGCTATAACTTAGCAGCAGATTGAGCTAGAGAGCTGTTCAAACCCTGTAATGACTAGTGGCTTCGTGTAGTTTAGAATAAAAGAATTTTTTTTAAATTTGGTTGGGGGTTTTTGGGCCAATGAGATCATGACAGGGGCATGTTTTTTGGTTAATTATATGACGTCATCATCCGATCCCACGTGCCAATGTTTTGGCTCGCAGTATTTTTGGATTCTAGGCCATAATACGCATTTTTAGAGCCCTTGATTGAGTTTCTGGCGCTTCTGGTTAAAAGTTAGGCCAAAAAACAGCTAATTGGTAAAGGGCTTTTCTCAATACTTTTGGGGATTTCCCCAATTAATTTTAATGTTTTTTGGCCTTAATCTTGGAACCAGGAACGCTAAAAACCCATTCGGACCAAAAAAACAAAACAAACTCAAAAAAAATTATGTCATTTAAATGGCTCCTGCGGGTCTTAAAGGGAGGTTGGGCAAAAATGCTGACGTCAGCAAAAAATAACATGAACATCCTATCATTATACAAGCATTAAAAAAAACCTGACATCCTAAACTGAAACATTTTTTTTATTGCAAACTACATACCTTCACAAGTCTTTTAAGGGTTTGAACAGCTCTTTAGCTCAATCTGACAGCAAGTTATTGCCTGGGGTGAAATGCCCCCCGGAGTGGTTTTTGAGGGAGCAAAATTTTGGTTAATTTTTGGTTTATGAGTCATAATTTTCGCTCCCGATATGCTAGAAAGTCATTCAAGGGCTCCAAAGATGCAGATTTTGGCCTAGTTTCCAAAAAAAATCTTGAGCCAAAAGAATGGCTCAATGGGTTGTGGTCCAGGGCCAGGTAAAGCTGGCCAAAAAAAGCAAAAACACTCCCACTTGCAGTGGTCCCCAAACCAAAAATCGTTTTTTTTCTATTTTAAGCAGAAGACTTGCTGAATCAGAGGATTGTTTGGATAGCTCTCTAGCTCAATCGGGTGGCAAGTTAGAGCGTTGCAAACTTGCGCCAAAATTTTGGCGGGCGCGGGACTTAAAGGGTTAAGGGTTTGAATAGCTCTCTAGCATAGTCGACTGATGCGTTAATGAGTTGCAAGGACTTCACCAATATGGGCAAATTACACCTTTTCAAACGAAACTCAGCTGGCTCCAAATGTGTTGAATGTATCATAAAAATCACACAAAGCTTTAAAACTATATATGGCTTTTTTTGCTTGTCTTCTTTGATTTTTATTGCTCGATTTAAATCAAGATTCAAGTCAAATGATTTAAATCAATCAAATCTGTCTTTCACAAAAAAACATAGCACTGAAAGTGTTAACATTCTGCTATCTATGTTAATGCGAAAGTTAAGATTTTAACTTCTTTGCATTAAAGCACAACCTATTTTCTTCAATTAGATTAATTGAATTTAAATTTTTCACCTGTTTTTTGATTTTCATAAGGAGAGCAATAAACAAAGGCAGTGGTTACAAGTCTGCCTATGAACCTTCATATTGGAAGCTTTATTCATCCGCCACCTGTAATGTTACAGTGACGCACAAGGAGAGTGCAGTAGACTTGGCAGAGATGTACTAAACGTAAACCTTAAATCTAAACCCTAACACCTAAACCTAAACTTTTAAACCTTAAACATATCACTAAACCTTTAAACCTATACCCTGAACCTAACCCCTAAATCTAAAGTTTTAAACCTGAAACCTAAACCCTAAACCTTAACTCTAAACCAGAAACTTAACCCCTAAACTGAAACACTAAATTTAACCCCTAAACCTTACCCCTAAAGATAAAGCTCAAACATAAATACTAACAGTAAATCTGAAGAGAAAAGATTGAAAACTTGTGAAACCACTATTACTGAAACAAAAGTTGCCAAGCTGAGAGTTGAACCAAAAACCATCGGCACAGCAGACATTAAACGTATCGACTACGTTACAATGTTGGTAGCGTCTGAGTGACAAACCCAGCATTTTATTCAAACCACATCATGCGAGGCATATAGTCACCATCATAAACAAATCAGAATCTGTGTGTTATAGAGTTAAACTTTATGTTTAAGTATGTTTACGCTGCAAAGCAAATTATGATACTATATCTGTAAAACATGGAATATTATAAAGGCTAAATTAAACAACAAATCTGCAAGATCTGTTGGGATCTCCAAAATTTGCTGAAAAATCACTGCTCTTTTTTCATGGACTTGTTGTCAGATTTACAGTTTAGGGCTAGGGTCGGTAACCTTTTGCTGATTGTGTGCCGACTCAAGGTTTCAAATCATTCAGGTGCCAAAAACATACATTTCTTATACAAGTCAAGGTCAATATATCTTTTATGTGAATCACGACAAAAGTGATGTGTAAAACATGGAGCTCATGCGTGCCATTGAAAATTGCTTGGCGTGTCAAGTTTGGTTTGGCATGTGTGCCGCAGGTTGCCGGTCCCTGGTTTAGAGTTTGAGTTTAGGATCGAGTTCAGGGTTTCAGTTTGGATTTTCAATTTAGGTTTGTGGTTTAGGTCTATTATACCAATTAGCGTAGTGCAGTCTACTGCACATTCATCATGCATTACTGTCGCATTACTTACAGTGGTGCCGGATGAATAAGTTTTCAAAAACAAAGGTTCTCTAGCATACCTACTAGTGTTTGGACACTTTTGAAAAAAGTAAAGAAAAACTGGTTCCACGAAAAGCAAAAGGCGCCATGGTGAGAGCCGAACCGAAAACCATTTGCCCATGTAGATAGCCGCATCTGCTCGACTACGATGACAGCACTGCTGCATTGACAAACTCAGCATTTTATTCGAATCATTTGATACTATTGCGGGCAGACTCACAGCCACTTCCTTTTTCATACTTAGCACAAGAAGAACCTAATCAAAGTATTGTTAAGATGAAAAAATACTAATAGCTCTAATCATGCTAAATGGAGTGGTACTGTTTGCATTGCAGAAAAACGAAATTGAAAAATTTATGAACATATGAAAGTGTCATAGTGAATGAGTGTACTCATAATACTGTACTTTACTAGCAATTTATTAGTTTTTGTTAATCAAAAGAAATTCCTAAATTACAGCAGTAAATAAAGTAGCTACCTGTATAATTAATAATTAATAGCAGCAATACAATCAGGACTGTACTTTAGTGTGAAAAATGAGAACTCAATTTCAATCAGAAGTTGGCAATAAAGAAAAAAAGTTATGAACCATTGATCTGATCTACTAGGCTAACTTACTGTACGGTGCAACGCAGGAGGAAAGACTCAAAGAGTCGAAGTAAGCCACAGCCAGCTGATGCACAGTCTTGTGTAGTACGCTATTTTTCACATGATGAGGAACATCAAAACTTAGCAACTTAGCAAGCAGGTAAACGCAACATTCCATCAACAGATTTTGTGGTTCAGGTCCAGGTTATTACCAACACAGCCACTTTCAGCCAAGAAGCACCGTTTTTCACTCACCTCGGTTGTGGGTCGCCCGCTGCCGCTTTCTGCTCCACGGCAGACGATTACAGGAACGCCAGCCCATCCTTCTACCGAAAATTGCTGCAAATCGATTACATCGACTGCAGAATCCATGACGTCATCACAATTTTTTTAGTTTGCAATTCATGTTGGTTTTCACCAAGCCACAAAACCCCTGGCAAAAAAAACAAGACAAAACAACTAATGATTTTTTGTTTAAATGAAAGTGTTACTTTTGATTAAATGGCAAACAGTGAAGAAACTTTTTACAGCTTACCACAAGCTTATGCAAAGTACAGCAATCATTCTCCCACTTTGCAGATGCAGACAAAAACGTGGCTTGCTTCACGCAAGCGACTACGGTAATCTTCAGTACCGAATGAGAATACAGTTCTTAATCCTTTCAAAGAGACAGAGTTGTTGACTTAATTAAAAAGTTGCCGTTGTAGGCTACTCAAGGGAACACAATTCAAATCCTGGAAATACCATGATTGCGTTGACCTTAACAACACAGCAGCGTTTAAACTTCATAAACCAAAGCGACTACCGGAAACAAATTCCTCTAGTTAGCAAGTAACAGCAGATTTGTCATGCGAAACTACGCTATTTTCTGTATATATATAACAAATTTATCTTTACAAACGACAAGTATTTCAGCGCTGCCGAGAAAACCAGCTGCAGTCTTCAGCCACAATCTAAACTTATGTAAAATTAAGCAGATAAATTAGTGCTTCTGGCGATATTTATTATTAGCCGAGCTTTGTGTAAGAATATTCGATGAGCTTTATGAAAGATTATTCGCTTGTAAGCAGATGTTATGCAATCGTTAAGTAAAATTATTTCATGCTGGTCAAACGTGAGACAGAAGCACAACAACGATCTTCAGACCGGATAGAATCCTGGTAGTGTTATACCTTGACAAACGGCACTTGCAGCCTGACCAGCCTCGTGCTCGGCGTTGGTGGTTGGGTGCAAGGAAACGGTCTTCGCGAGGTGCTGCCACTGACTTGCCACTAGTGCAGCATTCACTGGGAAAGTAGTCGGAGTGGCCCACAGCGCAAACAAGAGGAATTGGACGCCGCAGACCATGAAAAAAATACAAAAAATAGCATAACGAAACTGAACTCAACGATCTTCAGATAGCAAATACTGTAAAGATTGAAGTTGGACTGTACTATTGCTGAATCATGTTCATAGACTATATAACAAATATCAGGCGTACCTGAGCGAATGCGCCAACCTATCGAAACAAAAGTTATGTTCCTGTCATGAAAAAGCTGATGCCTGACGTTTGGACACCTTTGCACAAACAATTGTTATGCCAAAACGCATAGTTCGCAATAATATTGCTGAATAGTTCTCGCTGATATTACCGAAATCGGCGTTAATATTGAGCGCTGAAGCGTAACCTCTTCACAATGCAATTTTGCACCGCGCTGTGCAACCATTGTTTTCCTGTGTTAGTGTTTTAATTCAAGTGTGGCTTGTGTTTGGCCTACTTCATAATAGCATCATTAGTTCCTCTGTAATTTTTCTTCTGCGTATGAGTTTTCATTTTTGGTTGGAAGGGATGGCTCTTAGGATAATCCACAAAGGCAACTGCTTGTAATTGTAACCATTGATTGCACTTTGCAGTTGTTGAGTATGGTATGATTTTAGGATGTTAACCACTTGAAATGAAGCTTACAGTGTCATCATGATGATGACAACAACTTTAACTTACGAATCTAAAGTGGGAGTGGAAAAAGTGTGAAGAAATCTGCGAAGCTGCAGCAAGATGAGCTTTTTGTATAAATCAATGAGTAAATACAATTGTATTTGTGCTGTTTTTAATCTCATGTTTAATGCATTTACTTAGAACATTGGAGGGATGTTTTTCTACACTTTCGGCTGAACTACTCTAGTTTACCAAACATACATTAGAGTTTTCCTCAAGGGTTTTTATATTACATTCATAATTTTAAGTACATGACTGATGGCAAACCTTGATGAACAGAAAGCAAGAATCTTTCACATATCCATTGTACATCTTTTTTATTGCACATTATCATGTTCGACAAACATGATTTGGGCACGCAACTATCATGAAATTACAGTACTAGCCTGTTGGGGCTCAAGTAGGAAAGTGCTGATTGGTTAACAGTCACCCAACAGATGATAGAACAATTAATGGGTGAAAGCAACTTAAATAATAATGACTGAAGTTTATTGGCATGTTGTAGTTGCAAAAAAGTAAGGAAGTGGCTATGGAACCACCCATGGATCTGTATCTTCCTGTTTCAAAACTTATTCAACCATCCTGCCTCGCATGATCATGATGTGGTTCAAATAAAGCGGTCAGTTTGTCATTCAACTGGCGTTGATCTGGCAGCCTACCGGATAGGTTCTAAGTCTACCATGTCAATGGTTCAGGGTGCGCCTCTCAACTTGGCGCCTTACGTTTTCATAATAGTGACTGCTTGCATGTTTCAATTTGTGGGGCCACTTTTTCTTTTCTTTTTTCAAAACTTGACAAACTTTTGCTTTAGGAGTTAGGTTTAGGAGTTAACGTTACGTTAGTGTTAGCTTAGAATTAAATTAGCTTAGCATTAGGTTAGAGTTGGTAAGGGTTAGCTTGGGATTAAGTTAGCATTAGGTTGGTTTTGGCTTTGCGTTAGGGTTAGCTTTTAGGTTTACCTTTTGTGTTTACTATGTTTCTACAAAGCCTGTTGCATTCTCCTTGTGCGTTACTGTCACATTACAGGAGATGGTAGAATAAGGTTTCAAATTTATGGATCCATCAATGGTTCTGTAGCCACTGCCAAAAAGTAAATAACCTTTTTTGTATATTTCTAAGGGAATTTGAGAAAAATTACATCAAATTTAAAATGACACTGATCACCTTATGCACTTTCCATGCAGAAAACGTTTTCACTTTTTTCCATGCAGAAAACCTTTTCACTTAACATTGTTTTCTCTTTTTAGTTTATGGCTTGGTCTCTCATGTGATATAATCAGAACAATAAAACCGTAATCAATGTGGCATTGCTTAAGCAAAGGAAAAATGCATGCATACAACCACTCAATGAATCAGTATTAGTAATAATTGATTCTATCTATTATGGCCAGAAGCATGAGTGTTAGAATATTGGAAAAGTTTTTTAGAAAGTGTCAAACATTAATTTTGATATAGCAATATGGTGTCTGTATCTATTAATTATCAGTGAATTAATTTACCTTGGCATGTATACGATATTTATCTGATAACGCAATGTAGTTAATGTAGAGATCAACACTTCTGGTTAATTTAAAAATTGCAGAAAGTCATATTTTGACAACCTTGTTAATATCTACTTAGTATCAAATTGATAAAAGAAAACTTTTAATTATTTTGATTTGTTTTGTTAGAGGAAGTGGCTACGGAACCGCCTCGTATGATGCGGTTCAAATAAAACGCTGAGTTCGTCACTCAAGTGGCACTGACATGGTAGCGTCTATATCTGCTGTGCCAATGGTTTTTGTTCAGTTCTCACCTTGGCGACATTCGTTTTGGTAGTGGTGGTTGCACGTTTTAATTCATGGGACCAGTTTTTCTATACTTTTTTCAAAGTTTCCAAACTTTAGGTTCAGAGGTTAGGTTAAGTTTTACATATAGGGTTTACCTTTTACGATTAGTACATTTCTACCAAGCCTACTGCACTCTTGTCATGTGTTACTGTCATGTTACGGGTGGCATTTGAATAAAGTTTCAAATATGAAGATCCACAGATGGTTCTCTAACCACTGTCTTTGTTAAATTCTAATGTATTCACCTTAACCTTCATTCGTTTCGTTTTCAATGTGACCTGTTCATCACTTTATTTTTACAACTGTATAACAGTGTAAAAGTGAACTGTGGCCTGCAAAAGCACTGCTATTAGAACTTTGATTTATGACAAAAGCAGGTTTTTTTTTAATGCGTTTTACGGACCCGATTCGGGTCCCTAGAATTGAAAATCGGGTCCCTAGAATCAGAGAAAAATATCATCGGATCCCTAAAAGCAGAGAAAATTGGGTCCGTAGAATCAGAAAAATCGGGTCCCTGCAGATCCATGCCAGGTACCTAACATTTTCCTTAACAAAACCCTGATAAAAACCTGCTCATTAGCCTAACAAAATTGTTGGACAACACTACTTTGTTTGCAATGCATTTAAAAATATCATGGTTTATGAAAAGTGAATAAAAACAAATTTACTGTGCAAGTCTTTCAGTACTATGCATTTGGCCTTCTTGCACATTGTGGCAGATTTTCCACTTAAAAGTTCCATAACGGTAAAAATGATATGATGCAAGAAATGCACTTCCTGTATAACAAGACCCATGTTAAAATTTCTGAAAAGATTCAAGGCAAGTACAGCTATGGAAAACTTCAAATTATTGCTCATGTTACATCTTTATGTCTGGTGTGCTGATTAATATGCCATTGAAGTTTTAGAGTAGTTCGTATTTTTGATGAATGATGAATTGCCCATGCACATGGTATGTTAAGTCATAGCAATACCCGTTCAGCACAGAAAGAGTGATATAAGTGAGGAATAAAAGAGTATATACTCTGATTCTGCTCAGTCAACAGCTAGTTCCTGGTCAGAAGAGTTTTTGCTACAATGTAGTTTAGAGTCGTAGGCTACAAAAATAATTAAGGCAGGTTCTTGTAAAAAAATTAAACTACGGGTGCATTATGAATTGTTGTCATTTCTTCAACACAGCGTTCCTTCTATGGTCACTGGTAACATTCATCTCTTTTTGTTGTTTCACTCGTTCTCAGCACTTTGAAATCAAATTGAAGAAAGGCAGCTTATAATCTTGTGTTTATGTACCTTTGAATTGGATCAGGTTCAACACATAAAGTGCTATGTTTGTAAAGCCACATCAGTGACCCACACCAAGCGAATCTATCGCAATTTGTTGCGTAAGGAAACTAGTTTCGTGTGTTACTCATCTTCAGTCCTGCGCAAAAGTCGACATATGAAACAAAAAGAAAAAATTACGCACTGTTGCTAAGATCAAAACTCAAAATTACTGAAAAGTATTGGTTGGTTTTATGTTACCACCAACAACATATTAATATGTGTGATATTTTAAACTGTTGTGCTTTCTGGAGCATGTTTGAAAGGAGCTCAGATTTTCTCATTGATGAATAATAGCATTCATTGAGTATTGTCTAAATCGTATTTAAAATTTGAATTTGTAGCGTATGTTCATAATGGAGGAACTTGCATGTTTATCAAATATGGAATAATTGTTTATTTAAGAAAAGTATAGTGAGACCTCATTTATGCAGACCATTTTGTTTTGTGGTTTAGCAAGGTATCCAAATAATCAGAATCAAAAAAATCTGCATAAAAAGCTAAATTCTTTCCAGAGCAAATGCCAACAATGTAAACAAAGGTGGCAATGTGCAGTACAGTAGAACTTGCCTCAGTGGATGCTCACAGGGGAACAGAAAAAACTGTAGACTTGGATGAACTGTCAAGTTAAGCAAGTACAGAATCTAGACTGCATGTAGAACATGACTAAATGGAAAACTCATAATTTTTTTGTTTATTAGCAGATCCAATGAATATGTTTAAGCTAGTATGCATTCAGAATGAGATTAAACGTGAAAAAGAACTGTACAAGAAACTTAACTGTGTCCTCCAAGTTCTGCTTACTTTAAATCACACTTCCATTGTGATTTAATAAACAACTAAATAACAGTTGGCGTAATCCGGTTTAGTGGGTTTTCTTTGCTACTAATTTGACATCCATTCCTAAATTTCCATGGCTGTGTCGGACAGCAAGGTTTCTGGATTAAAGGGGTGAAATGCATTGGGAGAACTCTGCTCCTAGCAGTTTTGTGTTGAATAGCAGGGATTCCAGTTATTTAGAGTTCGGTTAAACAAGGTCTGACTGTCCTGTAGTTTTCAAGCTTTGCTAGTACAAAGGCATTTGAGCTTTACTAAAAGGTGCAGGCCATATTTAGCAGTAGGAAGTTTTGTATTTCAATCCAATGTATGTTGTTACTCATCTGAATTTAGATAGAAGAGGATTACTGATAATGACTTGGACCAGGAGTGGGCAATTAATTTGGTCCATAGGCCACTTTGAGATACCACGTTAGTGATGAGAGGTACCTCATAATGGAAATAGAAGCAAGTCTAGGTTCAACTTAGCTTCAGCCCAATCATTTACTGTGAGAAGTTGGAAGAAATTTAAGATTTGAAGGTACTGTATTTATTTGATTGTAAGCCACGGCTTATAAAGTTTTTTTTTCATCATTTCATGTGGCTTATAATCAAAAGCAGCTTACATTTTTATATTTCTTTACTTTATCGAAATGTATAGATGACGGTCAGTCTTTCATTGGGTATGTTTTGTCAGCCAAACACTCTTTTTGCATTCCATTCTCTTCAGCATCATGTGCACATCCACCACAGGAGGGAATATGATGAACAGAAGGCAGTTGTAGTGGTGTAAGCATCATTACCAGGGTTGCCAATTAAACGTGAAACATACTAGTACGTGAATGTATCTCAGCGGCGTAGTTAACCTATGCTCATGTATGGCTTACAATCAAGGGCGACTAACAAGCAAGTAAATACAGTATTTCATGAATTCTTCCACAGGCCACTGAAATTGATGTGGCCCACAGGCTGCAGGGCATCAACCCAATAAAGTTTGATTAGAATGTCATTTTTCTATCTTGGTTCATTGTCTTTTACCACTAAAAAACATTAAGCTAGCATTTACAAGCCTCATGTTAAGTATTTACATGTGCTTTAATTGAACAGGTAGTAAACTTGACCATAAACACCCAGCGTTTTTGTGAAAAAAATTTTGCAGAAATTATTACATCCTTGTTGCTGCTTGACATTAGCAGCAATGATTATAGATCCATTTACATTTTTCCAATGTTTGCATCATGCTTCATTAACCTTTTCAGTTTGTCAAAATTTCGTAAAGCATTCCTTAGTTAAAAGACATTATTTTAGATAATTCAGTTTTCTTTTCAGCAAAGCAGGTTGATGATTCAATGATCTTGTTAACTTTGCAATTTGCCAAAAGTGTGTGCACCAGTTTTTGCATCTGTGTGGTGGTGTTTTTACTTTGTCAAGCATGAGCAACAAGCATACATTTCATAATGCATGCTAAAACAAGCATTAACTTAGAATAAACAGTGTGCAGTTAAGAACTAGATGTAGTTTTAATGAGCATAAAATGAATATGCATGTGGCATAACAATTTGCTGAATCTTGCTCATATAAATAATGAATTAATTATTCAGCTTACTATAAATGATATTATAAATAACTGCCTTGTTTTGATCATAATTCATTATAATATTTTTGAAGCAAGTCGAGGTCCAGGGAAAAGAAAAATCAAATTGCAAGAGGAGAATATTCTGCGTTTGATGCAGGAGGAAAATAATGAAAGTGATGAAGAAGATCGTGATTTTGAAGTAGATCAAGTCGAGTCTGATGGTAAATATTTAAGAATTTTTACTGCACTGCTTAATAGTTTATCCTGATGTTATTCCTGATGAGCATGACAGATTTCGCAGCAACTTTGCATGAATAAAGAAATAGTATTAGTGCAACTTTATATGTAGAAACAACGTGTTTTTCAAGATTACTTGATTTTTTTAAAAATTGTTTTTTCATCTACTTCATGTTTGCAGAAATATAATAATGTCCTCTTGTTTGTGTGGCAAGTGTTTTCATTGGTTTTTCCCAAGTAAGCCACTTGTATCATTGCAGGAACAGGTGAAAGCGCTACGTCTGACAGCAGAGTGTCCACAACTGATTCTGATATCGCAGGTACTGTGAAATCTATGCTTTCACGCGGTGATGTGTCGTTAAACCCCGTTAGCTGCAATGCTGTATTATCAGCACAGTCAATGTAGCTTCGTTAGTTTCAAGCTTCTAGCAAAGCATGTTATGGTGCAGGCAAGCTGCAATACGCACGTCCGCATAAGTGACATTTGTTGTATCTAATTTGTGTGGACGCAGTTGCCATAATTCGAAACCGTGTACTCACTAGCGCGTGACACGGTTTTTGTATGTTTACACGGCGCAGATGATACTGCAGCAAATCAACTTTATTCGAATGAAGGGATGCCCAGTCATTCTTCCTCAAGTGAGTTAACAGGTTAGCTTTAGAATAGTATCAACATTATTGTACGACGGTGAATATTATCTTACGGCAAAATTGGTTGTGAATAAAACGTTCTAAGCTGTTCAAAAGGTAAACGAATCTTTTCGTCTCGTAAAGCCCTCTCCAGTGGACTCCTTCAGGGTGTAGCTGATAAGTTGACTCCAATCCACTGAATTCAGTCATTTGTTAAGTCAGTCAATGCATGACTTATATTGCTGGGTGTATATAGCATCTAACCAATGCATAGAGCTAAACAGATAATTATTTAATTTTTGGTTATTAATATTGTCATCTTGTTAGGTTTCAAGTTCAAGTGAATATCATGGATGTATTGTACCTCAAAATCTATTTCTGTTTTGTCACCTCTCGCCACATGCCGTGAAATTCTGGTCTTGTTCGTCTTGTTCCAAGCTTTGTCGCATTGGCCTAGATTTGCTTGCGGCAAAATATTCTGTGTCGACCGGTTTGATGTCAGCGGTTGCAACCCTCCGTATATTCCTGATTAAGATGAGTACGACAATCGGATGTCGAGCGTGTTTATGAAGGTTTTATATTCCAGTTTAACAAAAATTGTTCAGAGTTGTTCTACTAATTCCTGCCCTCTGAACCACAGCTGGCTTAGCGGTCTGGTGACTGCAGACAAAACTGTTCGCATGCTATTTGGATGATTTTCAGAGTACAAGGCCAATAAATATGGTATCAGATGCATTGGTCCACGCAAACCGCTTGCGAAAGCTTAATCGCAACAGGCAGTGAGCTGCCCTGCCATCAAAACTGCGGAAATGTGTTGATCACTTTCCTGCTTCAGTAATGTGCACCGAAGATAAGTGTGCCATGCTCAACGCGCCACTGCCTTGCGCAGACCGGTAGATTTTGCGCGTGCCTGAGCGGAGCACGGCGCAGGTCAGGTTTGAACGTTTCGTTGCCCGGTAACCAAGCGCTGCTGTCGAGTGTGGATGGACGAGAGACGTAAAAATCTTCTTCCAGATGAAAAGTAAATTAGCAGTAAGGCGTTCAAGTCTACTTGAAATTTAAAAAAACTGCGTAAATTTCAGCAGCGTGCTGTCGATGCCGGTTCAACTGTTTCAGGTGCAGAGCAGGGTCTCCAAACTACGGGTCGCGAAGCCATTTCATCCCGCCCCGAATACATTTTGTCGATAATAAAAATATATGTATACGGACAATGTGCTGATTTGGTAGAAACCAACATATCCCGAAACAATCGCGTTACGTAAGATCTCCGGCCCTCGAACTGTCATTTAATAGCTTATGTGGCGCCCTGACAAAAAGGTTAGAGACCCCTGGTGTAGAGCGTGAAATACTTTGTCACACAGCGTTTTGCAAGAATTGCATGTTTATAATTTTTCTTTGTTGCTCAAGCTGCGCCTGTAACAACAAGCATTTTTTCTTGCAGGAAAAAAATCAAATCATTCCTCTGGCGATTTACCGACGCACAAAGCTCCGTCCACAGGACGTCGTTTCAACTCCAACCCCGTGAGAAGCTCTTCCGTGTCGGATACACTCAGCAAATTGGAACGTCAATTTGAGGATGTTCGCACAACTGTGAGCATTGCAATAACCAGAGGCGCCTATAATTTTTTAGTCGGCCTTTGCGAGATACGATACTGTGAATTGACACGACTGTCAGTTATATGCAGTAGAATCGTGCGTGCGCTTCTACACAGGGAACTCAAGAAACGGATTTGACTGCAGTTTCTTCTGTTATCTCGCACCCTTCTTGTGCGTTTCTTCCCGGTTGGGCATAAATTTCTACCGGTGTGCATGGAAAATGTCGTTTACAAAGGTTGTTTTTCAACTGAATACAAAAAAACTCGAGTTTTTAAACTGAGTCAAGGAGATCGCAGCATTGCGTGGAAATATCCTTCTGTTGAACTTACTCGTTGAATATATGCTTTCTGGAAATGCTTTGCTTTTTGAATAGGAAATTAGTAAGAAAAGCAAATACGTGAATATAATTTGCGAAAGAACACTTTTGTCGAAAGGACACAAGGCTTGCATGTTGATTATGTTGTTTAAAGGTTTTGCAATCACTGGACATGCTAAGTTCGATCTGTTGCATCTGCTTAAATGACAAGAACAAGAAAAGCATCATAACGTGCTTTAGGTGTGGTGTATCGTTGCATAAAGGTCAGTGCAGCAATACCTATATTACTACTTGCAACTTATAAATGCCAATTAGAGCTACGTTGAGCAAGCCATAAGACATGGTTTGTATGCCCAGTAATGTTGCTGTGACAAGTGTTTTCTTGGTGTTGGAGATGTTTGACCGAAAGCGAAATTACAGGAAACCTATGCCATTCCGTGATGCGCGCACTATTAAAAACTTATGCAAGGCGAAACATATTCTTCGATCATCGCCAAGATCTTACCAAGTAAAAACACCATCTGAACCCCATTACCCTGTCTGTGAGGAGCTTGCAGCCGTAAAAAATACCCGGCGTTTGCATTGACTGTGTCTGACTTTGCTGCACGTGCGAAACACTTTTCCGTCAACTGAAGGTTCTTATGTTTCCAGGCTGCTACTCACACCTCAGTATGCCGCATGATAACAAAACGAAGTGGATTTGCGATTCGTGCAGTAGCGGCAGGCTTAAGGTAAACTGCTCGTTTGCTCCCTCCTTCTTGACGCATCTACACTGCGCCTGTAACCCTTGCGTGACCGGCCTCCGTCGCTTCCAGAAGTTGCCGATGCAGCATGCGTGATCTAAGCTATGCTTAGTTTCTGCTGTCGTTCGAATCGTATTTTTCTTTTGTCGGGAACGGTTCATTGCTGGTCAGAGTCCTTGTCTGTTGCTCAGCGATCGTAACGCAAATGTTCTGCGCGCCACACGTGCCCGGGCTGGCAGTGAGCTTTTCACTGTCGTCGCTATTTGCTTTTTGCGTTCATCTTGATTTTGTGCAAAAATATAGCGAATAAAACATTGTCATAATATGCGCAGTGGCTTTACCAGGCGGGGCTTTTTGCTGCGTTGTCGATAAAATTACTGAATAATTTCATTTTACCTGACATTTCTCGTGACAACACGTCCGACGCGCTTAGCACATAACTTGCTTGTCTGTGCATTGGCAGGAATGTGAACTGTGTCCGTCGGTCACCGGTTGTTTGAAGCAAACGTCGACTGGTCAATTTTGTCACGTGATCTGCGCCCGGTACGTGCTGTCGAATGACGTGTTGTGGTGCAGTCGTCATTTTTTGTCAAGCACGAAACGCTTCACTGGTTTTCGACTTAAACTCGACCCACTGGGCAGTGTTTTCGTCGTTGCCAGTCGAGCTGTGCGCTGCGCGTAGAAGAGTTGTTCGCAAAAAAAAACAAACCACTAAATATTTTTGTGTTGATTTTTTCCGAACACTGGTAATGAACTACACGGAGTACCGTATTTACTCGATTGTAAGCCGCACGAAATGGTGTAAAAAAATTAATGTAAGTCGCTCATGATTGTAAGCCGTACTTGAACAAAGGTTACCGATGCGTCTGAGTTACTTTCACGTACTAGCATGTTTCGCTTTTATTCGTAACCCTGCTAATGTGCTTGCACCACTACAACTGCCTTCTGTTCATCATAATCCCTCCTTCCTGTAACGGATGTGCACGTGATGCTGAAGAGAATGTGGTATGTGAAAAGAGAGTTTGGTCGCAAAAACATAGCCAAGGAAAGGCTGAGCGTCATCTATATCTTTCGATAAGGTAAAGCAAAAAAATGTAAGCCGCACGAAATGATGAAAAAAAAAACTTTATAAGCCGTGGCTTACAATCGAATAAAAACGGTACGTTGCTATGCTGCGGAAATGGCGAAAAGTCCTAAAACCTGCATTTTTCCATCTAATTCAAGGTATATTATCGGCGAGGAAATGTGGTGCGACGACGATCAGTCGGCAATCAACTTCGCCAGTTTGAATACCAAGTTGTACGGAGCCAAAGAATGTTTGCTGTGTGAAGATCGACTCTTATCGAAAACAGGTACCGTTTTTCATCTCAGGATATATGAAGTAGTGGTATGATAAAACGCATCTTGACGCTAATGCAGTTACGACTAAGACGAGGTGATATTCTTTGCGATAGAGTCAAAATGCTGTCATTTGTGTGCCAGGATATTATTTGCATTGCGGTCAAAATGTTGTAATTTGAGTGCCATGAGTTGTATTAACGCTTGTTATCACTTATCACAGTATCACTTGTCTGGTCTCAGTGCTAATATTCAGCATTTGCGCCTGCTCGTGCACCTCCAACATCCGCGAGACCACGGGCTTGCCGCACTATACCTTGGCGTCAACTCACTTTCTTCGCGCAGGTATCTGCGTCAAGTGTGACGCCGGACTGTGCAAGAGCTACTTCCACGTCACGTGCGCGCAGAAGCACGGATTGCTTTCGGAAAACGAATCCGACACGAACAAGTGCGTATGTGGTGTGTGTGTGGGGGGGAATTGACATATTTTTTTCGGTCATTTAAAAAGAAATTCGGTCTACGACCGAAAAAGCAAAAACCCAGGTTGATGCGCCGCAATCGTGGTGAAAACATGCAGCAGTTGCCACCTGCAGTGGAACAGCCTCTGTCGGCAAAAACTTTGAAACATTGGTTACAACCCAGCTTGCTGAATATCTAGTTCTGCCGCTTTCACGAATAAATTCGTGTATTTTTAGTGAAACAGACCCCTACTTCGTCTACTGTCCGCTTCACCTAAACAAGGAAGATATCGGCAGGTCGATGAAAATGTACGTTACCGCTTTTGCTCTTGTCCAGGAAAGACGAAAGAGTTACGAGTGCATGTCGCCGCGGAAGAAGGTTTGACGATGTTTTATTGTATGCAAAGTATTTGCTTCGGCGACTGTTGACAACCGAAGAGGAAAGGCACTTTTTTCTTTATTGAGCTCGTTCTCGCCCACGGTCACTTTTGTTTTGTTGCTGACAAAGTTAATGCGTTTATCCATGTACCGCATTATATGAAAGCTCTGCGGATCAACGGTGAACGCTCTGTCGTAACAGCTTTAATTATATTTTTATGATTCACACCGCGACTAGCTCGTATACCGTATTTAATGTTCGACACACCAACTTTCTGGCGCAAATCAAGCGCCGGCCACTTATGTGCGATAAGCGTGATTCAGTAACCACAGCCTCACACTGGCTTTGCTTTAGTCTTGGCAATGTGATTACTTCGCAGAAATTAATAGAGAAGAAATTAGCGGACTGCTCCAGAAAGGCTCCTGTCTTCGCGGTGTCCTCGTCGCCACCCCCACCGCGTTCGCTTGCCTCCAATGCGGCTGCTTTGAGACTGCTCAATCATAAGGCTGAACGGATGTTCAACATCGATGTGAGGGTAGGTCACATGCCAAACTGTCTTCATTTGTTTGACTGGCTATGACCCCCCAAGCGCAATAAAGTGTAACACCTGAGTTGAAAAGCTGTCTGGTTGACCACTGATGCAGTGGCACAGCTAGAATGAGGCCGAAGAGGCCATGCCTCCCCGAAACAAACTTGCTAAGAGTCTTATTGGTGTTTTGTGTCGGTGATGCATGTTTAAAATCTAGCGCCTTGCGTGTGGGAGTGAAGACGTTACGCAATACAAATAAGGTTGTATCAATTTTCAATTGTTAGAAAGACGTCAGTGAGTGACGACGTGATTGACTGACCCCTCCTGAACAAAATTCTTGGCTGCGCTACTGCACTGATGTACTGTAATTGTTACTAGACTGATCTTTTGAGTGGCATTGCGTGCTGTTCAAGGTCATCTTGTTCTGCGTTTACCGGCGCCATCTTAAGTCCGCTGCGCTTCACCAGTCATGCGATGTACAGTAAATAACACACAAGCTGGTATAGTGTTAAGACCGGGGTCTATCCAAAAAGCGTAAATATGTGCTGGTCTGTTATTCTTCCTACGGATCACAAAAAGAGTGCGCAGAATCTGAAGCTTATGTTGAACGTGGAAAAGTTGTTGATAATGGCGCATCCCGCCATTGCAACCAGCTTCCACCCACTTGAGCTTGTTACCACCAAGTTTTTCTTTAAAGCACGTGTTCTTAACCTGGGATCTGTGAACCCATAAGGGGTTCGTGAATGTGTTTTAGGGATCCATGAATGCGATAGGGTTAATAGGCTTTGCAGACATTTCGATTACTACTACGATGATTGAAACCTAAACTTAATTTCAAATATTTATTGCAACGTTTGTTCTTGGGGTGTCCATAACCTTTATTGCGATGTACTAGGAGTCCGTGATCCACGAATGTTTAAGAAACGCTGCTTTAAAGAATTGATGTATTTCAAAGCTTGTGTCACAGCGTTTGCGGCAGCGTTAGACAAAAGGTTGAAAGCAGTGTCTGCAAGAATCGCGTCATCAGCTCTTTTTCTCCGTTCAAGAGTCCGGCGGTGTACTTCCCGAGGCCGTCAGAAGTCCGCAAGCGGCACAGAGTAGCCCCGGCCCTGACTCCCGAGTTTGCGTCGCATTACGTCGATCGTGAACTGCGCATCGCTGAGACGGCCGAGCGACTCGAGCAGAGCTCTGAGGAAAATCAACGCCTGCTCAAAGCTGAAGCCGAACTGAGGAAGAAATATGTCGAAGTTAGTTGTTCGCTGTGTGTCGAGTACGTGAACGCTGTTGGAAGTGTTGTCTTCAAGGACGGACGAGGACGCGGATCCGTGTTTTCACGCAATTTACATCGAGCACTATGACGATATTTTGTTACTTCTAGAGCCCTTTTTTCTACGTTTTTAGGGCGTTTTCTCTGTGAATTTTTGACGTTGATTCGGTGTACGTTGACGACAGAAGATTTGCGGTTTCTGCAACTTCCGTTTTGTTACCGATGGTTTGATTGCGTCAGTTAAGAAACGCTTATGCGCGCATTCCCTGCTGTCTTCACGGAATGCAATAGGCTTTTTTTTTGCTGAGACATTTCGGTCATTTGTACCGCAGTAGCATTAAAACTCACCGTAACACTATTTTCATTAGTCTGTATTTCTGACCGAATTGACCTAATTTTTTCGGTCATTTAAAAAAAATTTTGGTCTATGACCGAAAAAAACCTAGAATGCAACTACAAGGAAGTCGCGGATTATGAGATCAAAGAAAGCTTTGCTTTGTTCGCCGGATCTTCGTGCGCGCCTGTCTGTGGTGGCGTGAGCACCGATCTGCAATTGCAACCACTTTTACAATTGTCAGAACCAGAAAGCTCTTCAAAAATCGAAGCAGAAACGAGAAGAGATCTTGACTGCGTCACAGCGCCTAATCGACATATTGCACTCGTTGCAGTTGTGGAGCGACGAGAACTTGAACAGCGAGAGGCGAGTTTCTCTTTTTCTGTAACTCCAGTATACGCAATTCAAATGGAAAAATAATTTCCAAGTTGTTCACGCGCTACACTTCCCCCAAAAATATGCCGTGAAATCGCTATATTTTTTTTTATCTTGGTTACATTTAATTAAAACCTCCACCAATCTAGCCGGCCACTTGGTGCAATGGGTTGAGCACGCGACACTACATCTGGCAGGCTGGGTTCGATCCCCGGTCTACGTTACCGCTTTCTTTGCGGAAGACTTGAGAAACGGTACTTGGGACTGACCAGGCTCGTGTTCGGCGCTAATGGTTGGGTGCAAAGCTTCACGCGCATTCAATTATTCACACGGCATTCATTTATTCACACGGCGTTCATTGCGAAAGCAGCCGAGTGACACACGGCGCAGAGCAAGCGGAGACCGGCACCGGACGCCAGTCGTAACACACCGAAGAAAGCAGGGTTGATGAAATTGGACTCAACCCAGAAAAACCACCCGGGTTTTTTACAAAAAGCCTATTTAAAAAACCCAACCCACTCTTTACCTTTCCTTTGAAAAATCTAATATGAAGAAAAAAGTAAAGTAAGCAGCACACTTGTAAAGTTAGCTGTAAGTTTTTTTTTATATTCAAACAAAACGAACAGCAACAAAATTTAAAGGGCTTGAAAAAAAGAATTCGAACAGTTTCAGTAAATTTTACTGGTTATCTTCTTCAGCTCTGTAAAATCGGTATATTTTAACCAATTTTCCTGCCTTCTCTGCATCCAAACTGTTTTTGATGTTGGACCATACCAAACCATATGTTGAAAAAATACACTCTATAGATGCATAAACTTGACGTGAAACTGCAGAGGATGTGTCGGAATGGCTTTTCTTTGTTTGCTGTGTGCATGCCAGCCAAGCCTTTTCATTTGGGAGTGGAGTGACTAATCATACATCGTGAAAACAAAGATGGGGTACATTTCTTAACCATCATTTTTTAATGCCATAATAGGTATAATAAGTTATTATTGCGTAAATGGTGATATTGCATGATGCATTAAAACCAATTCGGAATGTGATTTTTGTGTTTTTTTCTAATAAGAACAAAAACCTGTTTCTTTTCAAAAAACACAAAAAAACGTTTTTTTAAACATAATTTTTGTCAACCCTGAAAGAAACGTATAAGGAAACTTTTTTATACGAATCTTTCTGGACCCCCTTTTGACGGAAATTGTAAACTATCCGCTCACACTGTGCGGAAAGATGAGGTAAACACGCTCCCTCGCGCAAAATATCCGTTTCTTTTGCTTGGAATTTCAAACATACAAGACAGTGACACCCGTGGGCTTTTCCAGATGTTGTCATTAGGGTCTCCGTGAAATTTACAAGCTTGGTGATTTTGAAAAAGTAAGATCTGTCGTCCTACTTGAATGACGTGAATGCTTGTAAAGCGCAACCAGTGTTTAAATCACAGAATACCTCGAGAGAGCATGTGAATGTTTTGGACCGATTTAGCAGGTTTTTTTAAGGTGTTTTAGGGACCCGATTCCGGTCCCTAGAATCAGAGAAAATTATCATCGGGTCCCTACATGTCCATACCGGGTACCTAACATTTCCCTTTAAAAAAAACAGGATTTAGCACAATTTGTTTGGCTGGAACAAATTAGTTTGTTGATCGTGTTGTAGACTTACACTTTTGTTGTTGAAGATGTCTTAAGTCTGCCACATTGTGATCGATAATCGCGAGATGTTGCTTTTCCTTGAACTCTTTTAGAGGAGTGAATCTTGGAAGGTTAGAAAGGTCGCATACAAAACCACGCACAAGCCAGTGATGTGCTCGAAATCGTGGTGGACGTTTTGAAAGGAGCTGTTTTCATCCTCACTTGCTTTTCACAACTTCCGTTCTTTGCTGACAACTGCTCTGATCTTTCAGATTCACTCCCTTGAAATTAGTGACACGATCACTTCAAAAGAACGCGCCATGCGCGGAATCTTCCAAGTCATCGTCGCGAGGGAAGTCTCCTTTGGATTCTGTAAGTTGGTTCGTCGAGGTCAAGTGGTTCTCAACCTATTTGTAGTGATGTTCCCGTATTGGGCAATATTTTGTTTATCAAGTACACAAACACTTGATAAACAAAAATATTTTGACTGTAATCATGAGCACGGTAATTAGGAATGTACCTATAATTATTGTGCTTTTACGTCAAATTTTCATTATGAAGACACTTAAAAAATCGTCCATCCCTTGGAGCACCTTTGCGTATCCGAGGAATACACACAGGCCCGTAGCCAGGTTTTAAGGTTTGGGGGACAAAATGCGTTTTTAGGGGGAAAAGGTTTTTGTTTTTATTATATGTTTAAAAAAATTTTTCTGGGCACCAAAAAATTGGGGGGCACTATCCCTGAATGCCTCCCGTGGCAACGGACCTAGGCACGCGTGCCCCCATTTGAGAACCACCGGTCCAGGTCAACAACGTTAGCTGCCGCAGCATTAATGCCCAATTTCAGTGCGTTACGCTTCTGAAGCCCCATTGTCCACTCCTCCAACTTCACGCGTTGCAGAGAATTCTCGTTAACGTAGAGAGAACTTTTACACAAACATCTGGTTACACTGGGTCGTTCCTCTTTCGCCTGTTGTAGTCCAAAGCTTAGTAAACTTCGTGTTCCGAAAAATTCATGCATAACGCTTATCTTTTCTTCCTTCGCAGCCGAAAGCCAAAGTGCGTAGACTGTCCAAAAGCCCTCAACCCGACTCGGCACTCTTACCTATGTCTTTGGTGAAATCATGTGCTGTTTGTCATGGCAACCACGACCAGCACTTGCTGGTGGAATGCGACGTGTGTCGGAACTGGATCCACCTGGGCTGCCTCGACCCGCCGCTTACGCAAATGCCAAAAAAGACAAAGTTCAGTTTGTGGTAGGTTGTGCTTGTGGCAATTTTTCGACAATGGATGCCTCATATATAAATCTGTGCACATTACAAATTTTCTTTTTGACACACTTCGTAGACATCATCAATTCTGCGAAGTGCATGAAGAACAAAATACAATTAAACAAAACCCACAAACAGTAAAGCTACCGACTGAGAGAATCTAAATGAAAAGATTACAACCCCAGCTGCCCACTTCACATCATTACATTCCTTTTTTGTATATCTTTTTTTGATATTCATTTTCGTTCATAATACCATTTAGAATGTTGTCCCTGCCCTCTGTCATTCGCTGTATTTTTCTGACTTTCGCGCAGGCAGTGTTCGGAGTGTGCGCCAACAAGCGGCGATTCCGACACGGACGTTGTCGCTCACGGAATGCGCGTGACGGCCGAAGGTCGTCGGGTCACGAGAAGGTCACACCGACCGCCGGACAAGCTCTCGACGTCATTGCTGCGGAGCCAGCAAATTATGGAACACCGCAAGAAGGTTTGCTGGTTCGAATCCGCTCGTGGTCCCGATCCTTTTTCGCTTCAGGGATGGATTGTTTTCATTTTCGTAGTATTCGCGTTTTGGCGACAGGCTTCTTAAATTATGTGTGGTTTGTTGACAAAAAGTATTGTTTGTAAAAAAATATCTGCAAGCGTTGGGCGATGAACGCACTGCATGCTGCATGTGTCCCAGCAATATATCAGAAGCAGAGTTATTCAAAGCATGTGGGAGTTGTACCTCTTATGAAGTTTGCTAAGCTGTCTGCTTACATTTTCTTTTTTGACAGACCACGGAGAACCGTATTGTATCATGGATAAAGTTCTTTTTATGCGTTTTTTTGGAAATAATGTGTTGTATCAAAGATAAAGTTCTTTTTATGCGTTTTTTTGGAAATAATGTCTGTTTTTTTACCATGAACTACATTTGTGTTTCCCAATCGCAATACCGTTCCAAGTACGACAGCTGCGTTTAACTGGCCACTAACGCTTCGTGAGCTTTTTTTGTGAAGGTTCCTGCTACAGCAGCGCACTCAGAAAACTCGTTCGGAAAACGCTTACTCGAAAGTCAGAGTTTGTTGCTGCACTGCGTACTATCTCCTGCAACAATCATGTGGCTCCTGCCCTCACTAGCCCGTCGCACATTCACCGCTTGCACTCGCATTGCCTGTAGTTGGTAATGAGTGACGGACGAAAACAATTACGAAAAACTCCCAACTTGCATAAATGGCAAAAACACTGCTTTTTTTCCGAATTTTTACGTGTTTTCAAGTCGAGATAAGATCAGCAAAAAAAAGCTTGAAACTGAACCATCACCTAGCAGCGCGTCTTTCCTGCTCAGAAGTCGAAACCGTACACCAGCTGCGTGAAACGATGTAATTATGACTTGTTGTTAGCTGTTGCCACTAACAACACGGTTGCTTTGTGGCACGCACCGAGTCATTCGGGAACTACAAGTTGAGACGAATCCGGCCGTGGCGATATTTGTGGCCGCTTACCTGCGATGCTTTTTCGTCTCCCGCAGGTGAGTTACTTCTCGCGTGCGATTCGGAAAGCTGAGTATGACAAACGTCGCCTGTTGTCACAACGACTCAGAACACTGAAAAAGAGGCAATCTGGCGCTAGTAAGTATAAAGACTGAAAGACAAAAAATTTCACGTCTATGCCGAAGTGGTGTTGCGTTTTTTTTTCTTTTTTTCGGCGGTCTTGGTCAAGGTGTGCGTGTTTGTACGAGACCTTGAAACCTTAAACGTAATTTACGAAAAGTGCATGAAATCGCGCTGACGTAAAGTTCATATATCGTGAGAGCTAACTGTCGTATTTGTATCGCATTGTGCGCTAGAATGATATTCGTTCCGTGGGAGTCGGTCCCGTCGATAACAACTTCTTTACCTTCTCCTGTCAGCATCGATCGATACATAGTAGTGATGGTTAACCCAAAATATTGCATATCGCACTCAAAGCGGTAGAGCGGATAGATTTGCTGCATAAGTCAAAACACCGGATACAGGTTGCGGTTGCTATCCAATCAATAAAAACTGCGACTAGCCACATGAAGCATAGCGCTCTTTTCCAGCGTTGTTTTCTTCTGTTTTACAGATCCCTCTTCGAAGAACCAGAAGCCCGACTTGGTGCCGAAGCCGAACGATCGAGCTCGCGAAGCTACGGACAACGACGCAGCCGGCCCGGTCTCTGAAAACCATCTCTGTGATGCGAAACCCGACGCCGTGAATCCGCTCGTAAAAATCGTCAAGCCGAAGGTCGTCGTCAAGTCCATTTCACCGAAGGTCGCGAGGCCGCCGCGCGAGACTCAGACCGCGGTCGAAAATGCGATACAGATCATTGGCAACGAAGGATCGCCGAAAGTTGTCGCGATCGGCCCTGGACGAAAAACCTCCTCCTCCCCCGCTCCGGCTCCTTGCTCGGCGAAACCCGCTCGCGTCCTCGCTGCACCCGACGTCGTGGCGGCTCTGGCCAAACTGCTGCCAAATCCGTCCTCGTCCGACGCACTGGCCCCGGGCGGCGCCCTAAACGGGTCGCGGGACGTGAAATTTGTGACGCCGATGAAGGAGCCCATAACTTTGCGCAATAACGACCGAGTGAAAATTGGTGGGAAACTCTTCTCGGTGAAGTTGACGTCACGCCATTCGGTTCCGGGCAAGAACGCGCGCGTCGTACATTCCGCCGCAGCCAACGCGAAGAACGAGCCGCTGGTCGCAGAAAAAAGCAGCAAACTTTTATTGACGGACGAAAAATCTGCCAGTGCTTCTAGTAAGTTATTGATTGTTTGTTTTTTTCCATGTGTGTCTGTAGTTGCGTGGTAGAAGTTTCACGGAGTAAGAACATTGGAACCAGGGGGGCAACCGGGCAATATTCTTCCCCGAAATTTTCAATAACATTTTTAATAACATTTTTAGCCGTTAGGTAAAACAGCAGGTGTTACCATCATTTGGCTGGAACTCCTTCGCAATCATAAGCACGAGCTTTGACGAACTGCGTTGATTTTTATTGAGCGTCTCGATCACACCCAACGAACTGTTTTGCGAATGCCAGCCGACTGTGGTAGTTTTTTTTCGATCGCGTCATCGACGTTTGCTTGCTTCGTTTCAATATGACGTCATACGCGCAGCTGGTGTTTTACAGCTGAGGAGGAGCGCCGGTGCGAGACGTGCAAGTCCGACGCCGACCCGCAAAAAATGATGACGTGCTCGGTGTGCTCGCGGCATTACCATATATGGTGTTGCGATCCTCCGATCCACACCGTACCTCGTTCTTTCCGATATTTCAAGTGGTGAGGCAATCGTGCAATAGTGACGCGCGTACCTGAACGTCTGTGGTCGTGATAACACCAACTGATATCTTGTTCTAAGTTAAAGCTTGCTGTGTTCCACGCAAGAGCGATTAAGTACAGTAGAACTCGTCTAATTCGTCATCGTTTAATTCGCTTAATTCGTCCATTTTTCGTCGGTCCCGGCAGAAGTTTGTGTACATTTCTGTTCGCCTAATTCGCCATCGTGTAATTCGCTCAATTCGTCACCTCTTTCTATCCCTGATAAGCGTTTTGTTCGTCTAATTCGTCATTTGCAGTTTCGCTTTAGATGTCTAAGCAGCTGGTACGTGTGGGAAGTCAAACAAATTAATGATCTTTACCTGAGAATTGCTGCGCCTAGAAATTTGTTTATCGAATTTGTACACGAGGTGCGAAGCGCGACCGGACTCCCCACTGAGAGAACGTGGAAAAGTTTATTAAAGATTTGAAAGGTGCCTAATTAAATGGAGGAGTCCAGATAGAGCAGAGGAATCAATTGTTGTATTCAACCATAACGTCATAAACTTGTATTTTATTGCAAATAAGAGCACTATGTATGTATACGAGTTACTATGATGAAGTATACGAGCTTCCCAGGTTTTTTTTAAGGTTTCGCTTTGGTGACCGCAAGGAAATTTTAAGAGACCGCTTGGAGGAATTTGAGAGACCGTTCTCCATTGATGTGATCTCAGGTCACTATATTTTGAGAGACCGTTGGAG
>Ga0210059_1000024_pt1 | contig 99907 bp, 61 predicted proteins | sample Ectturendosymbi2_FD_188042 | JGI IMG/M metagenome (GOLD analysis project Ga0210059, IMG submission 188042) | Ecteinascidia turbinata endosymbiont from Florida, USA - Sample 2 (SPAdes) (version 2) | ecosystem: Host-associated > Tunicates > Ascidians > Unclassified | place: Key West, Florida...
AGTTACAGAAAATCATTCTGAATTTTCTGGATGCTGGAAAAGCTGCAATGACCATGTTTCAAGTCGATCTTGATAATTCACGAAATTACCTATGATGCTGTTATGAAAAGCAGTGGTGTTGGAGGTGGGGGGCCGAGGATGCAAGGGCACACCCAAATGTTTTGATTTGCTGAAAATCTTGGCAACATCCCTGATAATCCGCGTAAAAATGGTGCCCAACGTTGCTTGCAGTGGCGTACGCAGAAAATTTTCATGGTGGGGGTTTCATTTAGTGTAACATGGTGGTCATTTGTATTTGGTGTGCGCTGTTTGTGACGTCATATTGTTTTCAAGCGAAGTTTCTTGACATAACAAGCATATTCTTCTACTCACACGCCCCTTACTTTTGTAAAAAACAAGCGTTATGCACTCCCCTTACAATAAAATTTTTGTAAAATATCGAGCTCAGGGAGGGGTGTTAACCCCAACCCCCCTTGCGCACGCCCTTGGTTGCTTGACTTCAAAAAACGGTGCCCAAGGTTTGCAGAAAAACACACGAAGACCTTGTTTGGAGGTCACACCAAAAAAGGTCGTAATGATCTTTGTGAAAAAATTTTGTAGGATAAAGTTGCACAAAACACTTTTCGGGGAGGTTTGGGGAAATTTGGGTAAAAATTCTTCGCAACTCCAAAAATGTGCCTGCTCCTAAACCTATGATAAAAAAGGCACGTCAGCCCCCGTTGCTCCTCTTTTGAAAGGACAGAGGGATGAATGCCCCCGCCATGTCTCCTTCTTCCGGCGTCTCTGTTCATATTATTTACACGCACTCTCTTTACTCGTTGTTGTAGGCTACAATTTTTCACTGTAATGAACATAAATTATCAGCGGTATCCTAAGACAGAGCAGTTCACAACTACAAAAATATCCGGCAACGCGTTAAAACAGGGGAGTGGAATATACTTAATGCTACGTCAGGGCAGTTCACAACTGCAAAAATACAACGCTGCGCGAATGTCTCGTCGAATAGCAAGTCGATCAGAAGGTATTCTGCTGGGATGGCGGACACCCAGGGTTGACAGTTTAAAAGTTGTAAATTACACAACAATTGAGGATGCACATAAAGTACGCAAGAAAATTTTCGTGTCTTATTATGTGGCTGTTATATGTACAATTACTAAGTAGAAAGAATAGATACGGGCTTGTGTGAGCGATTATGATCAATCCGCCTGAACTGCCAACTGATGGCGAAGCTCGAAACGAAACATACTGCAAGTACAGGTGTGCGACTGTAATAGTGTGCGACTGTATTAGCACAAAAAAACAAACAGGAAACCAGTGATGCAACATAAAATCAGCTAAATCAAGCACGTTGAAATTGAACAGTTTTGAAATTTGGCTCAGAAAATCAATTAAACGTTCATAATTATCTTCAGTGTTGATGTAATCGGACCCAACCAAAAAATCACCCGTTTTGAAAAGCCCGCTTGAAAAAACAAAAAAATCCATCAAAATCCCGCTCTTAACTTTTTTTTGAAAAATGTGCTATGAAGTAAAAAGTAAAATAAGCAGCAGCTTGTACAGTTAACTGCAAATTCCTTTAATGAAACAACGAACAGCAACGAAATTTGAAGGACTTGAAAAAACGAGAAGAATAATTCGAACAGCCTGAGTAAATTCTACTGGTTATCTTCTTCAACTCTGTAAAATCGGTATATTTTAATCTATTTTTCTGCCTTCTCTGCATTCAAGCTGTTTCTGATGTTGGACCATACTAAACCATATATTGAAAGAATACACTACATGGATGCTGAACTAGCATGGCATGTACATAAACTTGACATGAAACTGCAGAGTTTGTGTGGGAGTGGCTTTTCTCTGTTTGCTGCGTGCATTCTTGCTAAGCTTTGCCACTTTGGAGTGAATTGACCAACAACACTTTGCGAACACACAAAGATGGGGTACATTTGTGTACCGTTAGATTAGAATGCCATAATAGCTATAAAAATTTATTTTTGTGTGATTTTGCTAATGGTAATGTTGCATAATGCAATAAAAACAATTCAGAATGGGATTTTCGTGTTTTTTTGAAAAAAGGACAAAAACCTGCATCTTTCTAAAAAAAACAAAAAACCTGGATTGAAAATAACAGGAGGGTTGGATTTTTAAGAAAAACGTTTTTTTCTCAGGCCTGACGATATTTCAATCCTTTTTTGTGATTTTCCCTTGATCCCACGATCTAGAACAAGTCATGTCACTTTCAGTTTGATTGGGCGTGCGCCGTAGACGTAGATTAAAAGACCCTGGCAATGAAGAAGCTGAGAATTACTGGCATTTGAATACGTAAAAGCTAGTGTTGACAACAAAACAAGCTTCGAAAAATCACATCCATTCACCATGTAGTCGACGCACAATAGGAAAAATCATCTGGTTACAGCATTTAGATTTTTGTAATTTCACTCTTTGGATTGCCCGCTGCCTTGGATGCCCAGGGCCGGCGCCCCGTTCGCCCCCCCCCCCTCTGCATGCCACTGATTCAGCCCGATTTTGACAACAGCTCAAGTTACCCAGTTCACGAAAGAGATCTCCTACTGTAATTAATTTAGCAACTTGCAAAAGATTTTCAAGTGATCGTAGCCAGTCCAATAATGTTGATGCGGCAGAGGTTGGGCAAACGCGTAATTGGATTAACTGGGCGGGTCCATGAGTCAATGGCATTTTCCGCAGTGAAGCACATTCACCAGCCGGATTTTGCAAAAGCGAAACTTACAAATGCAGGGCAAGAGATCTACGAGCGAAGCTCCTGCTTCGAAAAACAGCAACGTATTACTCATCGGGCCGAGTGCACTGGAACGTGGCGCGAGTCGATGAAGAGTAGCCCTACGCTGAAGCAGATCTATGAAAGTGAAGCTGGCGTCACAAAACAAAATGCACACGAGTCTACAGACAACAAAGTCCACACGAGCCTACTCTACTAATCTTTCCTTTGTGTCTGATAAAATTTACAAACAAACGCAGCTTTAAGCAGTGGTAACGTGAACCTACGCCATTTGCTTGTTGCTGCCAATAACAGTAAAACAGTTGCGCGGAGGCATGAGGGTTTTGCAAGGGAGCTGCATGCGCACACTTCGTTCACCAAACGATGAACGTGAAAGCAAAGAGCAAAAAACATAACGTCCGTTGACCACCACATGTTGGGACCAAACGAGGCGCTGGACTCTTCTGAAAACAGTGTTTGTCGTGAAAATTGAAATACGGGCAGAGCAAACGAGTAATATTCGTGAAATAAGATCAGTTTCGTGGATAATGACTTCAGAAGAACACATTTACAATTAATCACACTACTCCACAAAAAGTATCATGGTTGAAAACAAATTTTACTGCTTCTAATTCTTGCTCCCAGCCCCTTTGGCCCAGCTGGTAACCTTTGCTCCTCTTCATGAAACGTTTTGCGGACGTTAAACAAACGACAAAATGCATTACTTGCCGACAGCGTGCTTTACCCCCCACCTCAACTCGAAGGCACACTGCATGCGGATTGCACTAAATGCATGCAACTTCTTCGCACATCCTTTGGTGAAAATTGTAAAAAAATTGAAAAGAATTGAAAAATTGTCAAGCAAATTAGTCGCGTGTGTATAATTTTTTAGCCTATTATCAACAAACATACGATTTTGTTTCAATCATTTTTTTATGAACCTACGCACACTCTTCACAGTTCAGACACATGTCTTGCTAAAAACTGGCAACTGTATGTTAAATTTTGATCGTTTGTGGTACCAACCGTGATGACACCCTTTCTTGAGGTATCCTCCGATCTGCCGTTGATTTTAATATCAAATCCGAATCATGTCGTTTGTTTCTCAGTTGGATACAAGGAAATGTGCGATACAATGACCGAATTGTGAATTTTCACGTTTTAGTAAATTTTATTGTGGTTCCAACAGTTAAACAAGCATGACGCTTTGCACCTCAGAATGACAAGTCGACGTTTTGGATAAACCTGACGGCGATCGAAGCGCTGTTATGTCAACAAAAAATCTCGATGAATCACCGAAATGTTTGCTCTGCTAAAACCACATTGGCCAGAAAAAGGCCATAAAAATTAGAACCTCAGACAAATTACAGAAATTTTTTCTATCCACGCCAGGTGGAACTGATCGCTGCAATCCAAAAATGGAAGGTTCGACTTGAAACAAATCGTTTATGTGTGTTATCGCCAAAACCCATATTTGTTCAAGTGCTGCTCCGACGCTTTTCACGAAACGCAATGCAAAGATTGCTCTTTTTCGCCTGTCGGCACCGTTGCGTCTTAAACCGTGTGCCTAAAGCAGTACGTCAAGTTAAAGGCCCTGCTTCGCTCAAAACAACATGTTAAGACAAATCCACATTATGTCCTTGTCCTTCCACGACTTCCACACTTTACTAAAAGTAGTAAACGCACTGGAAAAATGTATCAAAATTCAAGTAACTTCTCACAAGTTATATTCTCACACCTACGCCAATGCACCGCCCAGCTCAATATGAAACAATTCATTACTTGTTGAGCAGTGCGTTTGTCTACAGCATACGGTCTGTGAAGTATTCAGCTTGTTCACCTAACAGCAAAAGCTTGGTAACGATTCTTGTCGGGATTGGCTCTCGTGGGTCTGAACCAGAAAAAAACTCAACTTCGAGTATGTCTGCTCTGGACTGAAATAACTTATCCCAAGCCGCTACTTCGTACTGCGACGGTTTCAAAACCCGTTGTTGGTCGCAGCCAGAGTTTCAACACGAACCAGTTATTGGCAACGCATTGTTCCAGCCGTAATATTTCACTGCTGGATTCGCAAGAGCGAGCAACAAACGACCGTGGTGGAGCCACGCATTCCGATGCCGTGCGTGGCGTTTTTTTGACAGAGAGCGAAAAAAGAGCACTTTCCCGAACCATCTAAGCTGGCGCGCTGACCAGTCAAGCGTGACGACTGCGAATTCTTCGCTTTCCACAAGCTTGTACGGGCGAGACGGGGTACTGCCACGTTTGTCACCCGGTGTACCGAAAGCCATGCGTAAATACGGATATATTCGAGTCCTCCAACACCGAAATCTAAACAACTAATAAGTGAAACATTATGCCCGCCATCCACAATCGTCCTTTTAATTTCATTTATCTAGACCAGTGGTTCTCAACCTTTTTTGGCCCATGAACCATCTTTAAAAAAATATCCGATGGAGCACTTTGCTATGCTGACACCTCATGAACAACGAGTCAAAGCTGTATAGCACTTAAGTCAGTGACCTCAAGGGCAAGGTTGCAATTTTTAGGAACTTTTATGAAGGATTTTTCGAACTCTATCTGTACACCACTAGAAATTCTAGGTGGACCACAGGTGGTCCACCCGGACCAGGTTGAAAATCACTGGTTTAGACCACTGTCGAAGTGTCAGACTGCGTGTAGTCAGGTACCTTGTGGCAACGGCAGTGGTTCACAACCTTTTCAGTCTTACGGCACCCTACAGAAGTGATGAATAATTTGTGAGACCAAGTGGCGAACCCAGGCCTCGAGTAGATTACATGATAGATTATAGCTGCACAACGAAGACGTTACTATACCGGCTAAAATTGCTTTGTACTGGCCTTCAAAAAGAAGAAAAAATAAGAAAAAAATAGGAGAGCTGCCTGGACAACAGTCAGAAATGCAAGATGAAGCGTTTGTCGTACAATTACGTGAATAGCAAAACTTTCAGAAGACTGTCAGCAAAAGGCGATGCCGATTTTGCGTGTTTCGTGCGCAGGATTTGTATAAATACTGTACAATAAATGATGTGCATTCCACTGCTAATTTCTACGAACGTGTTTCCAAACTCCGGTCCGCGAAGATAAAACAGGGTTATAAACCCCTCTTTCATTCTAACACTGGTCAAAACAAGGTTTGGGTGACGGGCAAGGTAGCAACTGCCTTACTGCGTTGATTTCAATTCGTTGATTCCAAACCTGAAGCAAAAATTTCTCCGTCACGTCAGGTTTTCAACAAATTGCATTTTCTTAAACTAAACAATTGGATGGTCGAGAGCCCGCGATCTAAAAATTAAAGCACCTGAAGGTCCGAACCAGGCAAAGATTGGGAACCACTGGTCTACGGAACCGTCACTTTTCGTCGCTGTCGTCTGTAAACGCCGTGAGTCCGGTGTACAGCAAACAGCAATATCGTTGAACAGTAAACTGTACCTTATCTAACATATTTGTCGATGAATGCTCGGGGATCTGTCGCGCGTTGCTCACGCGTTGCAAAGTATTGCTTGACGTATCAGCAAGTCAACAGCGATCATTTCTAATAAATAACCCCTGCGCTATACTGGAATTCGCACGGCTCAGCTCGTATGCTACCAAGGCGATACTGCAAACCATGATGCGAATCATGTGCTTGCTTGTTGTTGACGTTAAAGAGACGGTTTCCTGATAATGTTCGTGAAACCACCTCGAGGGAGTATTACTCTGACGGGACCGTTTCTGGATTTTGTACTATTCCGTACCCGAACAAGCAATATTTTAACGTTTTTTCTTTGATTTTTTATTTCTTGCCTAAATGGAGCAACTACGCAGAGCCCTTCCTGGTTTGCATTTTTTAGCTGCACTAATTTTAGTCCGGTCATGTCTGATCCAGGGGTGGATCCAGCCAATATTTGGTAGTCAAGTCTCATTACGTGTTCACTACTGCAAAAGAGATGAAGTACACTTACAACACTGCTGTGACAAAACAGTGGAAGACAAAATAACCTTATATCGCGAATGCTGTTTTCCGAATTGTACAAAATGATGGCGAGTAAAGTTACTTTTGTAGGTTTTGGTGGGAGCTATCGCCAAAATCGCCCCCCCTGGATCCGCCCCTGGCCTGATCCCATTCTTACGTAATTGAGCAAAACGTTTTGCTACTTGTAGCAGCACAGCCAGGCGCTTTCAACTTATCCCACAGCCACGCCAATATAACGCAGGACAAAGGGGCATTTGAGGACCTCGGTGCCTGAAGAGCAGGCCACGCCTCGTTCAAGAGCTGGCCGGCATTTTCTCGGCGATTTATGAATGCTGCAAGACGGACATTAGCACGCTTGGGTACGTAGCAGCTTTCTGCTGTGGTTGCACGCAACCGCGTAATGATGGACAAGCATCCCATGCGGTTTAGCTTTTGGCTCTCTGTTCGCATGGAGAACGTCGTCATGCTGAGCATGCCAACGCTATCGCTTGTTACGGACCGATGGTAAAATTCCATGCGATCTGCCCAAGTCTGATCAGGCCGGTATCCAGTTTGATACATCTGTTCTACTGAAAATAGCTTTTACTAGAACACTTACTTGGCGTTTTATCAAAAGCATTCGAAACCTGTTTAGACAGACATGAGGTTCACTTGATCTTTTTCAGATTCAGTCAGCAAATGATAAAGATCTTAAAATCTTTTTTTGCCGCAAGGACGAAAAACTCCAACGTTCAAAACAGACAAGTATACGACAGGGCAAGGCACGGTTTGGACCTTTTTGAAATGCAAAGCATTCTTTCAAAGCATCGTTGAGATACGCTGCCGTCACAATTTCGAGATTCAACCAGCAGCGACGACGATACACAGAAATTCCGATTTTTTCCAAGTTGTCGGACCTTTGCACGAAAACCGGTCATGCGAGCATATCAAAGCATAACCATTTATTTGGCGAAACGGCAACAGATATTCGAGAAGGAAGTAAGGCGGAGACCACACGCAAGCTTGAGGCACCTCTCCGCGGTCACTGAGTTTTGTCAAGAGGCAAGTGAACCGTTGGAGCAGAAAACAAAAAGTTCTTTGAAATCGAAAAAAAGCAACAGCAGCATCTATGCGGCGCAACTGGCGAGGGAGCAAGATTCCACTTTCATGCATTACTCATTTGCTTTCAATATCAATTTGGTACTACCATCACTGACCTAATCAACAACTGGAGACATGAAGCGCTGGTGTCCTCGTCCCGCTAGCGATTGGTAAAGTACCTCACACCAGACTGCAGCTGTAGTTAGACACGATGTAGTTCATTGGCGGATTTTGTTAAAGCCGAATGGCAACAAGACTGCGCCTGCTGAAAGTACATCACCTTGATTTTACGAGACACGATCACAGCCGGTAACAGCTCATTGAAACATTTAACTTCTTTACCTGAAAGATCCAGGGTTAGTGCAGGTCACCAGAAAGTATTGTGAGGGAACGAAAAAAAAGCTATGTAGCTATAACTTTCGTTGTATTTATGTCTAGTCGGCCAAACTCCACAATCCTTCAGTGATATAGCATGAAATGCCACAAAGTGGGAGTATGCCCTCAAACAATCACTCACATTGCAACATAACTTGCCATTTTGAAAGCAATCATAAATTTCAGTCTTAAAAAGCGTTTGTACTAACACACCGGCTTCGAAGCAAACTTAATGCGATTTTTTCACAACGTTTGCGGTCAGCCGAGTTCACTGACCCTTCCTGGCATTCTGTTTCCTAAGACTCTGATCAAGACGCACGAACTCCTAATCTGAAGTTGACCAGACTATTGGCCAAATGCACGTAACTGTTGATAATATTATATAGCCAGTCGCTGACATCCGGGCTTTTGGTGACCCAGCAACGCAAACTGGCGAACGCTTTTAACAAGGGCAACAGTCGTGATTTGGCCCTGATTCGTAGAAACAAGAACGAATGTGTCACGATTTGTTTCTCTTCAGTGAGTTGTGAGTGATGCATGTTTGCAGCAAAGCCCAGGTAAGAAGCAGGGCACGAGCCTTATTCCCAGTAATCTCCACATGAGAAACCAATCGTGGTTCAACTTCTAATTAGTAACGCTCCCACTCGCGTAGCACTGTAAGCTTGCTGAAATAAACTTCTAGGTTGCTGACGTCTAAGATCTTCCTTCAGACTGGACCGTTTTCCAGCGATTGGAGTTCCGCGCGAATTTTCAGCATTGTGTCTTTTTCACAGTGCAGGGTTGCCAGATGGAAATAAAAAACTGTCATCAAAATCACTTCAAAAAATAGCCAAACTCAGCAAAAACTCGCCAAACTTCTTGAAACGGTTGCATCTTTACCAAGACATAGATTTTTTCAATGGAAATCAGTCGTTTAAAGCTCTTTTATCTTTCGCTTTGTATTTCACCAGAAAGCGTATATAGGTTTTCAACATTTTGCAAATGTTTCGACAAAATCAGTTTCAACATTTTGTAAACATATTTGACAAGAAGTGTTCAATACTATGCTTCTACTTTAATTTAATTTTAATTTTTGGTGACAACAATTGGCGGCAGGCCGAAGCCTGAAATGTGCTTCTTGCCGGGGCGGAGGTGAACGCTCTTGCCCAACGAGCGCTACGGCAATTCACTCAGTGGCAGTGGACCGAACACCCAACCTTCCAATTGGGAGGCGGACATTTAACCACTGAGCTATTTGCCGCCCCTATGCTTCTACTTTGAAAACTTTCTCATGTTCATTTGATGTCATGAAATTTCAAAACACCAGCAAGCTTAAAAATAGTAAATCCACATGAATATGTAAGCAAATACGTGTAAATATGCAGGTAGGACATTTCGCTAAACCAAATGATCTGGAGTCAAATGCTTTCAAAAAATCGCCAGAAATTCGCCAAATCGCCAAACCAAATATTTGTAGCCAAACGCTTTCAAAACTCGCCAGATGTCCGGAATTTCGCGATAAATTCGCCAATTTGGCAACCCTGGTTTCACAATTAACATCAGTCAACGGCCTGAAACACTGGGAAAAAGTGGACAGCCAAGCGTTGGGATTTGCGAGTGTTTGAAACATTTGCGAGTGTTTGAAAGCGTTGGGATTTGCGAGTGTTTGAATTCTTGCATGTCACGGCAAAGCAACCTTATATTTAATCCGATAGTTTCAAACGGCTGCAGCGAGACGACAACCAAGAATCTGGTTCTGGCAGTGATCCGCAGTACATGCGACTGGTAAAAGCGCTCTTGCCCTGGTGGTGAAACTGTTATGGCTATGACTGCGTTTTCTCGCTTAACGTTTCACCGAAAGTATGAACCAAACCCATTTCACACTTTTACATTGCGTGGTATGCAAAAACGTTAGGTGGAAAGCGGGGTTTCCACACAAAAGTTACACTTGGCTAACAATGAACAACTTGTAGTGGATTCCAATCTGGTCTCTCGACGGCTCGATGCATGTAAAGATACCCTCAGGTTGCATGCATGATAATCGTACCGGGTTTGGCAAAATACCTCGAAACCAAGTCCAGCACCTGCGACTGATGGTGAGAATTATTATTTGTTAGTCTCGCGCCCAGACAGGGTGCTACTGACGACAGGCCCTGTGCGTGCATAGGTGTTCACGATCAAAAACCGTGACTCTGCAAATTCACAAAGCCTGCAAGACCCTCTCGGCGCCAGGTGGCCGAGTCTGTGTAAACTACCCAGTGTGCTGTGAAATATCAGTTGGGTTTGGGGTGACGATTGCAGAGGTCACGAGTATAAATAAACATACAAGGATTGAATTCACGTGACGCGCTGCAGGCCAAGATGCAAAATTACATCAACTTGTGAACAACAACAGCAAAACCACGAATTCAAGTTAAAACCATGTTATAAACTGGCGTTTCAAAAACAATTGTTTTCTTCGTGAGCAAAATTAAACGAATTTAACGCAAAAGACGTTGTTTTCAATGCGACTTCGCATTACTTTTACTGCATTTTAACGTCGACTCGGTTTCTGCAAACGTTCCAAAATAGAGTTTTCCCAATTCCCCCAACAGCGTACTACCAACGAATGCAAAGGGTCGTTGCAAATAAAGGTCGTTATTCAGCAGGCGACGAGGCACGGCACGCACAAGTGCTGGATGAGAGGTATTGGAATTAATTTCACGTAGGACGCGAAGGCTGTACGTTTCCTTCGGGTCATGTCGCCTTGCAGACTGGCCTGAATGCGCTGTGCCGTCGTCGCCTGAGGCATCCCCGAAATCGGCAAAAGTTGGGAGCACCGCGCAGCCGGCGCGCCGTGCAATTCGTGGCTGGTTGACTCACGAGAGATAAGCAATAACGCGACGCCTTAACTCGCACATGATCAACACGTGCGGCCGAGACCAACGATTGCCAAGGATAGAGACAAATGTTATGCTGAAGGTTTGGAGGTTTGATAGGGGTGGCAAAGCAAATGGCTTCGGCGAGCGATACGCAGTCTGCGATTTATCCCGAAAAGTCTGCGATTTATCCCGAATAGCGATGCGCAGTCTGCGATTTATCCCGAAAAGCCAACCCGGACGTCGAAGTCCTCCCCCTAAACGGCTCAGTGCTTGTTGGTTACTTCGGAATTCGCCGCCTAACGCCAGTCTGATCGTAAAAAGATACTGAAGCCATGACAACAATATCTGTCGATTGACGTTTGGTGGGAGCCGCAAGGTTTTTGAAGTCATGTTTGTGGTGCCAGCAAAACGTAACGGCGACGCTATAAATGTCGGAATATGTGCCATGGGTTTATATTTTTGGGGTAATTAGTGACACCTATTCCTAATTCACTGATTTGGGAAATTGTCATCGAAAGGCACCATGAAAACCCCATTAATCTGGGTTGAGTTTTTTCAAAGTTTAACGCGAAAACTCATCCGTCAAATAACATCTTTAAAAAAGTTTAATGATAAAAACGTAGCGGAAAATTTGGCCAAACGAGATAGTTCTTTTTGGTATCGACATCCTTTTGGCCAAGTATCGACATTCTTTTTTTGGCTTTTTAGTATCGACTAAAAGGCTTTTTAGTATCGACATTCTTTTTTTGGCTTTTTAGTATCGACTAAAAGGCTTTTTAGTATCGACATCTTTTTGGCCCATTGACACCAAAAAGATTTTTTCGAGAGGGGGGAAAAGGCAATTCTTTCAGGGGGTGGTCAAAAGGATTTTTCTCGGGGACAGTGGTGAACTAACAGTGGTGCTAAGAGTGGTGAAATTTCATTTTGCCAACTGGACAGTAGGCGAAAAGCATTTTTCTAACATCTTTCTACGAGAAAAATATTTTTTTAAACGTTAATAGGAAAATATCAAATTTCAACTTCCATTCGGGTCCATGGCCCCTGACCCCGCTTCCAACGACTATGCGTATGCCAAAGAGCGCTATCAACTTCTTGAGGCAGTTTGTTTATTGACAAAGCAACGCGACCAAGCGCTGTTCGCCAAGCGTTCACTCGGAAATCTTTTATCGGATATTGCTGTGAATAGAGACTGCAAACGCCACCAGCCACGATGAAACGCGATCTATCACAACTTCGTCCGTGATCGATCGCCCCGTTACTTCACCACCAAGCGTTGAATGACACAAAACTAACAGAAGCACGGAGGATTCAAGTTTGTCCCGAATTGGTCTCTCTGCGCAAACATTTGCCAGGCATTACGCACATACACACTTTTGCCTTTGCCTTGCAATGCAGCCTTTTTGGAATGCGAAATGTAGGCTGCTATTGAACATCCGGGAGCTAAACAGTGGAAATGACAAGTTTTTTTTCAGGAGCCGCATTTGTGCAGGGAGGTGATGCTGTTGTAGACCCGCCCATCATACCGGGTGTTAATGATACTTTGGTAATAGTATTTCGTTGTTTCAATTGATGCATGGCCGTTTTTTCATGCGTACGAAGTACTTCTCATCACGCGGTTAAAGTCTGTCAAACGTTTCTCGTTCAAGGACCACACGTCTGGCAAAGCCAATGATATTGTTTGTTTCTTATTGTGTAGAGGCGCCGCATGCAGTACCTTTAGCGGCAATACCAACGCTCCCTGCAAACGACGTTCTTTGTGACGCGGGTGAACACGTTTACGTTTGAGTGTTTAAATTCGTAGACGTGCTTCACTTTCACAAAACCTCTTTTGAACAATTGTCATTTTTGTTCCGCAGTCAGTCCTCGCTGCCACCTTAACATTACGACCGTTAAAAAAACGACTTCCGCTACATCTACCACACCAGCTTCACAATTACATTTTTGATCTAAGGCCTTTGCTAAAGCTTCTATTACAAATACGAAATATTTCTTTTTACAACTTTCAAAAATGCGATGAGAATTTTTTAGGATGTTTTTCAGTTTTTTTTTCACAATTCTGGTGATATTTTTTCATAAAAACGATTCGTCAACGTTAGAATCATAATCTGCTCTAATTTCAGTTTTTGAACCGCGCGTAGACTAAATATTTTTAGTGTGAGACTTGGTACTTCTGTTTTTCGAGAAAACCTTTGCTCTGGTACAGGGTTTTGTGGCAGTTATCCCACATTAGCTAACTTTAAGTATCATTGTCATATACTTGCTTCTCTTGCTTCGGCGTTTCGGTTTTCCAAATTTTGAGGAAAAATACGGAAAGTCTTTAGAGCAAAAAATACAGCATCAGAAAAAAGATCGAAGCAGCATAGGCTACTCTGTACGTGGAGAAAAAAAAGTTTTCCACCTGCAACTGTTTGATACAAAATGGGACAAGCGCTCATAAAAACTTGTCCCGAAAGACCAAAAGCCTATTCCCGTTTTGGAAATACACAAACGCGTGTAACATTTGATGTCAAAGGGTTGCGTTCTGCGGTCAACACTTCCTTCTATTCCATCGTCACCTTCATCAAAGTACTAACGCCTTCAGTGAAGGCACTAACGAAATTAGTAGGTTGTGGCTGAATGAACGGCAAGTACTTCATTTAGTCATGTTAAAAGGTTTTCACCAACTTTGGACCAACATTCTCAAAAGAAAAATTGATTCAGTGCTTCACCTTGAAAAAAAGCTTATATTTCGACTGGTATGTAAAGATTTTTGTTAAATTTCAAGTTTAACAGCAAAAAACCAACAAAAAGAAATTTTGTTCAAATTACTGGCAATCAATCAGCGAACCCGCCTTAAAGGCTGTTACTAAAACAAAAAATTAGAACGGCCAGATATGGCCGAGTACCTGGAAGCAGGATGCATCAACAATCCGAGCGTTGCATAAACGCATCAAAAAAGTTGGCTGGACAGCGTCTTTTTTCACATTGATGGAATACCACACAGCAGTTTCAACAGCAGTTGTTCTACACGACCTTTTAACAGTTCTTTTTGGATGATCGTGCTGACAAAGGCGTTAGAAGTAAGCCATGACCTCAACAATTCAGCCTAAATGGAGCAGAACGAACACTTTGTATTCTCCAATTTGCATGGGACCTACCAACAATGGAGTTCCGCCTTATTTTCGCGGCCTATTGAAGGTTTTAGGCAATTGCTTGACGACCACTGGTTTGGGTTTTTGCAGGCGTTTTTAGTTTCTGCAAAGGCAATTTTCTGTAACATATTGAAATTAAACCGAGTCTGCTCACGACTTAAATAGACCGGGTAAAGATTGAACACGATGCAATTTTCAAACCCTGCTCGTCTGCGCCTCAAGCGGATAGTCTTTTGCCATAAAATGCGACGCTGCGTTTCAATATATCTTCAACTTGTTTCAGCCCAGCTCAGCGTCCGAGATCAACTTTCCGCTGTTTGGCAACGCCACACAGGCCTTGCCGAAGCGGTTTTTCAACGGAATACGCATTCAGCAGGTTAAAATTAGTGCGGACTTTGTACTTTGTCACTGACTTCGACCCTAATCATTCAAATCGTTCAGAAAGTAAATGAAGCACTACAGTAAAACATTAGGATAAACAAGTACAACAGTAGGTTAGCTTGCAACAATAATCTACAACACAAAAGACCTGGAACAGAGATGAAGACACAACTCACTGCAGCTCTGAGAATTGCCTATGATCGTTATTACTGCAACAGGATTGCAAAATTCAAACAAAAGATGCCGTTGTACAATTTCACTTCAGTATACCATGATTTGCATTCAATCTTGCGTTATCCAGCCAAGCGACGTGTGTTTAGGTGACTGAAAATCATCAATCTCACACCACACCTCCACTTAGCTCGCTTGCTAACCAAGCAACTACCATGGTGTTGTGTTAACCTTTCCCGCATGAGCACTTGGGGTTTGGTGAATCAGCACAAATCGTATTCAGTGACCTGGAAAGCAAAAAAATTGTGCTCCTGAAGATTGGGGAGGTTGCGGCGGTCCGTTCCGACCTCGCCCCACAGGCCACACGGCAACAGCGTCGCTGCCAGGCTCTCGAAGTTCACGCCGCACTGCAGCGATCAAAGCCGCACTTGGGCGAACACACTGTCCCACCCCAGAAACAGCCTCCCACGCTTGTCAACTGCACGTCTGAGCCACAGCTGCGGCCAGCTTTGATCAGAAAATTTGTCTCGACACGTGACCGGTTCTCTGTGCTCGAAGAACTATTTTCTCATTAGATTCTCAATCGTTCAGAATCAGGTACGACATAGCATTGATCAAATTTACAAAAGACTGAGGCGGTTAGCTGCTAAAATTCCACATGTTTTGAAAGAGAAAATGCGAAACAGTCTGTATGTTTCTTTGTCCCGACAACATGAGCGTATACATAAAAACGTACGGGTATTTTCACATAAAGTCTGTGGAATAATCAGCAGTAGCTCTAAATTACTGCGAACTGCGAAGAACGTTTCATGATGCGAATTGTACCTTTTACGTCGACGTATCACGAAAATCCGAGACAAAATCCAAAAGAAATCAGACTTAAAAAGTTCGCTGTAAACGTAACTTTGGCAATTTTAAGCAAGCAAATCAGGACATAGCTTTGTTGTTACTCTTGACAGTGTTTCTTGTGCTTTTAACATTTCAAGTGTAAACGTAATAATCTTGAGAGAAAGCAAACGTAACACGCCTGGAATCTGGAGACGCTTTGAACAACCTGTTCGCTAATGACGTAAAACACTTGGTACGAATCCAAGCAAGACAATGTGGAGAAGGTGACCAACAATTGAGAATGAAGATGCTTTGGACAGTACACCTTTGCGAAATGGCTGCCAGGAAAATGTTGGAGAAATCTTTAAACTAAGCACGCAGGTTAGACTGGGGCACACTGCACAACTACACTGAAAAGCGTCAACTGCGTTGCAAAATCACAAATTGTTAGAAAATTCCGACCAGGAGGTGGCGCCTAGCAGCGCTGAGCGCCAAGCTGAATAAAAAGTGAATACTTGAACGTCTCCATATTTCTTCGAAGAAGTTCAGTTCACTTTTCAACAATCAATTACCATGGTTGCTTCAAGCATAAGTCGTCTTTCATGGCTACGAAGATCACATTTAAGTAAAAATTACACAAAAACGTCGGAGAGTCTAATTGCGCACTTCTACGAAGCGATTACTTGACATAGACCAGATGAACCCATGACAAAGTCTGTCATCTGCAACAGACACAACGGTTCAGTCATGCCCAACTTGAGCCAAATCACTCAATGTCGCCGGCAACAGGTACGCTGTATAAGCACCGATGATAGGAGCTCTTCCACCTCTGCATATTCACACCACGCGCACACACTCAGCGAGGAGAAGCGTTTTGACCAACCTTCGCAGCTTCTCATTTCACAAACAGCAAACGCGAGTTTCAAAATAGTACATCTATAAATAAACAGTACCAGGCATACACACTGATCATCCAATACTGATGGCTTAACGTGCAGTACCCAGGCAATGGTCCCGTCGCTCTATATCAAAACTTAGATATGCAAACAACAGCTAGAAACCTTTACACAAACCGACAAGTATAGTTAAAGAGCTGAGTTGTAGGAAAGTTTCAGTAAAAGTTGTTTTTACCACAAAAAATACGTGCAACACAATGGCTGTTTGTGGCTGAAAAATGGAACTGGAGCCAAACGGCGACAACAGTATTGAATCACTTGTGTTATTGTTTAGAAATGTGTTAAGGTGAACATCGTTTTGTTGTCGGGCGTCTTTTAACCGCACCAAATGCTGAAGGAGCATGCGGTCAACAAAATCTGAGTGCTTTCCCGTTTATTTGTTGCAACCCCTTCGAGACGAAGGGCCTGAAAAACGTCATTAATTTTTAGGAGGGGAAACAGTTGAAAAGGGGGGAACCTTCACCCGGGCTCCCCATTATCGACAGTTACGGTTGGACATCTCTTCTGCACTGCGTTGTGAATGTGATGCGATGCTTTTCTATTTCTTGTGTACTGTTAGTGACTGTCTGTGGATATGAACCTCGAGTCTTCGATGACAAAAATATAGATTCTGAAATGCAACTTTTAATACTGGCCCCGCTTTTGAAGCGCGTTCAGACAAATTTAGTTAATTTTCACTCCCCACAAAGTGAGAGGAACTTTTCGTTGGTTAATGTTACTTTCTTTGAAACAATATAACCTCGCATTCACGATAATGCAAAAAAGTTGTATTTCCTCCCTGACAATTTCATTAACACTCCGTCCTAAGTGTGCAGATTGTTTCATGCCGAGGAAAACGGCCTTGTGCAAGTTACCACCGTGCGCCATCTACCGTCCAAATTTTATCGGCTCACAGGCTTATATTTTTATCTTACACAACCAGAACTCCCCTAAAGCATGTAGGCCTATGTATGAAATGAAACAACCTTTATCGAGTAGTAATGTCGGTTACTTGCTTTGTGGTTTCCCGTAGACGGCAAACATCGCAGGAGTGATGCAAAGTCCATGTGTTTTTTTAAGGTAACCAACACATTTATTTTATTGCAAATTTTCTTGTGGCATTGCAATAATTGCACGAAAATTTGAGTATATAAGTTGCACCGACTTACCTCATTTTACTTTATATTTCAAGATAAAGCACAACGATAACAACGGCACTGTTCTGAGTACCATAAAATCTGCTTTACCATAAAATCTGACAAACCATATCTCACACAGCAATGTCAGTTTCTCCTCACAGATTATTTGAATTGTGTAGTTAGAAGCTAGGAGCCAAACCTCAACAGACTAAACACGTTTTGCTGCTGACCACACTTTTATAAGTGGTTCCCCCTTAATATCACTGTTGGAGGTTTACTTGCAGTTATTCACTGGCTGATAAGACATAAAATGTTCACACAGAAACACTTCGTCTTGGATACAACTTTCAACACAATTAGTGTTTTATCTGTATAGTCGGAACTCAAATTTCGGGCCCAGGATCTGGCTCCATCTCCAGACATCTAAAATGTTGGCTCCAGCTCCGGCTCCAACATTTAAACGTTTTTGTCCCCGGCTCTGGAATGATTTGCTCCTGTGAAAACCGAAATCCATTTGTATCATTTGTACAAACTCGCTTGCCCCACAAACAAGGGCTGTGGAACCGGAACCCAAACTTCAGGCTCCTTCTCCACCATCTAAAAGTTTTGAGCTCCGGCTCCAGCCGTCCAAAATTGCTTCGGCACCGGCTCCACGCGCCTAGCTTATCACAACCGCCGAAGTGGCACAGTGCTTCAGCACGAACCCTGAAGCTGATTGGGTTCGATTCCCTGTTCTCGGGTCATCCTGAAGACTTGAAAAACGGTACCTGTGGCCTGTCCGGCCACGTACTCGGTGTAAATGGATGCGTGCAGGGAAAGCTTCACCCGCTGGCATTGACTTGCCACTCATGTAACATCACCATGGCTCACGGCGCAGAGTAGGTCCATATGTCTTACAAAGCCAATATCATTTAACTTACTTTATAGTATTTATGTATGAAAAATGATAGTGTTACTTTAAACTTCTGTAAAGTGAAAGAATATACTTCATTTTTTCCTCTTCACTCGAAGCTTCTTCAATTTAGTGTTGATTTACGCCAAAAATAGGTTTGGCTGAGATGTTGACACATAGGGTCTTTCGCCGACCATTTCTTTCAAATATCTAGTTCACACCAACTTGTACAGTTCCTAAGTCCTCGTTGCTTTTTTTATTTATTTCTATCAACATTCAATTAATTTTTCTCTCTCTTGCTGTGCTGTTCTTTCAATTGCATTTCTGTTATTCTGTGGTTTGAGTCACAAGAATGCATGAAACCAGGCCCGTAACCAGCTTGGAACACAAAGAGTGATGAAGAGTTTTCTGAGAGGGGCCCAAATTTTTTAAACTATGTCCAATAATTTTCAACTATGCTCAACACATTTTTCCAGGGGGGGCGGAAAATTTTGTGAAGCCCCCCTGCGCCCCTGGTTACGGGCCTGCATGAAACTAACATAAGTTACACAAAAACAAGTAGGAAGACGCTTTGCTGATTGAAATACTAGATTGTACGACATTTTAATCAAATGCGACGAAGCATCAACATTTTGTTTGAAGTTCCTTCATCACACAAGTTTAAATGCCGCACAGTCACTTTAACGGAATATTAACTCTTCTATTTAGATTATCTATTTCCCCTCACCAGTGCTTCCTGTATGCTGCACATGTTGCAACAGTGAACCTCCTGTTTATCATAAAAATCAGCATAAACTCTGCGAGGTGTTTACCAGATGTTCAAACACGTTGCAATTGTGCAGCGTGCACAAAAAGCAATAGCGCATTATACGTTAGTTACGCACAGGACATTGAAACTGTTTCAATACGCGATGTACTGTATTGATGACTTTTTCAAGTCGTCAACATTCACAGTGTAAATTTACACAATAAACTATTTGTTTGGTTGAATGACGGTATTGAACTGATGAGGAGGAAATAGCTTCTTTGCATATTTTGAAAGATTCTTAGTGATATTGCGTTTGTGACTTTACATTCAAAACAAAACTCCAGGGCACAAATTTGGAAAGGACCGCCAATACGGCGCATGCACGTTCAACAGCTACAACGAACCAGGAGTTTTCCAACCTCGCTTGACTGGCAGGAGGAAAGAATAAACTGAAAGAGCGGTTACGGCGCAATGCGCACTTCCACTGCGAACCAATCAGGACCGTATGTGTTTGCGCAACCCGTCATTAAAACGCTCTCGAACATTCTTTCCTCACTGCAAGCGAGATCAGACACCGGTGCTTGTCTTTACAAACGGATTTTCAAGATTACCAACGAAATGAACAACAAAACACATTCCTTATCCGGTAAAAGCACGCTGAAGGCTAGCACGCGTGCGCGGCGTAAGCAGCTATTCTGTACATCTACGGCAACCGACAACAGGCGCTTCAGCGTCACGTCGATGAGTCTCGCTTCGCGTCAACCGGCTGTTGTTCAACGCATCGTGCCAAGTGTGTTTTATGTCCTTCAAATGTCTTTTTTAGTGCACAAGAGCTCCAGCGCTCGGACGTAGAGAAGCGAAAGTCTTGGAAGAAAATGAGCAATACTGTACACCTTGCACGGACTGCTTGAGCAGAGCTTTGGAGTGCTCGCAACGTTTTAAGGTTGCATCTGGTGGCCAAGCACACCTCGAAACCCTCTGTTTTGCTGCCAGTACCTAAAAACCAACAAAAGCTCTCACGGGGACAACTCACACTGCATAACGCGTTCTACACAGCTCACCTTTTACTTTCCCATCGACGATAGGAAACTTGTATAACAGCTTGCCCATCGCTTCTCGGTCAACTTCGCAGGTTGGCAGGACCAGAAGGTATCAAGCGCTTAAGCAAAACCTTTCTGCCTCAGCGCGAGACCAATGGCCTTTCGTTGCCAGTTTTTGAGAAACCGGCGGCTTCTTTCTTACCAAGTGCTCTTTTGGATTTCAGGGCTCGTCGCGGGGAGGGGCCAGAAAACAGGCGTGTGATGCAGAGCGGACATGAGCAACGCGAACAGGAACTAACTGCTTTTCTAACTTAGTACCACTGAATACACACCCGGAACTGCAACACTATCAAGTTTGTATAACTCTGCTATATGGACGTAACTGTGCAAGTCACTTTGCTTCACTTCAGCAACGCTAGTCAACGCCCGAGGCACAACTGCTTAGAGGGCGGCGCTGGTAACTGGTCATCGGATACACTTACCACGGAGACGAAATTACTCAACTGACTCGCTTTCGGAACCTTTTAACTCGAAGCTGCGTTTAAAAGCAAAAGTCAATACCTTGAACCATTCAACTGTCGGCGGAGGCTCGGCCGATATTTTGCAGCGGAAAGTCACGGAACTTCCTTCTTCCGCAACCGTCGACTGGGGCTTCACAGTGAAGTGGGGGGGCTGGGTCATTGGGCCGTTCATCGCAGGACGCTCTGAAAATATTAAAGTTGGACTTTGATAAAAGTTTCCCGGTAAGGACGTCTAGCGGAAAAGCGAGAGTTGAGAACCGAGCCTAACTGACCAACAACAAACGCACAGACACATGCCCGGTCCTGAGGTGAGATGTTAAGCGACATGTTAGTCTTTTAGTTGTTAAGCTGTTTCTGTGCCTTATCATGTCATTTTCTAGCCCAAATTGCTAAAAGAGCACGTCTTATGACGCCGTTACGCAACGCGTTTTGGGTTTGTGGCTGGAGGGTGCCTTGAACGCTCTCTCCTGAACAAACGAAATCAATGACAATTTGGGGGGTAGAAATCGTGGAGTTTTAACTTCTAAGCAACTAAAATTCTGCAGTGGGGCAAAGTGCGATTCGACAAGCAGCAATTCAAGTTTGCTGACAGGGAGGAATGGGTAAACAAAACTACGGTGCAACATTGCTCTTCCCGACGTTCCTCTTGAGAAAGGACCACTGTAAACACCTGTAAAATCACACTGGTTCACACGTTCCTTACTTTTGCACTCCCATCAAAGATTCCTGGAAATGCAGTTTTTAACTGACTTGATGGTGAAAGTCAATTTAACGTTTATCGATTATTTCGCATGAAGCGTATACCAAAACACTGAAACAATGTAGATGCTCCTACAAATCAACTGTCCACACAGAGTGTAATAGCCACTAGTCTTGGGTTGTACGCCACATTCGTTCACCACCCGCTTCAGAGACGAATGATGCTCAACAGGGGAATGGTCCAGACTGTGAATGACTTAAAAATAAAGCTTCAACACGCTTATTCTAAAGTACGTTTTCCATAAATATTCGTCATCATCACACGGCGGGAGTGCCACTTGATTTGTATGGGAACATTGGGTTGGGATACCCTGTTGCGTCAAACACAGCATCTTCACAATGCTACCTTTGTGACCGTAAACACAACTAGGCTAAGTACCTCTAAAATCTCAATGAAGCTTTTTTATTTTCTTTCCCGTTTTAGCGCATATAGTTATTGGCATCTTCTGCAAAGATATGAGTGAGCGTTTCCGTAAAATACGAAGCGAAACCTGGTGTTTACTGCTTCCAAAAAAATAACAAAAAACTCACCGACAGAACGTGACAACTTGACGTCTTCTTTTCGCACAGAAGCGAGCGACGAACGTGATCCAGTTGAGATGAGGCTGATACGTTTGAACGACGTTCTCCTCTCACTGCGTAAATCCACCGGTGTGCTCCTTCTTTTATCAGTTCTGAAGTTAAGCAAAATCTGAAGCCGTCTCGAAAAGATTTATCTCAAATAGCAGCAGCAACTAATCGCTGACCGTCACTCGCAACTTCTGCTGCAACGCAATACTATCAGATTAGGAACAGTAACGAACGAATATTAAATGGGTATATAATTTCACTGTGGCAAACACATGTTTGGCAGCTGCCCTCGGGCTCCTCTTTGAGAAGCACGCTAAGTGGTTGCGTCTCCTCAAATGACATGCTGCAGCGCTGCGCTACCGCCGATTCCTTCCGGCGCACGCATTTGGCACTAAATAGCTGTGCTCCCCACTCTTGCGTTGATAAGGCAAGCATGAAAATGAGGCTGAGTGGATTCCGACATCCAAATTCAAGGGTCTTTGTATGAAAAATGCAATCACCTCAATTTGTGCTAAGGTCAAATCAGTTTATTTCGGTTGGAAGTAAAGAAACAAAACCAAAACAGACAGTCTCACGTTTGCGTGATTCCTATCAAACGTTTGGCACATCACGCAGCCCAATGATTCTTCACGGTTTTCTTTAATTTAAACAAGTCCAGAGGTTGCAAAAAGTGGGATAACTATCAACAATCTGGGTGAAGTTTTTCGCGAAACGTGGGTTTGTTCCAAGCCGAATTGGTAACGCCGCAACAGCTTTTCTATCTGGAATCAGCGGCCAAAGCAACAGTCAGAGCGCATCGGCCAGTCTCAGCTAATCAAGGGAGTGCAACACGCAATCACTGTTTTGTGTTGATTTGAAGAAATTGAGCTTAGCTTATTATATCTACGACTGTGTTTGATCGACAAGCATACGTTTTCACCTACTGAATTTAAACGCTTTTCAAGCAACCACCAATTGCCTAATTTGAGCTAAGGGAGCATCTCAGATTTCAATTTCAATAAACACACCATATGCTGCAGTTAAGGTAACTGATGTTAACTTTGCTAGTGCGTAAGCGTGGAAGTCATTACGTTGACATCCGCAGAGTTAAAAAAACTGCGAAAGAACAAATCATCTTTAAAAATGTTTCAAAGCTCAACGGTCAACATTGTTATGCAATCCAATCGATGCCTAGTTTGAATCTCATTAAGCAGTTTGGGAACCTTACTCAACCAACATACTGACCCACGACACTGCTCTGCAACAAAGGTTATTAATGCAACTGACGCAATTATTGAGTGGCGCTTTTAATGGAGATCATGTTGGGGATACGACGCAAATATAATGTCCATACTAGTTTGTACCCAGTAAAAAATCGCGATTGAAATCGAAAACGTCAAAGGGCGGTAGTTGCGGAATTCCACAGAAATTGCTTGTGTCCTAATTTTCAAACTCTAGAGCGAAAAACCTTAACTTCACGTCACACGTTTTGCAGCAAACGCGCAAATTTCCAGGATATTGCCAAAAACACGAATAGAAACTCTTGCAAATATCAGTTATCTCGAACCTACATCGTGACTGGCACGTTAGCAAAATACAAAATTACTCAAGATTAGTCAATCTTTGAAAAGCGAACTTTACTTCAGATGTTTTTCTTTCTTATAAACCTATTCCTAAGCCAGCATCAGCTGAATGACTGCAAAAATTATTAAATAAAGTAATTTCGCATTTAAATCAAGTAAGTGAAATAAAATAAATGTACACTAAAAAAAACATAAGGTCAATTTAAATAAAATAAAGTCAAAGAAAGCAAGCCATTATGCATGTAAAATGTAAAAACACGCCATTTTCTAATAAACTAAACTTACAGAAATGGTCTCAAATTAGAAGGCATAGAACTTACAACTGCCGCAACCTAGGCACTCAGCAATATACTCAGCACAACGTTGAAGCAGTGTGGAGCACAAGTGATATATGCTTCAACGGGCTTTGAATTACGCGCCAAGATGCACTCCTCGGGGGTTTGAGCGAAGTTCATTTAAACTAGGTTTGCAATGATATCTGAAGAAGATCAGGTCCGGCAGCGATAGTTACCATCCGCTGGGCATAGTTATGCTAGAACTGTTAATTGAAAGCTATTTTTTGAAGACACTGAGAGGTGGCTTACGAGCCATGAATTCGCTCAAATGCGATCCTGTTTAATCATTTGATTCTCCCTAAATGCTGTTTGAGATTACTTGATATACTCTTCTTTTTCACTGCTCCCTGGTGAAATCTTAGCAGATTTACTCAATCGCGTGCTTTCTTGCCACGTTAATCGTTACGAGCATGATAACGTGTTCACATAAAAGCGCTTTTAAGAGCAGGGAAATGCCTTGAACTTTTACGTAGGTCGTAAAGGGCACAATACTAACCTCTCTTAATTGAAAGTTTTGCTTTGTCCGGGTTCTGTCAAACGTTTCTGTCAAAGTCACATCAAAGTCAAAGTCACAAACACCACTTTGTGCTAGCTACAGGTTTGAAAGGCAAGAGTCAAGTTGTCTCACCATATTTTGCTCTAAGTACTTTCTGATGGCCTACACCACTCAAGCAGTCTTTGCCTCTTGATCATGTCATCATCTACTTCCAAACCACAACGTGACAATGCGTAAGTGCACCAAACACCAGATTTGAGGTACTTTCTTACAGTAAGTACATACAATGTTGACGGTTTCACGAGCAAAATTCTGCGAGGGTACTTCAACATGTTTTTCATTTCAACAGTTTTTCAGATTTTGATTAGGTTTCTATTTTGAATCGCCTTCGTCGTTCAAAAGCTGCACTCCGCAAACCTTCCTCAGCCTGGATAACCTTTCCTTAAATCTTGACCGATTTTGACCCAGCAGGTTTTGTGGATACATGAAAATCTGCCATAAATCCTCAACGGTTTTTCGAAAATGTGTTTGTCTTTCTGCACCAGTGCGTCGAGTCCTTTCAAAGCTTACTTTTCCGGTACAACAGTACTTCCGATGCGCAAAAGCTAAAAAAACAATCTGACGAAAGTCTGCGGAGCAATACATTTCTATGAAAAAATGTTAAACTTCCTCTGGAACGAACGTTTCTGTGGATCAGCCCGTTTTGTTTTAGTCGTTTGAAATCATTTGTCACATTTACGTTCTGAGAACAACTTTACAGGCGGTTAACGAAATAGCACCGTCAGGAAATGCGATCTGCCTTTGCTTTTGTTTCCCTGCACTGATTCTAGCTGCCTCACCTTAGCGAAAACACAAAATGTGAAGTCTTGATAACAGAGCAGGTTTCGACGGTGACAAGAAACACACTTTCAACGACAGTTTGAGATCACCACAGTACTTAATTACTGATTGCACGCCCTTGGATGTGGATGAAATTATGCGTTTGTGGTCCTCAGCGAAGAGGTGCAGTAATTTTGTACGGAAGAAGCTGGGCTTGCCTTGCGACAAGTTGACGTCAAAGGCGCGTCCACCCAGAACGGTTCGTGCCGGCGCATGGTCGCTTTGTTTTACGCACGCGCGCTACGTAACTGTCGACGTAAGCTGTCATCTTTTGCAAAGCGCCCAGCCTGCGGTAAACATCTTCGCCTAGCGGTCACTCCACCCACGCATCGAGTTCCGCGATTCGTTCGAGTTTTGGTGCGGAGTTGTCAAAATATTTCTGTTGGTGCAGCTGTTCTTTCGCAAGAAACAAAACCTGAACCGATCAAAAATGATCTTTCAGTTACATTGAACAAACGCTTGTCAGCGTTTTTTCCCGATGACCATTAGATTTTGGCAACGACAACGCCTGTTGAAGATGTGCTGACGCGTTTGCGAATGCAGGCGATTTGCGAGATGAGAAAAATGATTCCTTGGGATCACACGGAAGACATTTTTGAATGGATCTGCGCCGTGCATTTTCCACTTCACCGAAGAAGTGCTACCGGTGACTCATCCAGAGATGGGGAGGAGATCGGGGCGATGATGTTTCGTAACTAAAAGCAAGTCATGGGTCAAAAACAAACAATTTGCGTTAGGCGATGAGGCCAGCTGGCGTCAATCGAAATTTCTTGGTAAGAATAACCGTAGTGCTCACCGTATTTACACCTCTGCCCCCACAGGGCGGTAGGTTTGTGGGAAGACCACAAGAACCAGACAAAATCGAAATATATGTAATTCTGCACAAGCCAGCCGGCGCGAAAGCGACGATTTTGAAAGATTTAGATCCATCCCATCGTTTACAAAGAGCGGGGAGCATTGCTTCGCCCAAGCATAACACAAAACGAGCTGTGAAGTTTCAACGATTGTTTTTGAATAACCACTTGGAAAACCATCTATTGGCACCATAGGCGTAGCCAGGGGGGAGCCAAAGGGGCTATGGCCCCCCTACATTTTTTGAAAATATAGTCATTTTGTGCTTCGAGAGGCGTTTTTCTAAACAAAATAGTGTTATTCGCCTAAAATCAAACATTTTGCCCCCCCCAAATTCTTTGGCCCCACCCAAATTTTTGGGCTGGTTACGCCACTGGTTGGCACAAAGCGAAATCAGCCTCCATACTTCACTAGTATCTACGGCTTCCAACATCTTGTCTTACCAAGTACAAAGGTTCTAATGTGCTAACAATTTTCCTTGACATTCCTCATCCACCATCAAGACACACAAGCAAAGAATTTGAGTCGCTACAACTAAAAGCAATAATGCATTAGCGTTCTTCATCTTACCCTCTCGTGAAAACGGCCCAGTAAGAAACGTCGAAAATTTCGTAGTTCTTTTGAAAAGAAAAAAAAAACACCGTGAATCAAAAAAGCAGCTGCTCTATATGGGTTTCAAGACAACTTCTAAAGTATCAATACTGTATTTCACCACACGTCAGAAAGCAATACATTGTTTCCAAATCTACCGTGGCACCAACAACGTTAAAACTCTCACCCACCTGCGGATCAAGCTTCACGCGTGCGAAACGACCACAAGCTCGATACACGCCGCCGTCGCGGCCGCTGCTAATACGTGAATATTTCATTTTGGCACGCAGTGCGATACCAGCTGACATTTACTGTCAAAATCGACGAGTTAATATTACGACGAGGACGAAAAGGCGGCTTTACGCTCAGCTTCAGAAATTTGTACTTGTCACGTTGCTGTTTTCAGCCCATGTCGCGATGTCAGCGCCGTGTTCCACAAAAGGATTACGGCGAATGCGAAACAGTCAGCGGCCGGTTAGGCGCATTTCGCGAAATGCCCAAGAGATTTAATCGGCTCTGATGGCTTGATTACACAAAAGAAAGAGTTCTTTGATGTACGTCAGCTACAAAAAAACAACTCTTTCACGGGGCGATTACTGAACGATGGAAGAACAAGGCTTGATGGACAAGCCGGTCATGCGTTGAGAGCCATCCCTGCCCCCCCGAAGATTGCCTGCATCGTAATGATCAGCACACGATCGTTGAAGCAAAGGAGAAAAACTAAATTTGATTCAAAATGGCACAAAAAAATCGATTGCAAACGCTTGTGTTTTAGACCGAGTTTGACATTTGAACACAATTCGATTAACTTCACAAGCGGCGAAATGGAAAACATGCAAGATGTTGCGTGGACACAGGCCAACCTTTGCCGAACCCAAGTATAGCAACGACATCACTGAACGTCTGTAGTCAGTTTTCAAGATGCTAGCTTTTATACAACCTGTGCTTTCACTCCAAAACTACAGAGACGTTTGAATTGGTAATATCTCGACGTCTTGCCCTGTCATAATAAACCACAGCGCTTTTAGGTCGATTCTTGAATTACGTTGCAGCCCTAAAATGAAAACGGTATATCGACCCCTAAAGCAACGTTTAAGCTTTCAAACTTAGGTAATCAAGTTCTTCTAAACCAGTAGTGGACAAGGTGGACAAACAGTGGCACTACGTGCTGTTTATGCGTTGTACGTTGCATTAGCTTAGCGCGCACTGTCCTATCCCATTCTAACAAGATGCGGCTCTTTGACTTTTGATGGTCCAATGATGCGGCCCTCTCTCTCTGAAACGTCTGCCCACCATTGTGCGAAACAATGAAGATTTTTAAACTTTTAGTAAAACTATTCTCTGAAACAACGAAAAGAAGAGGCTTTCTGTCAAACCCTTCATGTTTAACAGTAGTTGAAACAAAAGAAACGTTGGTTGGTTTTGAAATGACTTCCAGTTATAACGTTACCACAACCTCACGCCAGGCGCACTCAGTAAAAGTCCTCGCCTTCTTATTTCTCAAAAAACAAACGAACATATAATTGAATCGATGCACACCCCTGGATATAGAAGGTTCAGAAAAAATCCGCCACACGCTGTTTTTATATTTCGAATGGCTACGTGTAAAAAAACTGCATGTAAACTCACTGCTTTGTGATGTTTCAGTGATGTGACCACCAACACATTCCAATTAACCTTCATAAGCCAGTGCCATATCATCAATCGAATCGTTTCGAAACACCGCATAAGAATTTCGACTACTTCCATGACTAAACACAAAACGAAATCCGCCAACACAAATGCCAACAACCGCCTCGCCGTAGTTACTTGGCGCTTTACTTAATTTATTCAAAACGTAATCGTACTGTTTCGCAAAAGCAAAGCAACCAAGGCTTGCTGCTAAGTCCGCAAGACAAGCAGCGACCGATGACTGTCCGGAATATAAGACTCGTTTCACCAAACTCACGTTTTACGCGCTTTTTCAATTGTTGCCATGCAACATTGGGTATTGAATGCGATGATTTTCATGCAGTACAATAGGGTGATAAGCGGTTTGCAGAGCTGAATCAGTCGTCGCGACAATAAGCAAGTACCCTCGCCACAGGAAACAAGTTTTTTATCAAAAGTAAAATTTCGTTACTTAACTGTGGATTCACAAAAACGCTACATGTCAAACACTGATTGAAGCGAAGCTTATCTTTTATAGTTTTTTTTCCTGTTTGCAACGTTTGTCTGCGTGGCCGTAGGAAAGATTTTTTCCAGGGGGCGGCAACAGTGGATTTTCCAGGGGGAAAAGGATCGTTTACAGGGGGCAAACTCCGAAAATAAGACAAAAACATTTTTCTACAAAAACGTACAAGCAAAACATCAAATTTAGAAATCCAAGGAGGCAAAAGGAGGCAAAAGGATGGCAAGGATGCTTTGGCCCCCTATCCCTCTTCCGACACCCACGCCTCTCTGTATTGTTGGATCAAACCAAAAACTGAGTGTTATCTTTTCTGCGTTGAGCAAAAAAAGACTAAAAAGAAACCGAACCTTATCGATAACGACTTCCAACTTTGCTTTTAACTTGCATGACATCGGTACCTGTGCAACAGCAAAGATAGTGGGGGGAAGAGATCACGGGCGCAAGGGCAGCATTGCTAACAGTATCTCATGGAAAGTGTAAACAATGCAAACCACGATCTTCCCGCACAAACCACTCAGCGCAAAACCAAACATAACGCGTCAGTAAATGCCTGCGCGCCCGTCCAGCACAACGCAGCGTGGTTTGAAATGGTTGCTTTATCTCAAGTACCGGTCGTTGCGTAGCAACAGCGCAAGAAATACCGAAACACCAACCTTCGACGGTTATACCAGAGAAAAGTGACTGAATTCGAAAAAGGCAGTTTCTCCTGGACTTTGAAAACCTTAGGGAAGACATTACATTCGGTTTTCATTTCGACGTAGTAAAATTTGCCAAGACACTCAACTTTATGATAGGCACAAAATTTTTATTTGCATTTGGCTTGACGGGAGATGGAAACTTTCCTTTGATAACTAACAGGAAGATGTCTTAGAAATGTTTCGACACGAATTCAAAATAACTCTCAACGCACTAATTAATGTGTTGTGTGGCAGAACTTCTACGAAAGAGGATGACCGGTTTGAAAATATTCCAAATCGAGCCTGGGTGAAGGTTACAGGGTGGCTGAGTTGCCCAGTCATCAGTAGACCACACTTCGTACCCCCCAGCTTGGCCAATACCTTGGGGCCAGGTTCACCCTGAAGCGGTAGCCAGGGTGGAGAAACATTCCACAACTGCCTGTAGGTCTCCCCATACCCAGACTGAGTTCCCAGTATTTACAAATTTTTGTTTCTGTGGCTGCTCAGAGAACTGCATATCACACATCTCCCAGTGCAGTGAGTGCAGATGTTTTTTTCGTTTCCTTTTCCGCACTCAGCGCGCAGCGTACGTACGTTTACGTTGCAGCAATTCAACTTTTGCAAATTCGAATTTGTTCAAGCTTGAGGCACAGCCCTCTTCGCTCATTTGCGCCACACAGCGGTATCTTAATTACCTGCCAAACCTGGTCCGCACGCCAACGAAGTTGCAGATTTTTCACCAGTTCCACTTCCAAAACAATTAGTCTAGTATAGTGCTCTTCAAACTTTTTGTCATCGTGGAACCCCTGATATACTTTCCCGTTTGTCATGGAACCCCCATTAACAAAAATGGTTTTAAATGAATGACTTGTACAAAAATCAAATATTTCGTTATAACACACTTCAACAAATAAACAGTTATGACAGATGTTCAAAAGCAAGAAATTTAATGACTCGGTTGTTCTTGCATTTTTGGAATGTAGCTGCTATTCATTCAGAATTAGGTCATCCGGAAAAAAGAACCCGTTATCTCAAATGTGTGTCGTCTCATATTCTAACTTTGGCAATTGAATTGCATTTGGTCCGCTTCGGATTAGGTGCCTCTTTTACATTTGAACAACATTGCTTATTACCGTCCACACCTTCGCTTTTGTTATTATTTCCCTTCACATAAGAAAATATGCTATTTTGTTTCATCTGGCTTGACTAAATAGTAAAAAGTTGAGTTTCACACTGTTTATACTTTACTCCCTTAAAGGTTGAACAGCAGCTCTAGTCTGTGACTCAGTCTACTCTCTACTAGACTCAGGTTGAGTCTACTCCAGGGCTCTCACAAATGCAACTCCAAAATCCCCAGAACATCACCAAAAAATCCCTAAAATCCGTAAATCTGTGGTGGTGCAGCACGTAGGTGTAGGAGTAAACAAATTTTTGGGGGTGCAAAGAATTTTTGCCCGAATTCTCCCAAACTTACCCGAAAAAACTCCATAAAAAGTGCCCTCCAAAAAAAGCCCTTCATGTTATTTTGGGCTATTTTTGCTCAGATTTTCAGAGATTTTGTGAAGGTTTTCAGATATTTTGCCCAGATTTCCACGGATTTTTGCCGGATTTTCACCAAGTCAAAACTTTTGGGGGTGCTCTTGCACCCCAAGCGCCCCCCCAGCACTCCCACCTCCTACACCAGTGGTGCAGCATGAAATCGGAGTGCTATGATAAATGTTAAAAATAGAACCAAATATATTTCCAAAATGAACTGAAATACTTCATTTTACAAATTTACACATTTTCATACTTTTCCGAAAATCCCTAAACAATTCCTAAATCCCTAGAAAATTCCTGCAAAGGGTCAAAAGTTCCAATCTAGGGACATAATCCCTAAACGTGAGAGCACTGGTCTAATCTCTACTCAGTATACTCTACAGTGGACTCTATATCGGCAACATCGTACGACTGCGATGCAACAATAACGTTCTTCTTAATTAAACAACAATGAACAGCAACTGACGCAACAACTACCAACCTTTCTTGTTCCGCTATCTGCACTCAACCTCCTGTATAACTAACTGGCCTACTTGGAGTCTGAATGCGGCAAGGTGATCTAAAAACTTCATAATGACGCATCAACATACTGAAGCAAGGAATCATTACCCCTCATAAACGAGGAACCCCCACGGAACCCCTAAAACTCCAGAACCCCACTAAATGTGTTGCGGAACCCCAGTTGAAGAGAACTGGTGTAGTACATTGGCCACTGCGTGCTCTCAGCGTCGTTCGAATGAAAACAGAACAACTGACTTCTGGTGTTTTCATTTTTCATAAACTTTGAAATGCGAAACCCGAAAACAATTGCGATGGCAATACTAACCCTGGCAAACAAATCAGGGCTTTGGCATGTTCTTGGTAGCACAGCCTAAACCTCGATAAACAGTTAAGTTTACGTTGGCTTTATTCACCACATCTCGGCTTTCGAACTGGCTACGATGCCAAACCACGTTGAAAATGAATACTCTTATATTTATAGATATACAGCTTTTTCAAACGCTGTAGCTCTAAAGGACTGAGAAATGTTTCATATCAGACAAAAAAGCAAGTCCTAAGAAATGTTGTCTCATCTTGCTTCTGTCTTTTATTCCTAAATAGGCTGCACGGTTACATGATCACAGACCGCATACAATGTGTAATACTCTACTGTGATTATTGCGAGTCTTCCGTTATTGATGTGCAACTGGTCGAACGATTCATCGACACCTCCTGTTGAGATCATTTTGCATTCGGAACAGCCTTGGCTTAGAACGCATCTTGCATGCTGCTATCTGATTAGCTGCCTCTGTCCTGCCAACTGCGCCCACAAATGTAGGTGATTATACGCAGTGGAAGAAGCAATTTCAACTTTATCAGAAACCAACGCTTCGATCTATAAGACATTTTATTTGGATTTAGTGTTTGCGCAGAAACGGATGATTCAGGCCTTGGTTTTTGGGAGGTATTTGGGTAATGGGCGTGAGGTAGACACGTTTACAAAATGTTGCGTCGCAGGGCGAAAAGCCAAGATTGTCCTTCGAGGGGCAACTGTCCGAAATATCTCTCTGGACCCGCCACCGCTAAAAAGCATACATAAAAGCAAGAAATGGACCATTTGTCGCCATTTCGTGTGATTTACATTTGTTTCACTTTAACTGCTCGAGATAACTCGTGGACAATCAAAGCGTGTTTTGACAGTTTACAGGCCCTGAGCATGCATATACTGCAATTTCGCAAAAAAATTAGTTTACAAACTCGAAGCAACGAATTTGCGTGAGCTTAAAACTGTTTTCAAGCATCGAAATTCTAATAGCGAAACCTGCCTATTTGTGGGTTAAGTAATAGCTGAGACTAGCTGGTTCATCGCTTCTTATAAGTGCATGGAAACAAAACGATTTTCTGTCGCAACTTGCCTTTCATTAAACTGTATTGTTGCTTGTAAATCGTCACAACGAAGCTGCTCTTCTGACGAACATGACTGAATCGTTAACGTTCAGCTATGGGGGCAACTTCCTGATTGCATTTATGTCAGCTATACGCCTAGTCATCTTTCTAACCGTCTGCTCGTATCATTGCAAGCCTAAGATAAAAGGCACCGCTTGTTTGTGACGAAACACACTCCGCTGCAGCTCAATAAATAAAACGGGGGTGTTGTTCCTGAACGAGATTCTCAAAATACCTGGGCTTCTCTGAAAAGCCTTCATGCTTAGCTTTTTGTACAAGTCCCGGACAGGATTTGGTTAAGTCGACACCTGTTAGCTTCAACCGCAAAACTACTTGCTGTTAGTTTCGAGCAAAAGCCTCCTGACGCGAATATGCAAACGCTATATGACTTTAAATAACGCGCAGGTGTGATAGAAGCCGACAACTTTAGAATCGTTGACGGCAGCCCCGCAGTTTTCACAGCGGTTGCTTTCATTGCCAGTGTGTCGCACCGACTTGTACCATTCAATGAGGCACTCGACGCTTACGAGTCGTGTGAATCAGACGAGTGGGCTGCGTTGCCCACGTTGACCGACGAAGCAAGCATTACATAGTAATACCGGCTCGATAGGAAAGTTTATTGCTTCTCGCATTTCCGACGTTTGGAAAGCTCGCCGTGTGATTCAAGGCCCATTTCCCGGCTTTATAAGACCAGCACTCGCCACTTCAAGTTTCGCGAAGCGAGGAAGAGCGCCTTTGTCTACGTCATCTGAGAATTTGACGGGAAGGAAACAAGAAAGAACGTAAGTTGTTGAAACAGCAGCAAGTCAAGGCCAACAACAGCAGGTTTGCGTCGCTTCCGTTATCATCACAACGAATCAACGTGACTCATTCTATTTTCACTGCGTTTCGGAACGATTTCGCAACTAACCAGTAACCACGTCTTATTTGACGACGTCGTTATCAGTACTAACAAAAGGTTTCATGGGCACTCGTTCGAAATAATGTTCTAATGTCACCATCACTCGCGCAAAGCCGATACGAGGCCAGGTTGGCGAAACAGCCAACATGGAAATTTGCAGAGAGAGTAGGAACACACAATTCCAATCACATCAGAAATCCTCAGGCAGCTGACATTAATATCAGTACATCGTTTTAAAAGTCCCTCAAGCTTCGCAACCACCACAAACCGTGTTTTAAAAGGCAGAGGTGCATGGGCGGGCCAATAGTGGTTCTTCCAGGGGTGGCCAAAAATATTCCCCAGGGAGGGCAAACGTGGTGAAATTTCATTTTACCCACTCGAAAATAAGAAAACAATCTTTTTTTGCTGAACAATTAACAGAAATTGTAAATTTAAAAATCCAGTGGGAACTTTGGCCCCCCTGCCCTCTTTCCGACGCCCATGCAGAGGTACACGCAACATAGCACGTGTTTTATCCCCGTCCGGACATATGCGCGATAAAACGACCAATGCTGTTCTTATCATTTGACGACCCCGAAGCAAAATTGTCAGGACGCGGGTCGAACTGCCCTGTGCAGCCACCAAGAGACTGAAAATGGAAAATGTTCAGTCCCAAGATGTGAACAGAGAAGAACTTCGCTTTCCTGATTCGCAAAGCTTAACTCATCCGCAGAAGCTAGGTTAATGTGAAGTAATGACCACCAAACAACGCCGTTTTGTTGCGTATTTCTTAATGACTTTGGAACGAAACAATATGCGACTGGGCCAAAAAATCTGGGGGGGTACATCATTTTGTCCGAAAAAATATGTCTATGTCCAAAAAAGCAGATTTTCAAAAAGTTTTACAATTCAACTTTTCTAAGTAATAAAAATATCTAAAGCAGTTTTCACCACATTATTGCTGGAAATGTGTTTAATTGACATTTTTTTAAATATTGCTCTTTCGATACAAAAGTTTTTTCCATGTTTGAGATGTTTTATGCTTGAAAGTAAAATAGTCAAAGGTTTACAGCCCTCCTCCGATGTACCCCCGCCTCCTACGTATTTTCTTACATTCAATCCATTTGGTGTCGTCTTCCCGCATCGCCAAGTTTTAATTTTGGCATGACAATCTACGTCGCGTTTTGTTACGGTTTTGTTTATCTGAATGAAACATGTTGTGAATGACGTTTAAATGAAGATGAAGAGATGCAGCTATAAAAATGCTCAGGAGCCATGTGGCGAAAATAGTTGAAAAGATCTTCGACCTTTACATATCTTACACTTTAGTTAGGCGCGAAGTTACAGCAATCTACCGCCAGCAGGTGTTAGAAACATGGCATGTAGCGATGTACCGATATGCCGGTATCGGTCATGTCGCTGATCCCTACTGTTATCAATGTCGGATGTGTGAACCGATACTTCATAAAATAATACTGAGAAAGCTTACGGTAAAAATTATGCTTTGACCAAAACTGTACATATCATGTGACAAGAAAGGAACGTGAAAATCAAGTTGACTGGTCATGGAAAATATGTAGAAAGAACCCGAATCAACTGAAACTAGCGAATGAAAACATGAACAAACGTAGTGAGTACTGTTCAAGATGAATGGATATTACTCCGCACTCCAACTCTTATTTGCGTTAAGTAACAACGGTGGCTGGCTCGGCAGAAACGACCACGCAGCTGTGAGTTTAATTTCAAGTTTTTCAAAGTGAACATAAGCGTTCTCCCCGAAGGACTTTGATTAACTACAAAAATATTGAAGTTCAACTCGTCTGTCGTTAGAAAAAATCTTGCATAAAACAAACTCCAGTTCTCCCTCAAGCCGTAGTGAAGCTTTCAGAGCTTGCAGATAAACTGCAACCCATTAGTACTTTCCGCCAAGGTTCCTACTGTTTCCTGATGATACTGAAGTTGCCTACGTATCAAAGCGTTTCTTATATTACGTTTTATTGGAGAAACAAACTTCGTTAAAACATTTCTTTACAAGTAAACTTCGTACGAAATTTAAAGCTAAACCCTAAAAGCTTTTTTCAAAGCCTTGACGCAAACAATCAGCGAAAATATCGAGATTTGTGTATGCGAAAAGCGGCTTCGGGCAAAAGAATTAGTATCAGTACCGTTGCCGGAAAACACAAATCTAATGCTAATGCTAGAGTCTCACCAGCAATGAATGCATGCAGCAAGCCTAAATTGCTCTAAATCACGGTTTCTTAGACTGGGGTTCGTGAATGTGATTCAAAGGGTTAATAGGCTTTGCTAATATTTCGATTGCTGCTACGATGATTAAGACCTAATTTCAAATATTTATTGCAACGGTTCTTCCTGAGGGGTCCGTAACTTTCATTAGGCTGCACTAGGAGTCCCTGACCCACAAATGTTTAAGAAGCGCTGTTCTAAATGGAATCAGTTACGCAAGACACCTAGAAGTTTAAAAACTTCCCAGCCAATGTGCTTGACGTCATTCAAACTTGCCTGACCCAAGGTCACCGAGACTCAGTCAATGAGCCATTAGCAGTGCTTCCAACCGTGAAAAAGGACACGGTTGGGTTGTCGCAAACGTCCTGCCTCAAGCCACGAAACCCGGAATTGTTTCAACTTTGCTGCGAACCTTGAAATAACGAAACTTGTCCAGATGGCGCCTTATGCTTGTAATGGACGGAAACCACCGTACATGAGAGACACTGAGTGGTTTCAGTGAAAGAGAAACCCCGAGGTCAATGAGGATTCGAAGGAAAAATGCCAGTTACTGCGTCCGCCTTCGTCTGCGTCTTGTGATTAACAGTAAGCAGAACTAATAACACATCGATGCCCTTCGGAAGGAATTTTGTTACTTGCAAAATTGTCAAAAACCCTGAAACGCTGACGTTTTCTTCAACAGAAAACTGAGGAGCTTTGGGAACGTGCTTGGTTGTGTGTACGACGGAAACAGCAAATAAAAAAATCAACTATTTAAACGAAATCCTGTTGGACGTTTCGCAAAGAACTGCTCTAGCTTAATGAAAAAAGCCCATGTTGTAAAAAAAGCTGAAAAGCAGCTCACGCATATGTGGTTCAGGGGAAAAATTTCCGAATGCACAAACGTTTCGCTCCAGTGCACTTAAGATTGACAGGACCTTGAATCTGTCCTTTGCTGAATACTTGATGTGCAGTGTTTGCTTTTTTGGGGGGGTAATTTCTATGCACACGCTGTCTGTATATGCATGAAAGCGCTGTTGCGATGTTTGGGAAATACACTCGTTTGGAAGAAAAACAGTACACCACAGTTTTTCATTCAGTAAACACTACGCACATCGCAAAAAAGTCAAATGCCAGTTAAAGTCCCTGTAAAATTTAGCATCATCGCCAATGACGCAATCATGTTCATCCGACGTCATTGAAAAAAGGGTTCCGTTATTCCGTAACCACCCGTGTCGAATGGATGCCTACTGCGTTTGGCAGTTCGGTCAGAAAAACGGCTGCGGCAGAACTATTCTAAGATGGCGCACGGGGGATCCAACTTTTTATGAAAAAACGTACTATCCTTCATATTTATGAAAAAACGTACTGTATCTTTGCATTATTTCTGTTATGAAAGAAAAATCTTCCTGCAAGAAAGCATCGCTCTGTGGTGAATTGATAGAGTTTTTGCAGCAATATGAGAATTTGGCAAAGAACTGAGTCAAATTCGAAGTGCTTAGCTGAAGTTTAGTAAAAACTGCAAAAAAATGTTTCCATAAACGCTGTGTCCTTAAAACGAAGTTACTGCAATACAGATCGATCGCAACAGCACCGGCATCAAAAAGGGGAAGAAAACTGCTTCCCCAAATGTTGCAAGAAAGGTGAACCCCCAGCATCATTTAACTACCTGCTAACTCCACCAAAGAAAGAAAAAGGCTTACATAAGAAGGCAGTGATTACCTATAAAAGACCTACCACGATTGGCCAAAAACTAACCAATCACAAGCACCTTACTTTTAATACGACAAAAGATTCACGAGTGCGGCTTGTTTTCCAGTTGTTGTTACTTGTGGCGGCATTTTTTTTCATTTATTTTAGTCTAGGGTTTGGTTCCACCTGCTGTTGCTTTAGTTCTTCTTCAGCATTTCACTCGTTAGCTTTTGCTTGTAGATTTCAGGAATGACGAGGTGCATACTTCCGTGAAATCGATTTGATATTTTAAAAAACTTTGCTGAATTGAATCGACCACGTCAGATCTGTAGACAGGGGCGTAACGAGGGGAAAAAGGGGGCACAATGCCCCGGGCGCCGAATCACTATGGTGGCGCCGAGTGACTGCGGGGATGCCGAAAATTCCCAACAATATCACAAGTACAGTACTTTCTTCAATACAGCACATTTGCTTCGAAAAGACCTCAGGTTCGAACATGGGGGCGCCAAACTTGCTTCTTGCCCCGGGCGCCACCTAACCTCGTTACGCCGCTGTTTGTAGGGCATAATTACTTGAACACAGATACGTGCAAGTCCGAATCATCGAAAAGTCATGAAAGCAGAGCCCAGTCCGTTGATCCATCGAAAGCTTGCAGCAAACCTAAAGCTTTCAACTGGACTGCAGCAAGCGCAAAACCTGTCGCCCTGTTTCAATTTTGCTAAACGTATCATACCGTCGGTTCGTGAACTAATTGCGATTCTTCTGCACGAAAAAAGCATGAAAAACACATTGCGATGTAAGTCCGACCACAGCTCGGTCTTCGGCGACCCGTCGTTTTGCAACAACATGACTTTTGATCTGTTGCAGAAAATTTGCATTTCTCTAGGAATGGGTTTGACAATTCCTCCTTGAAAGGAAGAAGGCAACCTTCGAGCAAAACGCCACCTTTCGCATTTCCATGTTGCAAGACAAAGGCCGAAAAATGACTCAAGGCCACCCATGGCCAATTTTTCCAGAGCATAGATGGGGAATTCAAACGCGTGAAAAAGTTTGTTTTCGCGCAACAGCCGATCGCATTCTCCTTGGTTTCGCCAGAACGGCTCAAAACTTTTCAAGCTCTGGTCCGACAAGTATTTCTAGTCACCTGCGCGGAAAGATGATGAATTGCTGTTGCAAACCGTGACAGGCGAGAAGCCTTTTTCCCTGTCCCGAAACCACGATTAATTCACCTTGGCAAGATTTCGATAAAATCGGACAAACAACGGGAGGTGCCGACAGAGACCGAGCGGTTGTTTGCTCGCCGGAGCGAAAAGACAATTAATGGAGCCACCCATCTCGCGAACAGCCGGCGAAAAAAAACAAAAAACATTTTGCTTCGGGAAATGACGCGAAAACGCAGCGAGAACTTCGGCCGTCACGACCATCGTGCCTATAAACACCTCACGCAGCTTTGCAGACAATACGTCTGGCCACAGTAGTGGGACACGCGAGCTCAAATCGCCACTTTTTCTATCGCTTGTTTCAACTAAAAGACGTCACCAACGTGCACGTTTACCGTCGTGGCAATTTCCGATCACAGCGAATGGCGTGCGACCCAGGGCCGGATTAAGACAAAACTGGGCCTGATGCTGTAGTGCATGGGTCTCCAAACTTTCATTGTTCGAGAGACACAAAAGTTATTACACAATAGTTCGAGGGCTGGTCATCTTAATGTGACTGTTTCGAGCCATGTTACATTCTATCAAATCAACAAGTGTTTCAAATATATTATTTTTTCATTATTGACAAACTTTTTGCGGCCACTAACATGTTGCAAGCTTTTGTACACAGAATTCCGTAACGCAATAACCATTGTGACGCATGCTTATCGTCATCGAGTCGGAAATTATGAACTTAATCACCATTTGTTGCTGCGTTCGTGTTTCTTTGCGGTTCAATGTCTCGCTTCATTTACTGAATTTTTGCGGACGACAGATACAGTTCTTCCGGAACGTTGGAACAAGATTTTACTTAAATCCAGGGTCGCAAGCAGCTGATATTTTCGGAGGGGGGAAAAATGATTGCAACTTATTGCTGTATCGAAAAGCAAATTCATATCTGTAAGTTTCGGGGGGAATTGCCAGGTTGTCCCTGGTTCGGGCCTGCTTAACACCTGTCGCTTTCTAATGTCAGCAAAGTCAGCCAAAAAGCGAACGACACTATCCGTTGCAAAATCTTCGCAGCTTTTGGTTTACCTGAAACTGCCTGAAAATTGTCTCAAGCAGAAAAACAAAGCACAAGCTTGCAGTTGACCGCTCACTTCACTTCCGGTACAAAAATACATCCAGGCATTTTGCGGATTTTCGGGTGGTCGACTACTGAAGGCCTCAGTTTTGACCCTTTGTCATGGGATGTGATTTTCGTTCGCGCCCCAAGAAAGCGTGTTTGCAGTGTTTGCACATTTGAGTGACAAACACCCGGATGTAAATAGCTGCTGCTTCCTAAAAACGTTGTTTGAAAAAAATTTAGTTTTGAAAAAAAACGATGTAGTAGGTTTGAGGTCAACTCATCGAGCCAATGGAAAAGCCTGAAAGAGAAGCTCCGAACTAAGAGAATTAACGCCGGTTTTGCCATATTTTATACATTATCTGAGGAACGTAAAGCATAACCCCTTTTTAGTGTTCATTTTCTAGAGCTTGACTATGCGCTAAATACAAAAGCCATCATTATTCGTTCACTTTTTGACCTTAGGTAAATGAACAATTGGTTTAAACGCAAACGTTGCGATTTTGTATCCTTTTCTAGCTTAGTTGCCGACCAAGTCATGCCTAATTACGCTTTGGTCACTCCCAGCAGACGGGGCCTTGTTGGAAGAGAAGTTTTGCTGACCAAAAATCCCTGTAGCACAAGTAGAGATAACTAAGCTAACATCAATAGAACCCGGAAATTTTGCGCTGCACTTTTAGAATTGCAGGAAAATTTTCTGAAAAGCAATGTGCAGGGCGTGCAAGCGGGCCAGAAGTCCAACGCGCTAGTTCAATAAAAATCCAATTGTTTTCAATAATTAATCACATCTGTGCTGGGCCCCTGACGCAGTTTCCCCCCTGCCTTTGTGTACCTTGGCAAAGAGAACGACCGAAAGTTTTCATCAGTTTTCACCAAATTCGCAACCAAGCAAGGCAAGCAACGAGGTTACAGGTACAGTCGCCCAGTGGTTATTCGCTATCAGCGCAGCTTCGATGGTATTTGCTGTTGAGGCAAACTACATGATGAATCGCCTGTCAAGGCCGCAAAGACAGCGGCAAACGGCCTGTCAGCCGCGAAGGACGTGTGGCGTATTTGGCGCTGCGGTAGGTAAGCTGCAGTCGCGGCTGGGGCGCGTCGCTTCCCTCGAGAAACAGCTGGCCAGGGCTGTACGCGTTCGTCCTGCCTCAGAAAGCTGACAAGAACCGCGCCCGAGCGTCTTCGGTGATTCATTCTAATCAGGCTTGACAGCGTTTTATAATGGACGCAGGTCGACGCGGGTGACAAAACACAAATGGACTTGCCCAAGAACAGGTCTCATATCCTTCATACCCGAAATTACGCATCGAAAGTGATGAAATGTCCGGTCGCTGGACTAGCTTCAAAGGAGCTCTTCGGTTTGTTAGATAATTGTGGGTATAGCGAGATGACGAGCAGTTTGATTGAGATAGGTAAGCTGCTGGTTTCGACTAACACCCAGCCCCCAACAGCACCTACGTAACGAACGTTTCAGCTTTCACAGTCCAGGGCGCTGCGTGCCACTGAATGCAATGGCCAACGTTTGTAAAATGCTTCAAAAAACACTGTGGAAAACAGGAAACCTCACTGGTGATCGAAATGGAACCAAGGATAGAATAACTCTACCACGATAACTTCAGGAAAAAGTACGAATGAACTAAGAGACTTCAAGAAGTTTCGGAGGGATGCGACATGCAGATATTGACCCCTAACTGCAAACCACAATTTTTGCTGGAAATACACAATTATTTCCAAAACTATCGGTCATCTCAAACAATTGCATCTATGCATCGACTGGGTGAACACGAAAGTTCACTGAACCCCACAAAGCAAATGCATATATTGGCCATTTAACAAACTAATCGTACAACTGACAAGACACTGTTGCGAGGTTGTGAAAGAAAGTGGAAACTAAGTAGGCCTACTCAGCGAGCGTAAAAGCCTTAAGCACAAGAAACTTCAAGCCTAAACATTCAACCCAAAGCCGGGCGACCATTTCCACCTGCGTCGAGAGTGTTCTGCCTGCTTATCGCTACTTTTTGGCAAGCGTCCATCCAAAATTTAAAGTTTGGGATAAAAATAAATCCGTTATCCGGCTGCTAGTTGCTAAGGATCAATCTGCCCGGGGAAAAATTTCTAGTCAGACAGTTTGGAAAGTTACGCCAGTCGGCAAATGCCAAGAGAAGTCCACAGGCCTGTGTTAGCATAATTTAGTGTTATAACAGCATAATTTTCTCCGCTCGTAAACTCGGACCGACCTACCTTTACTGTATAAGTTAAAACGAAGAAACAAAAAATGAAGAAATCTGCAATTTTGATTGCCTACCCTCTCTTGAACATTCTGCATCAACATGGCGTAAGTACCAACCTATGCATTCGCAACGCTTTTTAACAAACACACAAGATTACGATCTTAGTCTTTTCGGTTGGAAAGGGCGCTTGCAACGTTCAAACGGCCCGCAAGCACACTGAAAAACCCCACGTGGTATTGGCGCCTCTAGACACAACGAACGAGCTCAAATCGACAACATTGCACTTATGTCAGCAGCAGCAACAAAAGCGCTTTGTTCACAGACGTTTATCGAGTCAACAGACGATCGAACTTGGACGCCAGATTTAAAGTTTCAATACGGTTTTGCTAAAATAGCGATGGTGGTGGTAAATACTCGCTCGCAGGTGATTGGTTAAAAATAGTCATGACCGGAAGGTTAAGAAAGCAACCGGTGAGCGGTCTATTGTCGTCACAAAACGCTCGTTGCTTCCAGTAAATATCTAACTACAATTTGTTTTTGAAGCAAGGCGAACGGTTCGCCACTAATTGAGTAACTGTTATTTGAGTACCTGTTAGCATATTCACAGGTAGGAGATGTTGGAGGTGCTTTCGAACCCCCAAGCATTACAAGTTTGCGAAAAGTCGGACAAAACTTGATGAATCGGGCAAACGTTTCTGACAAGTTTTTCAAATTTTTCAAATAACATTTTTGAAAAAAAATGTAAAAACTAGAAATTACTGTTATCGTTTGCTGGTCTTGAAAAGTGTATTCATCAGAAATTCCCAACATTGTTTGTTCAGTTCAGTTTCGTCACAGTCTCGTTTGTACTCCATTCGAGAGCGTCACGGGCGGTTCGCGGCCTCGCGGCTATTTTCGAAATGAATGCTGCATTGGTGGCGAGTGCAATGGAAGCGCCGTCTGTCAGTCGTTTCATTGCAAACACCTATTTCCGGTGTTTGCAATGACACCGGAAACCTATTTCCGCTTCAAAAATCCGGTGTTGCCATGACACCGGAAAATATTTCCGCTCAGCACGAGACTGAAAAGGGCGCAAGTACCACTTTTCAAGTCTTCGACATGAAGACATGATCCGACCGGGATTCGAACCCACCGTATTCACTGCGAACTCACCGTACGCTTTGCAGCTTTGCTGGCGCGTGCTCAACCAACTGTTCCAACTTTTATTGTCGAGTTCGGACGTACGGACTGATTAGTTGGATACAAAATAGCAGCAAGTAGAATATTTCTCAGTAGTTTGCAGTCACCTGGAATACTGTGTACTTGCTTGGGCAACTTGTAACTCCACAGTCACAACAATTTGGTTAAATTTAACAACAGAGCCTTAAAATATATCCGCAAATCAAGAAACAAGGAACAGATTTCAATCGGTGACACACATTATTCCGAAAAACCCTCTAAACAAAACAATCTGCAACAACGTACCCAGGCAAAGTTTATGTTCAAAGTAGCCAGCAATGTATATTCAAATCATCTAACTCGGGTTTGTCGCTAAATCGTCCGCTATAATAAGACTTTTAATCAGCACAGTCAAAAGAATTACGAAGCAATAATTACAAAATACTTTTCAAATTCAACTTTTTCCAAGCCAGCAAGCAACCCTCCACTTTGCATATAAAAGTGCAACGGAATGGATTAGTTCTCCGCAAACAATTATATCATCTTACTTCCACCAATTCTGTCGTCTCTGCAAAAATTTTCGTTCATCTCATACGAAAGTACAAAAGTTAATGAATGCATCCTTGCGCTCGTATGCTATTCTGTGAAATGTTCCTATTGGTTGTATTTCTAGCGCAATATGTTTTCAAACTTACCATTCGCTCACTACGCAACAATCATTACTACTTCCCCTCAACTTTTGGTGTCAGCACGCTCTTCCACTTCGCGGTATTTTTCAGTCTAGTGAACCTTATACCGCATAGAACTGTTTCTTTTTACTCCACACGTTGCATCTGCCTGCTCGGCTGGTGAAAAAATTCTATAGCTATTCTGGGCCATGTGTTATCAATAATCTCCTTGCTGCAAACGGTCTGGTTGACGATGAGCCTCATGGTCTTTTGACGTGGCCTGTCGCGCTTTCTGCACTGTATGGAAAATAAAGATCTGTCAGTCCGTCTGTTTAATTCCTGAAAAGCAGACGACGATTTGATCAAGTCCGCAAAGTGGGGCCTTAGTAAGAAAGATGTGGCTCCTCCTCGTCCCAGTAGAAAAGGTTTCGCGGTTGTTGCGGAGGACAGAAATCTTCATCCCACATTCATTGTTGGTGTCTGTGGTTGGTTGGCTTGCTTTAGATCTGCTTGGTTTAGATTTTAAAATCTGATTACAGGCCAGAACGCCACACCAAGACCCAACAAACCCGTCTTCTATAACGCATTGAGTTGGGGTTGGGTCTATTGGGGCAAATAGTAAATACTTCAACTCAATTTGAAATCAAACTACCGGGTCACCGAAATAACCTACAGACAGACCTGGTTGTCCATTCGGACAACCCTCGACAGTTCGTTAATTTTCTTCCACTAACGTCTTAAGGTTATGGCTGAAGAGCATGGCAGAAGCGCGAGAAATGCGAATTTCGTCAAAACCGATCCGCTTGACCTTTCACCTCTACCACCACAAACATTTCGTGAAGGACGAAGTGGAAGTGTACTTGACAGGACCAAACTCAGATTCAGTTCAAACAGTTCCTTTTAGTTACTTGTATGTATCTTGCGTTGTTCTATGTCGATCGCGTTTGCGATTTGCATTTTTGCACTGTGCACATTTCCCGCAAGCGACAACGCTTTTATTCTCTCCAAAATCAGGATGAACGGTTGGTGATATTGTTTTTACCGCTATTTCCTGCATGCGTTCAAGCAAACTGCAACGTAGTTTAAGGATTTACTTTATAGATGAATTTTCCAGTTTATTTTTAAATAGAAAAAAATATGTGGGCCTGTTAAAGCAATCCTATGAGTTTGGGTTTATTGGCCCAAATACAAAACAGATCAATGCAGGTAAGGAGCGAAGACAACAGGTACTTTTTTTCTCGTGGTTGAAAGTTGATGATCGAATTGGTTTTGAACGTAACGTTGACCTGGACATTTGAGCGGAGTTTCAGTGTGTTGAAAGATCAACACTACCTGTGTCCGTCTTTTTAACATATGTTGCCAAAGCAGGTGCCTCAGCGCTAAACAACGCACGGCCTAGGTCCATTCCACAAGCGGAGGTTGGCTGAAGATGTCACGGAGTATTTCTCCGAATTGCGAAACAGCGACATGTCGCCCGGCTATAAGCGGGAAGTAGTTTCATATTGGGGGGTCACTGCGTCTCGGTCTGTTCAAACCGGCGCATGTTTAGAATATTTCTTAAAATATTGCGTAACACCAGACGTAAGGAAAAAGACAAGCCTTGAGGCTTTTGTCACAAAAATCAACAGGTTGTTCACGAACAGTGCTACTTAACTTCCAAGATCTGCAACAAACCAAACATCACAATAACACGTCAGTGACGTGGAATGGCAGTGAGGGTACAACTTTTTCCATAAAACCGTACGTGTGGCCCACAATTGCAAGAGAGAGTACAGGAAAGTGGCCACATAATTAAACATGGAAACAACAAGAAAGTCAGTCAGCAACACAAGCCAGACGCCATTCCAGTTCGCTACTGACGAAAGCGATTACCTCGATGGATTACTCTGGGCCAGGATTATCTCCCGGCATCCCCTGGATTATCCCTCGGCACCATAACAACTACTACGAAACGGTCAGCGGTGTGCACCCACGACGAAAGCCCACCACTATCAAAACTTTTTGCCAAACACCGTTTGCCGCGGGCTTCGCCGGTACTCCTACGTTATCTCGGTAGCAGGCCAGAAAAGCCAATAGCTAATACTAGAATCTAAAAAATACACCGAGTGCGAAGCTTTTTCTGAAATTACTCATCAAGGTTCGGTAGACGACGTGGTTAAAACGGGAAAGTGAGCAACACAAAGTGCTCGTCAGTTAACTTGCGTGATCCTGCATAATGTGCTAGCAGTGAAAATTGCTATACGAGTGTTTTGTGAGCAACTTCTGCCGACGTTGAATGAACTTACTGCAGTGTGCTTGATTTCGCTATCTTCGGCGTGGCTGGAGCGGAACTGAATTTGGACGGAATTCGAACGCTCGATTTCGGTCCGTTTGAAACTTTCGATGAATCTGAAACCAAAAATGTCGGTGAACGTTGTGAGAATAAGCTACATCTTATAAGCAAACGCAGAGCAGGAATACAAGCAGGCCAGTTTTTTTTCTAAAATCTAGATCGTAATTGCAAAGGTACAACTCCACGCAGACAACCCTTATAGATTGGAGGTTGACAACTGTCAGACCTAATGGCAAATAAGCCCGTAGCCAGGTTTTAAGGTTTGCGTGGCAAAATACATTTTTAGGAGGGCAAGATTTTTTTAATTATTTGTTTAAACAAATTTTCCGGGCACAACAAAATTTGGGGGGAACAAAAATATCGGGGTCGAACTGCCTCCGAATACCCCCGTGGCTACGGGCCTGATGGCAAATCGCTCGAATGGATTTGAGGTTCGTCGCACTCCAGATAAGGCGCCAAAGTACTTGCATATTAGAACACAATAAGGGTGATTGCAGATCGAAATTAATTTTTCTCCTGAATATAACCCGCGCTTAATTTTTGTGTCAGTGCCTTCTCTGAAAAGACAGTGTCGCAGTCGAAGTTCTTCACACACAATGGAAATGCCATCTCGTTGAGGTCTCACCGTCACAGGCGATTATCAAACTCTCAGTGGCCAGTAGCTTTTCTTTTTCAGGTTGAACTTTGGAACTTATCAGCGAAGCCGCTTTTTCCTTGTGATTGTTGTTGGTCACGTAGGGCGCTGGTTGATCGATCTCTTTGCGAAGGAAGTGCGTTGATTGGTCGTTTTCTTGGCGAATAAAAGGCGCTGATTGGATGTTTTCTTTGCGGACGAAGGGCGCTGATTGGTCGTTCGCGTTCCGCGAGTCAGGAGTCACACACCCAGCACAAGTCAGCAGCCAACGCTTGCCAACACACGACCATGACGACATGCTTTTTACGCAAACGCCCTATGCACTTGACAGCCGCACACACAATTGTTACATAAATCCCAAAGTGCCAACTTACAGCATGGACAGGGCACCGACAGGACACGATTCTAACCTGTGCAACAGAAAGGTAGTACAGATAAGTCTAAATGAGCTCGCACAAGACAAGTGAACACTACAAGCTGTCACTGATTCCACGGATTGCTTCACCTTCAAGTGGTCCCAGGCAAGCTACTGCCCGCACATTTCCCAGGCTGGACTGTCGCCACGACACACGTGCCCACAGCTACCTATCACCTGAGCACTCCTCGCCACGACTACTGCAGCAGTGACTATGGCAAAAGTAATCGGAAAGTGCGAGAAATTATGTCACTTTTCTCGTAATCAAAATGCCACCGCAACTTGCGCCAGTGGCATTGGTTTGGGACAAAAGCTGTGCTGGCAGTTAGATGGGGGCGACGCTTCTACCCCCACGTGCCTTAAGCAAACACACGAAAGGGTGTGGTTTTGCTGACTACGCCAGACAAGCAGCTGTGAACCATCATTGCGAATGTGAATGGTTTCCCGGTTAAGAAATCAAGTGCCTCGAGACGTCACGTTTACCTTACTTTGCTTTTTTGTTATTTTTTCATCAACTTGTAGCTGTCTTTCTCACCAGCCCAAATAAGGCTTAACATCGCGCCAGCCCGACCTTTAACGGTTTGGGAATGAGCTTCTAGCTTCGCGCATTTCAAAGGCGCCTTGGATTGATTTGTTTGAGGTTACCTAAGGTCATACGCATCCACACAACGATAAGCGGAAGCATTAGACACGGAAAATGAAGATATCCGAACAGTTTAAGTGTTTGAAAAACGATTTTTTGCAACGAGCCAGAGTGGCAAACGTGTAGACATTGGTGAGGATGATATATAAATGAACGTAAGCATCAGCAAACTGTCAAGCTAGTCGCTACAATTTCGACATTTTACCTGAGCAACGCGTTCAACATGTCTACAGTGAAATGTCAGAGGTTTCGTGTTGATGGAAAAGAAACCCGAAACTTCGCTAACGATAATAGTTATCGGCACGGCGCGTTTAGGATCACTTGCGTAGCGGTTATCATTCAGATAAGAACTCGAAATAAAAAGGTATCGACGAAACGTCGAAATTGAAACAATGACACCAAAGTGCTGTGACTCAGTCTCTTCGACTCACTGGTCGGCATACAAGGTCTCTTTGGCACGAATCCAAACAGGGCGTCCACAGTGTCTGAACATTTCACAACGTCTGCGTCTTTACCACGATCCCGGAGCCTAGGTTCTCCAGCACTGGAGTTAAGGGACAACGCCATGGGCGTCGGAAGGATTTTTTCAGGAGGGGATATAATGGACGTTTCCAGGGGTAGCCAAAAATATTTTTCCAGGGGGGTTCAAAAGTTGTGAAATTTGGTTTTACCCACTCGAAACTAGGAAAACAACTATTTTTGCAGAAAATTTAACAGGAAAATGTCAGATTTCAAAATCCAGGTGGGGAGAAAGGCCCCCAACCCCACTTCCGATCCCACGGTCAACGCATGAAGTACTGCAAAATATCGCGGTCGGGACAAGTATTCCTGCATCCTGCATGGAGAGCTAATGAGCTGTTTTCGACTCAGGATCAAACAGCAAAACGCAACAAACGTCACATCGATGTCCGAGGAGGGTATTTCCGAGAGTTCGACGTAAACAAATTAAACGCCCATTGAAACGTTTTAAAAGTTCATCAACATCGCTGCTGTTACATCACTTGGATTACCACTTGTGACGAAACAAAATAATCGCTCACAAGCGCGCCGTGACGCAACTGAGTCACGCCACGAGGAAAACGTTGAGTTTTGACACTGCCCTTAGTCACCTTTTCACTGCGAGCCAGTAGCAACTGCCCTGACATTATGAGCAGAAGGGAAAATATTTTGCCGGTTTTTGTCAGTTTTGTCTTTCGGGAAACAATCGCACTGATTACGAAGAGCAAAACGGAATGCGTACTGTGTTGTTTTAATCTCAGTGTATCGTTTCGCGACGTCGTATATGACGCTATGACAACGCTGTAGGAACGGAAGCAAAGCGTGCTTTCTATAACAAGGGATGATGGCAGAGATTTTGACAAACTTGGAAAGACTACGGCAGAAGAAGATATATTTAAAACAGTAGCCCAAGTCGCCCAACGGGAAACATTAGCCTAAAAATGAAAATAGACGAGTAGGCCTGGTGACCAAACGGGAAAACTCATTAAACACGGCAGATTGTGTACAATTTAACATACAAACCCTTTGCAGGTCTAAAAAGTCTGGTTTAGTATTCCTCGACTGTTTCAAATTACATTTTTAGCAACGGGAAAACGCAACAGAGAGCGCGACGCGTTAAACTATGACTTTCTAATACCAATTCTTAGCCTGGCTCCAACAATCGCTGTGTAGTTGGTTCCGCTCATGGACATCGACCTCTTACCAGCAACAGCTTGCTGAAAACGAGTCCTAATTTTTCTGCAATTAACTAAAGTCTCATTTGACTACACTCGCCGACTTGTCGATGTGGCGAGCGGACAAACTCAGAGTTACAACCGAGGATGCGCGTTGATGCTGGGACTTTCTTTTCGCTCAGACGTTTCGGTCATTCGTCCCAAATGCCTTAAAAATGTCTGTTATTTTTGCGTTTTCCGATATTTTTTCCGACTTAAGAAGACAGTATGACCGAATCGACTTAATTTTATTCCGCCATTTAATTTTTAAAAAATTCGGACAACGACCAGCAAATGATCAAAGAAAATCCGGCGTCGATTTGCCTCCAGCGTTTCACTTTTACCTTTTAGGAAGCGAAAACTTACGCTGTCCTAATATTAACGTTAAAACAAAATTGTGCAATCGCGCTACCCTATAGCTGGAACCAAATGGTGAGCCTCTCTGAAATCAGGAAAATGTTCGAATCAAGCAAATTCGGCGCATCAAAGACTTTTCGAATGTTTTGCGCCTGCGTCCGGTGTAGTTGCCAGGTAATAATGTCGAAATACAGCAAAATCATTTTGGTGTGCGACAATTTTCCAAAAATCTACCAAAAACATGAAAATATCTTGAACTTTCACCCATAATCCGTAGTCCTGGCGCACTTAACAAGAGGTAAATTTCTGGGTTTGCGTCTTTGATACTATTCTGGAGGCAAATGTAAAAACATGTCATATGTAACTTCTTTTGCAAACAATGTACTGACCCCCACTTCGTCCTAGCACGCAGTGAATTCCTTATCAGCAAATAGTTTATCGGATCCATCGCACTTACCACTGTAGCCTGCTTTAAGAGCCGTAAAATGTTCTCTACGCTGTAGCTGCTATCTGCTTCTTCTTTCCATATTTGGCAGTGTGCATCCTTTGGCAAAAATCACAGTTCATTTGTTAGGAAACTGCACTGAACGTTAAAGCAACCTCGCCGTTTCGAGAGCGCATACGCCATGAACAAGTGTAACATATCCCCGCCCAGCAATTCCGCGCGCTCTGGGCCGCCTCAGCACTCCTCGCAATAGGCAGTCAAGCTTACTGACAAACTAAAAGCACTTGTAAGCAAAGATAAAAAAAAGCATTCCTTGCTTCTCAGTCACACAAAAACTCTTTGCTTTGGAGGTTTGGCCTAATCTCTGGAAACAAGTGAAAACAGCCAAAATACAACCTAATCAATCGTCAATCAGCACCAGGCCAGGCTTTGCCAAGAACTACTTCCGGTGTCACTTGAACGTTCACTTGAACCAAATTAAGTGCTGACAAAGGTGGGGTTTCATTTTAGCACCACTAGCAGCGCCGTCGAAGTGGTCTGCATTGCAAGGGTCAACTGCACAGACCTACGGACCTGCCGACGGCACTTGTAGACCATATATTTGTAAATAGTAAGACGCTTGGAGAATGAGTCACGCGTGCGAAGTTTAGGAAAAGCAACGCAAAATGTGCTTCAGTCGAGAACGCGTTCCTGTCAGCGCGCTGTTGTGATGGCGACGCAACAATCGCGCGTTACCAGCGCCGCGAGCCAGCGTCTGGATTGTCGTTCTTGTCGTCTGAACGTCAAAGCCGCAATATTCTCATGATTTGCTGACAATCTGGAAAGCACTCCATATTCGTTTCACTAACAGCGCACCACGCTGGCGACCCTGGCCGCAGCCCAAAGTACAGCTGCACCTTTTCGCGTTTGTCCATCAGTTGGTTTGTCTTGCAGTGCCGTCCTGTTTCACGACTTTAACATTTTAGTGCGTTTGGTCCAACTGAGCGTTTCGCTGCGCTGGATTCAATGATGCGCTTGACTACATAGAGAGCGGCATGTGCAAGACGTGGGCGGTGCAGACGTGCTAGCCTTGCTAAATAAGAAAGGTCTCTGTGAATTTATTTCAAACCTGAACTGTCAAAAACTGAGAGATTTGGTGCTGTCCCACGCAAATCCTCCACGGTAAACGATAATCCGATAAAAACACTGGTAAAACATTTACTATTTCCAGTGCCGTTTGAAATGTATCAAAGTGACTTGAAACTGCGGAATTTATTTTTTTATTATTTGCTACGCAGGTCGTTATTCTGGTGCAGAGATTGGAAGTCGCATAACTATGTCATTTCTTGATTTTCGCGATGCAGCAAATGTGACAAACGTAAAAGCAAACAACGACGAGGTTTCACGCTGCAGAGCTGACCACGCACCGATTGTCTTACGTTGGCTTTTTTCCACGAACATTCCATGAAATTACTCATGTAATGGTCAGAACGAATCAGGTCCAATAAGGAGTGCCGAGTTTCGGGTTACGGCAGTTCGACGATGCTGCGCGTGCTCGGCGGATGCATTTGGCGAACAAGGCAAAAGCGCTGGTCTGTTTCGAACATTGATCACGTGAGAGCTTTCAACCGTGTACGCTCCACCCAAACTGGGATTTGCATACTCATCAACACTGCATTGTACGAAACAAAAAATAGCCAGTAGATGATAAATTTAATTGCCTCCAAGTTGTTTACAGACAAGTTGGGCGTACGCTGTTAAACGTACTTGAAAACAATTCGGCTATATGGTTATACAATTAAGGAAATTATCCCATAGCCACTGATTTACGTTAAGGAACGACGTGGCGGACTGTGAACAGCAACCAACATGGAAGTATCATTTAAAAAATGGTACAAAAACAGAACTATTTATTGATATTTCGAAATCTAGAATCGTCGCCAGTGGGGAGATGGACCCCAGGCTGCCTGTTTGCGCTTGGTTACCCCTCAAGAACGGAAAAAGGTAATGTCATGGCTGTCCCTCTGTGTTTTCCGATTTGTGTCCCTAAACATGGGCCTGAGTCAAAATTCTTCATGAGGCAACCAAACTCAAGAGAAAGTATCAAACCCAATTCGCCCTGTACACAAATCGGTTTCTGCGACGCACCCAGGCCTCCTGTGGGTCAATATAAGACCCCCAGGTCCCAGTTTCGCACCCCAACCAAAGAAAAGAAACTGCCATTGCGTTTTAGCAAACCCTATTTTCGACTTGAATCAGCTGTCAACCCGTCTTTCACCAGTGTCTACCCAGCAAACAGTCACGCAATAAAGATATGGGGCAATTAGGCTAAATCAAGCAAAATAGCACCAAGGTGACTGCGTGGAAAGTTTTTCTGAAACTGATTCTGCTACCCAGCATGTTAACGTTCCAGCAAAATCCGAAGAAGCAAAAAAAGATAAAACTTACGAAAAATATCGTGCACTGCTAGTGTCCAGATCAGGGTTTCTCAACTGAGGCACTCGGCCCCCCTTGGGGGCCACACAGGGGTTCTCCGGGGGCCACGAGTAGAGGCCTTCACTAACCACCTCTGCCGTGATATTGCAAAACCCTATTGATGGGCAGGGGGCCACGAGTATTGAGAGTCTTTGGAAGAGGGCCACAAACCATGAAAGGTTGAGAGCCACTGGTCTAGATGAAAAGCAAAGATAAGCCGCATGTTGCAGCGCAACAAATCGAAGAATGCTCTGTTTGTTCTTGGCGTTTGCACGAATAAATGACGTACAGTACCTTGCACTCCGCTTCGTTATAGGCCAAATTAAAATCAGCCACAAGATCTTCCAAAGAAGTGAGTAAAAATTAAAGTGTCCAGTGAAAAAACACTTTCAGAGCAGGACTTTACAGAGTATGGTTTTGCCCGAAGAGCGTTGCGTTTTGCTTTCTGGCACGAACGTTCGTGACACTTGGCTAATCGGCAGTTTTTCTGCGTCGCGGCGAATACAGGCGATCAGCGAGGCGGGTCGGGTTTGCAGAAGGGGGCGGACTACTGCTGCTGCCCCCATTCTCCACAATCAATCGCTACGCTGTTCTTTCCACGGGCAGCGGAGCATTTCTTGCTGCCAAGTCGTTTTCCCGGATTAGCGATCAGGCGAAGTGTTCAGTGTCAGCGGCGTTCAAACAGCATCACAAAAACTCAAGTGTTGGCTGCTCTGAGTTCTGCATGAAGAGAATGAAAGCTGCTACTGGGGTCGCGGCAGGCGCTCTTTTCGCTTACGGAGGTTGCGCAGGCGCTTCGGGTTGCATGAAGGCAAGACAGTAAATCATCAAAACTTTTGAAAGATAAACAAATGAACGTACGAGGAAAAGAAAAAGGACCCTTTCACCACCACGTCCTGCTGCAACTCTGCACCCGGCAAGAACTAAAACACGGCCGTCTATGCTGCTACTAAAAACATCGCTTCGGCAGCGTCCACAGCACAAACTCACCTTTCAGTTTCTTTCGTATCCAGGCCAATTAACATAAGGCATTACTTGGCTGTTTTTTCACTAGTAAGTAATAAAAAAAAGCTGGCTGAAATCTCTCACTACAAACAGAGATACCTTGTGCGATTAGCATAACAATATGACTTATTTTAATTATTTGTTCTCGGCTTTTCCTGTGTTTTTTATCTTTAAGCACTTGCCTGGTGGCAACTACAACGTGAAAGATGTTTTGTTCTTTTCCATTTTTGCATAAACTGTTTCGCATCAATCTTGCATTTTCTCGCACTGTGTAAATGTATACTACGAATTCCATTCCGAAAACAGTGTCTGGCAACCACTGGATCAGATACCGGCACAGGCGGATAGATCTCTGATACATGGGCCGCGATAGAAAACTGTCTGAGCTTTGTGATCAAGAAGGTTTTTCATGAGTTTTATTTCATTATCTCCTCTGCGATGAGTTGGCCATTGGCCGGTTAAATACCAGTATCTATAAAAACCCACTACTTCAGCTATTTCTGGCGAGGCCCTTTTTTGCTGAAACTTGAAGAAACCAATTTTTTCCACTAAAAATAAAAATAAAAAAGAATTTCGCGGAATGCTTGTAAGTCCAGGAATCCTATCGACTGTTCCGGAGCGTTCACCACAACTTTGTAACAAACATCATTTGATCGGAGCCGCAGTTTGTTCCACAAACCTTTTCGCAGTCTCCTTGAGGAATGCGTATTGCTTCCTGTTTCCAACGGTTAAAGCGCGATCGTCGGCATAACGCCAAAACCTCCCGATTCGCAACGACATGAATTTCGCGGGGCGTCGAAAGGCACAGATTCAGCTGCGATCGGAGGACTAACTGCGTCACCTTGCAAGCCGGACAATGTGAAAAGAAATCGGAACTAATCGTTTTTCCCCGATTGTGGCTTAGACCTTCCAGTTTAGACTTTCTAAGCTAAATAACATGAAGGTAATTTTTGGCATTCGTTCGCGAGGATCAATTCAAGAGGCTGCAGAACCCCGTGAGGGTCCAACACGGGCGACGGACCTGCGAGTAAACTGAACGAAACCAGCGGCGAAGGAGCGAGGTTCCTGGAATAACGGCATCACCTTAGCTCCAGTATAGTCGCGAAATACAGGTTCGCCTTGCAAAAGATTGTGGCGGAAGCGATCACCAATCTGAATAGTTAACCCTTTCAGCCTTTGCATTGAAATGCCTGCTTTCCAGCGCTCAAACAGAATGCGCATTTACGATTTGCGAGGACCTGCAAGATCGACACCTCATCAAGACTTGCAAATAACCCACAACGTGGTATGACTGCTTTGGACATAAGGTATAGCTAAACCGCGGAAATCGTTTGCTTGGAATAGGTTTTATTTTGTCAATGACCGCAAGACTGCATGGCATGCTTGTGCCGCGACGTTTCAACAACATGTATTCTAGCTAGCAGCTTGTAATTATTGATGAGCAGCTGCAAAAGGATTTACGAATACCCTTATTAAATATTTGTGCAAAACTATTATCGAACCATGTTATGTCACTTCAACGTCATGCTGCCGGCTGAGTCTGGAAGCTCACGGCTCCTCTCACAAACAGCGCTGCTTGTAAGAGCTTTTCAACCCTTGAAGCACTCTGCCTGGCAGTCAAAGCAAAAACAGCCACTCGATCTCGTGGTGCTCAAAAACAACTGAACAAAAGTTCCTTTCCAACCACGAATCGGTTGACAAAATATTGACCTTTCTCTAAGCGGAAACACTGCACAACACGTTTCTTTATGTGTCAGCAGCGGTACGTCAACTAAACGACTATGTTCTGACGCCCAAGAGCTGCTGGAGCACTTTGAGCAACGTTGAGAGTTGGGTCCATTTTATTGTAGGAATGCGGCATATTTTATTCATTATTTCACAACTTCCTGAGCTACGTCATTTCGATATGACGTGTAAAATCGAGCCGCCAGTTTCATTTCATCGCGTTCAGTTCAAACATTATTCTAACTCATTTTACTTTCGGCGAGAAAACTCAATATAAATCAAACAATAGACGTTGCCGTGACAACACACCTGCTAATTACAAGTCATAGGAGCTTCATGCAGAAGCAAAATATGAAAACGTGGCATAGGGTTAACAAGCACAAATACAATGTGAAAAAATTGTAGCATTTCTCAAAAAGATATAACTTTCTCGAAACTTCGGCAAATGAACACAAAAAAGCCATCACGCTTTCGTGTGGCCTTGACGAACCTCTGCAAACTGACATCAATCTGTCTCCCTGTACCCGCACGACTGTTTCTGCAAACAAAAAACTGTCGTCCGTTAACGATGGGGACTTACTACCTACAGCGCTGCCGACTTCTCTGCCGAAGCGCGCGCGCGCATATTTACTAACAGACATCGCTCAAAAACTGGCAGTGGCGCGAGAAACTTCGTTTATCTGGAATGTTACATCTCGACAGGAATCGCCACATCGCGTTCGGCCAAGGTACACTGGGATCGGCGCGGATAAGCAGAAAAGGCAAATAGTATCAATTGAGCAAAGTACGATCGATCACTGCTCCTCCGAACAAAGTGCAGACCGCGAGCCTTTTGTTCCACGCTTCCGCGTCGAACGCTAAAGGTTCCGGACTGTTGCTTGCTGCCAGAGGCTGCAAATCCCGACGTATTCGGTTTCACGACTAAAAACTACACTTTACAGGCTTTACCCAACATCAAAAATTAGCCGTAGTTTTTTTTTTCATATTTTCAAACAGCGCACAGCGGCGCTTCTGCCGTCGGCCAGCCTGGCTTGCGCTGCATGTGCTGCGCATTCAAAGTTTTCGTAGGTCTTTGCACAATAACCGCGTAGACTGCTGCCAGGCCCCAACGAAAACACAAAATAACCTCGCACAGCGCCTCCATCAACACAAACGTCTGATGCCGTCACGACCGCGCAGCGGGTCTGGGCTGCCTGAGGCTCTGGAGTGCACTTCCGCATCTACTCCTAATCCAAAGCTAAATACGAGCTGTGGAAGACCAAAGGAGTTTACATCGTTAGCGGTAAAAACCAGCTGTTTCCTTTCAGTAGAACGCCTAACAAGCCCAAACAACTGACAAGATTTCGCCAGCTTCGCCCTCGCATGTTTGCTTTCGCAATCTCCAAGATTACATATCGAAGACGTGAAAAAACGGTACTGCAGCCTGTCCAGTCTCGCGCTTGGTGCCAATGAACGGGTGCAAGCGGGAGGCTCGCGCGCGGTGCTGCCATTGACTCGCCACCAGCGCGGCATTCGCCACGAAAATACCGCGTTGTCCGCAGCGCAAGAAAGCGGAGTCAGGTTCCGAAGATCACTCGTGGTAGTCCCGAGAACAGTACAAACAGCGACGCACAACGAAACTAAACTGAACTGAATCTCCAAGATTAAGCTCAACTGTCACTTCACCAAGAGATGTGTTCGGCAGGATTCGAAAGATCGTCGACAGTTCGGAAACGTTAAAGCTCAATGCCAATCGCTTGAGGGGCCCAAATCGACTTTGCGCAGGAAATGCTGTTTTGTCACATCCTCAAAACAGTATGCCGGAAAGGTTCAAAACGGAGGCCATCAAGCATTTTCTTGTCGGGAGCAGGGGTGGATCTTAAAATTTAGGGGCTCGAGGCAAACTCTCGGACAGGGGCCCCAAAACCTCGCCACTGCGAAAGGTAGATGAGGGGCTTAGTAGATCAGCAAGTTACATTTTTCATTTTGTCGGGGAATTTGCTTCTGCATGAAAGTCCTTTTCACACTGTAAATTGTTTGAAGTCATTTGTTTTCAAATTGTTCTTTGTCTACACATTAAAATTGTTGAGGGGCTCCCTTCGGCACACTGGCACATAATTTGATTTACCTCAGTGCTTACTAAATGTGGCTCTGGAGTGGTTCATAAGTTTTTTAACAAAACAATGCAAAAACTACGTGCGTAACTCTCAGAGGGGGCCCTCACGGTATCCCTGAAAAAGGGGAGGTCCGAGGCGACCGCCTCGTTCGCCTCCCCTAATATCCACCCCTATCCGGGACGTTTTTACAGTGCACACCTTCAAGAATGAAAACTTTTTTGCATTATTTTCTCCTTTCTTTTGCATTCAAGTTGATTCAGCCGTGTTGCGTTTTTTCACCTGGACAGACATCACATGACGTGCTGATGAAACCGGCCCCCAAATTATTAACATTGTGGCGTGTGCGACGCAAAGATCTCGCAGAAGTCGACCCAAAGGACTAAAATATGTAGACGAACAAACTCTCCCATCGAGCAAACGCGTGCTCGATTTTTCAAAACCGAGCGATTATTATTAGTATTTGTCAAACAAAGCGTACAAACCAAACGGCGATCATTTTTGCTAGCGCTTTCTGCTCCATTCACGCTCTTGTCGATTTTTTGCAATGTAAGTCGCGGTGCAAACAAGTATTTGGCGTCAAACGGACAATGGCACGAGGGACAAGGGGGTCACAGGCACAATGGCAAATTTCCAGGCACCGGTGCGTGCCGCCCAAGTAATCTTTACTCTGCTTTTGTTTGCAATCAACGATATTATTACTTCATAGTATCACAAAGAATTTAACCATTTTGATTACTTAACAACATAAAAGTTTTAATATTAGGCACCATCACCATAAGACATATAGGCTATTAGCTCATGAATACCGCATTTATTCGATTGTCAGCCGCCCTTGATTTTTACCCAGCGAAACGGTGTTGAAAAATTAATGTACGCCGCCGTTGATCGTAAGCCGCACTTAAATATACGGTAACTAAGCCTCTGAGATACTTCCGCGTACGAGCACATTTCGCGTTCAGTTGGCAACCCTGGTAAAGATGCTTCAAATCTACAGCTGCCTTCTGTTCAACATAATTCCTCCTGTGACGGATGTGCCGAATGCGAAAAGAGAGTTTAGTCGACAAAACGTACAAAAGGAAAGACTGAGCGTCATCTGGACCTTTCGATAAGGTATAGAAGAAAATGTAAGCCGTCCTTGGTAGTAAGCCGCACGAAATGATGAAAGACAAACATTATAAGCCGCGGCTTACAGTCGAATAAATACGGTACATAAAAAATAACCTCTTCAACCACCTACGCTTTGTGATCACCTTGATATCTTATGAAAAATACTTTACAGAAATTTAGCCCAATAAATTTTGATTGATAATTTTGATGCCGTACTAAGCAGTCGCCAACCTGGCCACCGTTCCTGTTCATTTGTCATTTTGAGAACGCTTTAGGCACGCTTAGCAAGACGGCAGCACCATTAAATGCCTGACATTCACGTTGCCGAACCTTGTCACAATACACAATAGCACTGGAAACGGCTTTGCTGTCAACTCCTCTGCTTTTCTTGTTTCACTGCTTTTCTTGCTTCAAGTTCTCGTATATAGCAGCAAACTATCTGCAGCATGTCACCGATTCTAATTTCGGCATAATTCTTACATTACAAACACTGGACAATGGTTATTGTTTTTATGAAGGGCACTATAGCTGCAGGAAGCCAAGCAACTTGCAGCAAGATAGCGTACATTAGCAGCAGCGATCATTCAGTCTATTAATCTACCAAACTGCCTTGACTCTTGACATTGGGAATACAATGTAGAACTTCGCAGTTGCATGATTTCCGCATGGTTTACTTGTCTGCAGCGATGAACAACTCAAGATGTTTGAAGCGAGTAAATTCGAGACGCATATTTGCAAAATGAAAAGCAAAACGTTTTTCCTTTACTTTGACCATTACATCTGGCTTTTCCAAAGGAGAGCAAGAAACCAACTTGTCCCTCCCTGCGGACCCCAACGGCCACTCACTATGTGTGCTCAGTGCGCAATGGAGTACCATTGGATTTTACCGATTTATCTTCCAAAACTACCCAATGTTTGAACTCGCATTCAGCATCGTGCAATGGAGAGTTCTCAGCAAGCCGAAAGGTAGCAAGCTACTTCGCAGGCTTTAGTTAAATAACTGACGCTATGACATAACTTATGCTATGGGGATTGTTAAACCCGCTGACAACAATCAACTGGTCTGTAGCCGTTTCCACTGGTGATGGCCAAGGGCTTCGTAAACAGACTGCCCGTGTCCGTCTTGACCTCCCACGTGTACGCTTGTTCATGACATCTCTAATGAAATTGAAATTTACCTGGAACACTCTCAGGTATGGCTTGCCTGCGGCGTGGACCCATTCTGCATCACGTATGCAAAGTGACTTCAAGGTGAGTAATGCTGTGGTACGAAACTTCAACTTGTGGCACTAAGCAAACTTTCCTGCAGTACTGTTGAAATCGAACAGCAAGTTTTGCTCTCGAAAAGCCAATCACCGTCAAACATGAATTGGCGAACTTTTATCTGTCTTTTCACGTTCAACTTCGTAGCCATGTTCGTCTCACCTTACCGTTACAGGAGCCGACCCCTGAGCCCTGCTGCTGTCCAAAGCAATCAGTGATATGCTTTGAGGTTGCCACGTAATCCAAACGAAACTGGCCACTGAGAAACGCAGCCAAATTCTGAAACATAGTCGCGACGCTTTCTTGTGATCAGTTCACGCGAGCGCACCACCTCCCAAAGTCAACTCGGGCTATATTTCCCGTATCGCGTTTGGCGTCCAGCACTAAACGAAGGCCTTCTAGAGAGAGAAGGCCTTGGCTAAACCGCCGTACGGCACGAAAGGCTGCGCTCAAACAGCGCTCGTAGATGGAGGGCTATAAAACATTTCGGATTACGCAAGGTACTCTCGTCTGGTAGGAGCTTGTAGTGATTACCATGCCTTCAGACACGGAATCGTAAACAGGGTCTCACAGTGGAATAAAAAAGCGGTGAGCCAGATTTTTTGCTGTTGCAAATCGGAAGAGAATCATAAAAAGTCTGCGTGAGAACCGATGCAAGCTCGTTCATATTTGCTACTACTTCATCTGCAGCAATTTCATTCACAACCAGTGCTTACTGGTTACTGCTGTCTCGAGCCTGACTAGGATTCGTGTTTTTGACCGCAAACATCAGCCTGTCTGTATACATTTTTAAGCCTTCGACAGCTTTCGCCGCCAATTATTTGACACGGCCTTGCCACTCACGCTTTCTCGAAATAGAACCGGGCCAATCTTCTCACGGTGTCACTTGTCGCTCGCGACAGAAACTCGAAAGAAGCTGCAGCGCAAGTTTACTATGCGGTGAGTGCCTGATACGGCGGGTCAATCAAGCGAACGCGTTCTGCTTCTCAGCTACGAATGTAGAAACCGTACGCCACTTGGCTAATTTTGAAGACTGTTGCAACAGCAACGTATTAGCCTGCGCAGTCAACAAGCGTGCGTATCTGTTGTTTTTAACGCGCGCTCATCGCCCTTCTCGCCCTGGAAACACGTGCGGCAAGGGCCGAGATAATGGGGCTATCAGGTGAAATTGTGTTTAGCCCGGTTGAAAAGGTTGTTCAGGCTGTGGCCATCAGTTACAGCGCGGACGCAAATTTCCTAATACTAGCCCAAAATCACTGTTCGCAGATTCCCGTATAAGCCTGATGACAATGCCAGTCCATTTCGTGAAACATAATCTGCCCGAACTGAGTACTGTATATCCGATCATGTTATGGCCGATTTTTCTTCAGTTGCTTGTTGCAAAACACTGGACAACTGAATGTCAGAGTAAGTCTTTCCAGACGATATTTCCTCTTGTAAAATAGAATTATGAACGCACTTTAACCTTGCATGCGTAACAAGGCTTTTGGAAACCGCGTTCAGTCACACGCTCATCGACAGCAGTATAGCCTGTACACACACAACGCCTTTGCGCGTCTCGGATTACGCAGAAAAGTTTTGCGGCGGAACAAGTAGGAGTCCACAGACGATAACAACACCGGGCTCATGCAAACAGAAGGTTGTGCAAATGTCACTTGGCCCCCACCCACACCGGGTCGCAGAAAAGCTTCGTTAAGCACGCCTCAGTACCCCGCCTGTTCGAAATCGGTTGCGACCTCGCTCGTTACTCAACGCGCGGCCACTGACTCCACAGCATGTACGCTGCACCCACTTGTACGAGCAGTGCCTTCGCTAACCTCGTGTTACGGCATTCGTACAGTCTTGAGCTGGCTGGCCACCTGCCTGCCTGCCAGAGTTTCACGTCCAGGACTGAATTAGTAAAACGATACGCTGCAACCGCACATCAAATATCGTGTCTTGCGCTCACGTAACAAACGCGCCATTGTCCACGCATAATCGTTCATGGGTCTGGTTGAAGGGTCACGCTAAAACTAAGCGCGCTTGGCGGTGATGAACAACCTGAAAGAGGTCAGGAAACTGACGCCAATTACGCAAAGTCTGTTGATTTGTCACTTGAAACTCATTAATGTGATTCTGATAGAGAAGCAACGCAGTTACTTTGCAGCTGCAGTCCGAAATATTTATACTGTATTTGTAAATGCAGTTGCTCAGCTGATTACGGCAATCAAGGTGGACGTAACGAGGCAGTACTTGCAGCCAGGGGCGTACCGAGGGACGGGGAGCTTAATGCCCGGGCCCCGAATTACTAGGGGCGTCGAAAAGTCCCAACAATGTTGCAAGTAGGCTACTTTCTTCAATACAGCACATTTGCTCCCGAAATACCGTAGGTTCGAACATGAGTGGCCAAACTTGTTTCCTGCCCAGGGCCCCATCTAACCTCGGTACGCCCCTGCTTGCACCTGATTTGGTTCTCTCCTCAGCACTGAAGTTCTGCAGTTTGGTCTTTCAAAAATGTGCTACTGAAGGAATGCTGAATTGGAAAACGCGTCCCGTTAAACTACTGGCAACCCAATGAACAGACAGTGCCGAGTGGTCGTGCAACACATGGATTGAACATACCTAGCAGTTTAAAATACTTCGCTGTCTGAAACATAACTAGTGACTAGCTAGCGCATTGCTGGTTCACAGTTCACACGGCAATGTTGGACATATATGGCTAAATGACGCGGGTGTTTGCAGAGTCAAAAATTGTTGCAAGTTAGTGGGAAGACAAAACAATGGTATTAAGTTCAATTTCAGACAAGATTTCTGGCTTCAAACATTTTTTTCTAAAAATCAGACAACAGTTCCTCAGTTGTTTCATGTAAGCCAGGGTTTCCTAACCTGGGGTCTCTAAACCTCGTAGCGATCCATGAATGTGCTTTAGGGGTTCGTAAACCAAAACCCAATCAAGAAAATCCATTTGTTTTTATCCGCCCACTGGCGCCATTATTCATCTTAATCGCACGAAGTTTGAGAACGACTGACATGTTCATATTCATGTCGACTTTTTTATTTGATTTTGGTGACGGCAATTGGCGGCAGGCCGAAGCCTGAAATTTGCTTCTTGCTGGGGCGGTTGAGGCGATCACGCTGAGTGGCCAAATCTAATTTCTCAATAATCGAAAAAACGTTGACAAAACGCAAGGTCCGCAGCGGTTTTGCGTGCAGTGAAAGGGGTACGCGGCGATACAAAGTTTGAGAACGACTGATATAGGTCAAATGCAAGACTAGAAAACTCAATTCAAATCGCTTTGGTTTCTTAAAAGTTGCCTACTCGCTACAAGGTTTTATCAATGAAATGTAAGACTAATTGCAGCATTTCAAACACAAGCATGCATTAGTAATCGCTGAATTACTTCACGCTGAACGCCTGACTTGAAACCCTGAGCGACCTGAGCGATCGTATACGGAAATAGCTTCTAAGCTAATACCATGTCTTCTTCAGGACGTCAGATGCAATCGAATCTCGTGCCAGAGAACGGTCTTTGCATTCTTGTCAGCAGATGTTTGTTAACTGGTAAGGGGTCAATGGAAAATCGATGATGTGCTACAGACACATTTAGTTCACTTGCAGCCAGCGTACGCGCAGTCAACCAATAAAAAAGCTCACTGAAAACCTTATAACTTACCTCCTTAAAAGCGCTAAAACTTTCACGGTAATGCGTCTTCAAACAACAAATTCTAATGAGATACCACAACGGTGCCCACGAATTTTCAGATGCTTTGATCTGTGTCACTTCTCCTAAAGTGACGAAACCTGCTTTTATTTTTTCTACTTCTAAAAGACAAAAAAGAGTTTTAGGAACAATGGTTAAAATGCAAAACTGTTCTTCACCTCGCCAGCCTTGTCTTACGCAAACCTGCTTCTGTAAAGCTGCTCATAACCACAGGTGCTCGGAAACCAACGTTTGTACTTACTTACACGCACAAACAGGCATCAGTTACTTGCATGGAAAGCACTGGTGTATTTAGGGGATCGGTAAGGCCAAAATTTCTACAAGTAACATACCGTGAAACTTCTATTTGAGCGCCACCTCTATTTGAACGCCACTTCCAATAGAACGCCACTATAAAGAAAGGGTTGAAAGACAGAGCGCAACCCTCAAATTGAACGCCACTTTGATGAATTCTTCTATTTTGGAAATAGTTACGGCTTAAAACTCCTTTCTACCGTCTTTCTCCAAAAATAAGACCTACCCTAAAAACAAGACCTAGCCTGAATTTCTTGATATTGATGCGGAAAATATTGAAAATGACGAGGACGGCTTCAACAGCGACGTGTCACTTCATTTTCACCAGTAAATCTGTGATTGCTTACCAGTAATCACCCTGTATTTGTGTATTTTGCTAATTACGTAAATGTGTTAGATGTTTTTTCTTTTTAATAAATTTTATCTCAAAATTCTGACCAGCTAGTCGAAAAATAGAGCGCCACCCTCTAATTGAACGCCACCTCTAATAGAACGCCACTATAAAGGAAGGGTTGAAAAATAGAGCGCCATGGTGGTGAAATAGACGTTTTAGGGTATTTTCTGACTGCATGTCCAGTTTACACTTTAGCATTTCACCTTAAGCTACTATCTGGCCAATGATCCGACCTCCCCAAACTTTAACGACATCGTAAACACGTCAAACGAACTTGAGAGTTGACACAAACCCATAACCAGCAACTTGCACCTTGGTTTTCAGACCAATGCTTGCGACAAGGTTTTTGTAGGTTGCCAGTCAGGGATGTGGAGCCTCTTTACTATGGCGGGCCGCATGAATTGTGGAATATCACTGGTGGGCCGCAAAAATTAATTAATATCAGCTGATAATTTCACCTTTATCTTGCAAAGGAAAACAAGAAGAGGAAGATATGTTAAGGATCAAGAGAAACTTCTCTTGACTTACCGTCAGCGTGGCTGCTTGTCATGGAGTTTCGTTTTGACGCGATGTTGCGTTCTAACTTGGATAATGAAAATTCTGATGCGGACCATATTAAGTTTTCACACGGGCCGCGCAGGTTCCCCACCCTGCCTTACAGTGAGAGCTAATAGATTGTACCCCTAATACATACGTGCAAAAGTTCACTTGATACGAATGAGCGTTTCGCTAGACCAGTGCACCCCAACCGGCGTGCCACGTCACACTGGTGCGCCGCGAGGCAGTCTCAGGTGTGCCGCGAAATTGTTGAACCTACCTGCAGTATGTTGCATACGGCTCTTCTGATGAGGACGTTTCTGTTTGTTGCATTTCAGTCATTAGGTTTGGTGTGCCGCGGCAAGAAAATTATGCTGCCATGTGTGCCGTGGCCAAAAAAGGTTGGGAACCCCTGCGTTAGACGGATACTGCAATATCGAAATGATCGCAGGATAGCCCGAGTTAGCTTGATACAGTCAAGACACCATCGCAGATTTTTAGCGACTTAGTTCATGGCCTGAACACACACACCTTAGATCGGAATTGAACATTTGAGACGAAACAGTAATTCCGTGGTTCTTTTTCATTGTGTTAATAAAGTAACATCGAAATTCCCGGACTTTAGCTAACAAACGATGAAAAAATGCATAAATTTCGATATAACAAGTTTGCTTACACATCTCAAAGAAAATCGCCGATCACTGCAATTTATCTTCATTCTCGTACATATTGTTTCAATTATTAAGTTAGAGCCCGACGTTCATATCAAAAGTTTACAACGTTTTACAAACTTGGCATGGGTTAATCTTTTTGTTTTCTAAATTTTGCAGTTTTCAGTTACGTACGCCTGAGTGGAAGAGATCTAAGGCAGAAGTGGCCTGAAACATAGATAACTCGATTGTGACGTCAGATTTGGTCACGCATCGATAACAGAGCCTATGGGAGGCTTTGCTCCATGCTTTTGCTGTAGATAGGAAAATACTGAAATTCGCGACTAATCACCAGATTAAAAATTTCATGGGTCACCAGGAGGTCAGCGAAGCAGGTTACAGAAATCATAGATACGGAAGTTTATTAAAATTGCGGGGGAGAGGATTATTCACTTGACGTACATACCGCAATGTACCAGGCTCCTTATTTAGGCTAGGGCGCTATACCCATATAAATAAACAGTATTACATTTGTACAGTATTCGGTTCTGCGTGTTGCCGACCTGCAGCATACAACAGGTAGTGTAGTTTATTTCAATTAATGGAAGCCCACACCATCAAAAAACATTTTAAAAATTATGGTTGCAGTGGACATTGATGCAATGTCAATATGAGTGCGTTAATCATTGCAATGACCGCCCTTGATGGTCCACAGTTTGTTTGGCAATGCATTCAGTCAAGCTCTAACTCCAGCGCGGCGAGTCGTCGCGCACTTATATAATAAAATTCATATCTAGTAGGCTACCTTGTAGACGGTATAAAAACTGAAAGGAACAGCGACATTCCGTGATAAGAACTTTATCGAAAATGTGGCACTATACAACTGATGTAGTAGTCATGTTATGACTAAAACAAAAGCCAAAGAGAAACTGCGTTAAGGCGGTTGCATTCAGTTGACTGTGGATCAGCATACCGTCCACGGTGTGTGAGGGCCAATTGACACACAGTAGGTTAATGCAACATTTCCGCGAGGCGTGGCCATCGCTGCTGTTTCATGCACAAACATATTAAACTGGTTGTTTATCGCGATTTCTGGTTATTTTCTATTTGAAAGTGCGCGGTATGCACCTTTCCGTTACATCTTGTCAGTGACCAAATCTGAGAAAAATGTAGTTGGAGATATACCTTTTCAAGTACTCTACGACTATGCGATGGCGGGCAGCCACTCAGCGCAGTGTCGTAGACCACAGTCCGCTTTTGGCTATTCGGATCCTGAAAACAGTCTGTTCAAGACAATCACAGACTACTAGCATGTTGACAAGTTTAATGCAGACCGATGCAAGGCGCTTGACCTTTACGAACAATAAATGTTTTTGCATTTAAAGTTCACGAGAAATTGTGCAGACTGAAGAGATCTGCTCTGTAAACTTGAGCTGCAAGCCGTCACCTGAAAACTGGCAATCATCAGTGTGAGGATAAATTTTGGCGATCAGGCTTTTTCGTTGTTATGGCTCTGAGTCAGCAATATTATGCTTTACAAGAAATTTATATGATCTAACATCTCCCCCTGTGTCTTGCAGGGAATAAGATGGACGCTAAGCTTTTGCTGTTTCCACATGTTTTGAAAATAATCTTGGCAAGCTTAATCCAGTTGGGCCTTATATTGGCACATTCGTCCGTTATAACCCGTAATACGTCATAATTTGGAATGTAGACGAGGCTGCGTAAGAAAAGAGATCACACGACTTCTCAAGATTTTAGGAAATAATCGCTTGGTTTCCTTAGTTACTTTTGAGAAGGAAGCTTTTGCGAAAAAGTTCACAATAGCCCGCTCCAGTTGGTCGCACCTTTTCGTAGTTGACATATGTGCAACCGCATAGTTGGGGCTTACACTTCCTACATATTTTAAGTCTGGCTACGTGGATTTAAAACTGTTTTCAAACGTTTCCTGCGTACATGCAATTTTGAAGAGGTTCCGGCAACAACAGCATAGGCGTAGCCAAGAGGGGGCCCGGGGGGCCACGCCCCCCCCAAATATTTGGCATATCTAGTTATTTTGTGCTTTGAGAAGCAGCGTTCCAAACAAAAACACTGTTGCTCGCCTACAATCAAACATTTTGGCTTCCCCAAATTTTTCACCTCCTACGCCACTGAACAACAGACGTTTATCATAACAAAAAAGAGTAGCACACTTATTACACGCAAAGTTCAAAGTTCACGATCCAGTTCAGCGCTTTGGCAACCGAGGCAACAACATTGTAACACTTCACCAAATGAAATTTCTTGGAAAGGAAAGTCGCGGAAATCCTGCCACAAGCCACCGAGATGACAGCGATCCGCGGCGGCGGAGGTTACGTTTGCCAGGTATTGACTTGGAAAAACAGCTTATAAAATATATTTTCAACAAAATGGTTTATTGCGTGCACTGGCACGGCCTGTGTTTATGACAAAGAGAAAACGAAAAGTCGAAAAGGGAAAACCCAGCCACAGCACAGGTAAAATGTGAAGGCAAAGAAATCACTTTTAGTCCAATCCAGGGTTTTTTAAGGTATTTTAGGGGCCCCAAGAATTGAAAATCGGGTCCCTAGAATCAGAGGGATCGGGTTCGTACAGGTCCATACCGGGTAACTAACATGTTCCTTAAAAAAGCTGGTCCAAGCACAAGCGGTGCTTGCAGACAGAAAAGAAAACCTAAAAATTGAAGGTAGCTGACAGCTGAACATAGTTGAAACACGGCTTAAGATTTTAAGTCGGTCGTGGTTGAAAGTTTCAAATGTCCGGATAAGAAAATTTCACTCATTGTAGCATCACCTCTTGCTTCCTGGCCTGTGCTTGATAGTCACGCAAGCAATGACGTCATCTGATGCTGCCCTGGTGAAAGCACCGGTAACAGCTACACCCGGAACTGTCTTTTCGTAAGTGCGGCAACAACTCAGCTCATTTGGGCAAGAGCTGCTGCTTCTATCCGCGTAAAAATTATAATCGACTCCACAGTAGCAATCCACGCGGAACTATGTTGCTGCATCATAAAGGAAATACCTGCTGATACTTTACCATTCAACAGCTCAAAGAAATCAAACACGGCAATGCGAAACACAGTGCGCCAAATCTGTCTTTTGCAATGTTCATAGCATGCTCGCGCCCATCGAATAAAGTCCTGACAGCGAGGGCGAAACATTACGTCTTATCTTGGCAAATGGTGAAATAAAATTTCCCACGCGCCTTGCTTAAGATCAAAGCCTTTAAAACCGCCAAAATCGCGCATCAGAAAGATCGCGATGGCCCGCAGTTCAAAGCGGGTCGGAAGAGTTGACGACAACTGCCTCTGAGTGCTGTTCGTGTAATACTGTAATACGTCAGGTTAACGGCGTGGGGTTGTTTGTATTGCCGGATTACTTATAACGGGTATATTTGAAGTTTTCCTCAGTTTACAATAACCTAACTTGTTTCGCTTTTGCCGGTAAACTTGGCCGCTTCTTGCTTTTACCAGTTTCTGCTAATTTTTTCTGCAGCTGAAAATATAACTGCAGTGACTACAACTGCGTAACTGCAAGACTTCGTTTTGCCCGCACGCCACAAAATTTGTAAAGGTTTGGTGACGTGCGGCAAAGGAGTGCTAGAGAGCGGTTGACAAATAACTCAGGTCGGAAAGACCATTGACAGCAAGCTGTCTGTGCAAAATGTGACCTCGTCGTATCCACATGACGAGCAGATGTTCATCTTCTACTCGTACTGGAATACATGGCATGAGCGCAGAGCATAACCCAGGCATGGACAAAATACGTCGCTTTTTAGTAAAGCCCTTTGATCTGACCGGGCGAACTTGTTTGAATTACACTAATAAGGTAAGTTTATTTTTTTTTACACCTCGTTTATGTTGGTTTACGCAAGCAGTCCATCCATCTTCTCTCGATCCGGCCCGTTGTCAAGTTTTAGAATCCAATGCTGCCGGTGAGGCAAACGTTTTTCACCCCTGGTCACACGTTGCAGACGCACAAAATGCAGTTGTAGAAAGTTGGAGCCCCAGGCGCTGCGGAGAGTTTTGCAGTAAATAGCGTTTGTCCACTTAGCTCGGTAGTGCAGCGCCATGAGCGTATCAAAAGTTCCGTTAAAGGAAGAAACGACGGAAATTTTGAACACACATTAAATGGATATGTGTTGCGAACTACTGTTGCCATATTTTCGCAAATCTATTTCGATCATAAAATAATGCACAGATTCCGACGTTTATGCGTATGATTGCGTAATTAGTGTAGGCGATGCAATTCTTCGCCAGCACCGCGCACCCCCGCAAGCATATGCTGCGGACCGGACGAGCGTTTCCGAAACATAAAATTACAAACTAATGCGAAGTTTAGATGAACAGCGATAAGTACGTGACAAGGTCTCCAGAAAACGATGGACGGCCTTACAACTCCAGTTTACTTGCTAAGTATAAGATACTTATGTGTGAGTATGACACAAAGCTAAGGAGAAGCTTGTTGTTCAATGCAGTAACTACAGAAGGCAAGTGTTGCGACGGTGCAAGTATTAAAATAACAGTGTATAGCTTGAAGTGACTTGTTTTCGTAAAGATGGTGAACAAAGTACTGTAGCAGAACATATAAAAACTTGCTGAAGACAGTTGTTCGGGAGGATTGCAACTCGTTGTTTGATTGTAGACATTCGGGAATGTGTGGCAGTTTAGGTCGCGACCTCCACTGCTCGTTGCGTAAATAAAAAGCTTTTGTTTCTAAACTTTCAGCCGATAGCTCGCAACTTTTGTTAGAGCCTTTTTGTTTCGTGCAGTTGAGCTTTTACAAAAAAAGATTGACGGGACAAACGCATTAGTGGAAAGAAAGTTATTAAAAAGTCATGAAATGCAAGAAATTAAGCAAGCTCTTCGGGGCCAGGGGCGCTATGCATCTTTTGATTTTGATATCTTTAAACCAAGGGTCTCCAAACTACGGCGCGCGGGCCAAATCCGGCCAGCGTAGCTATTTCATCCAACCCGCACAGCCATTTCGTCCGTCCGTAAGATATTTTGTCAATAATGAAAAAATAATGCATTTACAAAAAGAACTGCGATTTGGTAGAATGCAACTTATCCCGGAAACAAACACGTTACGGAAGATTTCCGGCCCTCGAATTGTTGTGTAATAGCTTATGTGGCCCTCGGACAAAAAGGTTTGGAGACCTCTGCTTCAAATTTTATCGAAGGTGTGATTTTCGTGCTGCTCTGAGCTTGATTAACATCTGCGATAAACAATTAATCTGAAACGAAATGAACTGTTCTTGTCAGTGAAACGTAACGGAGTTAGTGAAGTAGTTCGTAAACTGTGTGTGCAAAGTGTACCAGCTTATACTACCGGCACATAGTTTGGAGTGGATTTTGCATAAAACGTTTTTTCTTCGGACTGTCGTTCTGAACCACGGCCTCCTGGAAAGAGTTTCACTAAGAGGCCTTGTCTGAACGTCGTTGATGCTTTCTCTGCTGAGCGTTAACTTCCCGGCCATTGACTGTGTTGGGGAAAGTGTCAAGCGCCAAGAAGATTGCTTACAAAGACTGACAAGAGCTAAACTTCGGTCCACAAAAGCCTGCCTTTTACACGCGTTACGAGAGCTGTTTTGACACAAGCTGCACGTTGCAGAAACTGAAAGAGACTAATCTTTTCTGACTAAATCGATTTGCAAACTTTGCTTATCAGCTAGCTCCAATCACAGGCCAACAGCTGACGAGAAACGGCCCTTGTCCAGCAGATGTGAAGCTTGCAAGTTAAGTCTGCTTAATCTAATAGCAGCGAAAAGAGAATATTTTGCAATCATGTTCTCATCACCATCAACACTGGTTTACTGTTCGAAGGCATTGTCCATAGACCTACTGTATGTGTGTTATCTGCTTGATGAAAATATATGGAGAAGCAATATCTGCACTGTCTAGTAAATTCACGCTCATTGTTTATATTTTCTATCAATTTCAAAGGTTTTTGTTAACTCAAGGTTATCGACACAGAACGATAGCCAACAGACTTTGACATAAACGTTTTTATACGTTATTCTGGCTTACAACACCTTACGTTATTTTAAAAAGTATGTTGTGCCTTTATTTGCTACTTTTGTTTGCTGAAACATCCAGATTACAGTCTATCAGCTTGTGGCTGGATCGTACATCAATTCACAGAATGGCCGATTGCAGTTCTTGCTAGCGAAGCTTGGACACTTTCTATTTCCACTACGATGCTTTGAAGCGTTCCCCTGTTCCGCTCTGACAAACACGTCTGTTGACACGCGTTACATTCGTAGAGATGTGCCGGAGGAAAGACAAAAAACTAATTTCATGTGCGTTGTTTGCTAACCGGCTCATTTCGTGAATATATGGGGCGTGACATCAATCGATTGAACTAAACTTCAAAGTTACATTTTTCTTTTAATCTACTGAAAAGCAAAACTGTCGCTAATTTTATACTTATTGAAAAAGAGCTCGATCATAGATAATTTTCATTGGGGCAAGAATTAGGACTTTTAATGTGGGTAAGTCCGATCGCGCGTGGCTTGTCTGGAAGCATTCACACTAGTCATGCAGGAGTTGTTTATTTGTCCAACATTGAAAAACGTATATTAAATGAAAAACACATACAAATATGTACTGTTTGTAGCAATGAAAAAAGGTTACATGCAACAAAGGATAATGAAATAAAAAATAGATATTAAAATCACAAAAAAGCATGTATTAAATCCTTATCAAGTCTGGCCTTTATCATTATCTCTCATGAATCTGCAAAAGTTCTGCGGTCACGTCTTAAAAAAGATAAGGTTTTCAGTTGTCGGCGGGCATCGCCTGACGACTTAGCAAAAAACAAATTCCTTATGACGTTTGAATTTGCATTCTGGTCACGTGACGGCCGATGTGTGAATACCAGTTGCCCGTAGTAATACTGATAAAACATAACCATGGTCAAGCAACAAACATTAAGCCTTGCAGAAAAACTAACTGCCTGTTGAGCTTATACCCTTAGCCAGTAACTAACCGTCTTTCAACGTTTTGCAGAAAGCAAGTACAGGTGAGTTACACTTGACAAGACATCGTCTGCACTTCTTGTTTCAAAGATTCAAACCCCACTCCAGCTTTAGAGCTTTGAAGTAATATTATTACGAAAAGCTCTACTGCTTTTTCGCCAGAATGCGTCATATTTTACAACGCTCTATCAACAATACTGCCCTGTTTTTAATTGGCTGTTGCTGTGGTAACAACGTTTACTAGACAGTGGATCAAACGAAATATACCGGATACTTACCCACTTACGCTATGAATCTAAGGAACTTTACCCACATACGCTATGAATCTAAGGAACAACCTCTCTACGAGTGTTGTAGACACAGGTGTCTAAGTTTTTTGCGTCTCCTTCGCAGAACGTGAAACGTCCTTTTATTGCCCGCGTTGTCCGAAAGGGCAGTTTACTTTTATTAGGCTTTGGACTGCACTTCTCCTGCACCTGTTGCCTTGTGGACGCAGTTAACTGTCGCCCGGTCCCATGTTGGGTAAACGTACATGCGCGCAACGTGCTGTTCCGCTCTAATTGCGTGGATAACGGTGTCCTTCTCTTACGTAAGCACAAATAAATGCTATGCGGTCACTTGCTAATTCCTGCTACTTTTTGTTTAACGTCTTCTCTTCTGTTTGATGTAACTGCTCACGCTGCGAAAAGTTTGAATTGCAACATGCAGCAGACGTAAACTACGACGAAATCATTTGGCCGCATTGCCAGTATCTGACACAGCGTTTCACGTTCATCGCTATTAGTGCCGCACGACACCCCAATCCTCGCGCGCCTGACGCGAAATCGCCGGCGTCGAGACGAAAAGTCAAAGTGGCTGCGTTGGAATCAGCCAGCATCGGGCAGTCGCTGCATTGTTAAGGCAGAGCCGTAAATTGCAATCGCGACCGCGAGAGCGCTTTCCGGAGAGCGTACGGCAATTTGTCCGTACAACAAGCGATCGAGCAAACATGCGCAGTCGGATATGTGCGTCCTAATAGACGTAAAGGACCCTCGAAAACACTTGTAGTTTCGCTATGAGCTGGATCCGGCAATCGCGGCCATTTGCAAGAGCAATTGGAGCCGCGTGATTACCGATCTCGATCATAGAACGTGTGTCACGTCTTTGTGGCTACACACTTGAAACTGCTGGTGATGTTCCCGCGGCAACTGGTATCAACACAAACTACAAGTGTGGCTTTTGCGCAGGATTATGATGTGTGACATTGGTGAAGTGCTAAGCGTGTGCTTGTCACATCTGTTCGTCAGTGATATCAAGGGTATGAGAGGAGATGTTGACGAGGTCCGTGATGGCCCTAATCCCTGGTTGACAGCAGCTCAGGTCGCAATAAATGAGAACTTTGCGTGAGAACTGAACACGGGGAACAACCTCCACAAAACAAGAGAGAACGAAGAAATAAACGAATGAATCAAATATTCACAGAAAGTATTGCTTCCATCGAGTGCGAGCGCTTCGCAAAGCGTTACGTAGTACAAGTAATTTGATCAACATTCTCTCTGATATTATTTACGTTTCCCTTCTGTTCCGTAGTCAGGCAATTAAAAAATAAAGAAAAATGAATCTGTACTTAGCACAAAGTTTTGACCAACATCGATATAAATTCTAATTACCTTGGATAATACACACGAAAATGACTGTTTCTCCTTAGTTCATTGCATTATAAATGTATCTCTTTCTTTTTTTCCTCATGTGCGTTGTCCTTCCCACCTGCCCTTAAGGTAAAAGTATTTGATGAGGGCGAACTGGCCAAAGAAATTTCGTTTGCTCCAACTTGTCCTTCTCGCCAAACGCCAGAAGCTGTTATTTTTAAAACACTCCTGGAAGATTTTCTCCCTGTGCAAAACCTCGGGGTCGTTTCCCTCAATTTTATCTCATCTGGATATTCCACGGATGTAGTCATCCGCTTGAGACATGTTGCAATATCGTTAAGAATCTCCAAGTTAAACGAATGTAAAACTGTTTTGCGAGGATTGACGTGATATTTGTCAAAGCTGTGACATGAATGCGTTTTTCAATATGTGAACACGATGTAGATGTTGCGTGGTGATAGTTTGCAGGTGCTCTTTTCCAAGTAGCACGCGAATTTTCGAATAGAAGAATTTCAAAAACGTAAGGTCCAGTTGATACGTATTCATTATAGACGCGAGCCATGGCCTCGAAAAAATGTTTAAACCTTAGTCTGAAATTGCTCCAATAGCAATATCAGATTGGTATTATATTTGCAATCGTTTAAAATTTTCACTTCAAAAGCATATGTGACTTTTAGGAATAGTTGAGTTATTTTGTTGCTTTAACATTTCCTCGCTTCAAACAACAGGTTTGTCGCTAGTTGCGTAACTACCAAAATATATTCCACCTTGCACTATGCTCAGATCATTACAGAAGCAGTAAAACAACCACAGTCTTGTGACTGCTGCTTAAGCATCGTTTGGATATACAGAGACAGCCCACAATAATGTGTTTTATCAGCACGACTACCTCTCAGAAACTTTCCTTCTATATAATTTGGGATTTGATACAGTACACGCAGCATGGTCACAAGCAAAAGATAGAAGAGCTTTCATGGGGGCGTTTAGAGTTTGCAATGCAACAAATGGAAAGCAGGATATGCAAAGGTTTCATCTGATAATGAGGCTGAAATGTGCAGAGGAAAGCTGGAAAACTATCCTTGAGTTCACAAGTGTGACCTGTGCATCTATCCAGAACCGGTAAAGAAGGCAGACGAACATTTTAAGGCAGGTTGGGGAAAGAGAAACCAATGATAGCCTGCGGTCATGGCCGTCGGAAGGAATTTTCCAGGAGGGGAACAGTGAATTTTACCAGGGCTAGCCAAAAATATTTTTTCAGGGGAGAAAAAGGGGCGAAATTTCACTTTACCCACTCGAAACTGGGAAATGAACTTTTAGCTATAATTAACTAGTACAATGTCAAATTTCCAAATCCAAGAAGAACCTCTTTTCCGACGTCCATGAGCCTGTTATCCCACAAGATTTTTATTTTATACAAAAGGAGCGATCGTCACACACTGACACATGGATGTTGAAAAAGAACGGAATAATTAGAAGGTTCAAATTCTTACGATTAGCATGAGTGATCATATTGTACCTGTGATATTTAGTGAGCAAACATATCAGCTTTTACAAAATTTTCCAAAACTACGTTCAATAAATAGAACACTGGTGGTTGATTTCAGTTATTTTTTGTCGGTTTTGTTTTCGACGTTACCGACCTTTGCAGCGACGCAGCCTTCCCAACGTAACGCAAGAAAATAAGAAGCGCCTTACATTGCCTAACCGCGCTCAAAGCTTTACAACGAAGGGCACTAAAAAAACAACATTTCACGCTAAAGTTGCAAATATGTCACTTTATCAGGTTGGCAAAAGCAACATGTTTTTACCCCTGCAGCACAATTAAGTCACTTCCTCTTATGCATGGTGTCGCAGCGCAAGCGATTAAGAAACGAGTTTAATAAACTCGAGCGCTTGGGTGACAAAAGAATAATATTGACATGTTAATGATGACCACCCATCGCCCCAATCCACAGAAAGTCTGACGCTTAACCAAGCAACCAGTCAAAAACAGCCGGGACTTTGACTTGCTGCGACTTACGTCGTGCAAACGTCGTAGACTCCTAGCTAAGTTTACGCACAGGTAGTTTTTCCATGTCAAGGCTTTCATGCGAACCAGTGAGTTTTATGTCGTTTCTACAAAAACGAACATGGCAAAAATGCAGTTGATAAGTTTTGAAATCTTGTGCTGTTATGCAAAGATGATGAATGATTTGCAGTAACATTTATGAGCGCGTACTTGTCAAATTTGTCTGCGTGCAGTCCAAATTGGATCCGACGGAATGCCTTTACGCAAATAGCGATTTCACAACTGACACCTTAGCGACCTCTAGCAGTTCTCACTAACAACGCCCATTAACTTCTTTGCAGTGTCAGAGTAATTTGGCAAACAATCACGTAGTTTTCTGTCAGTTACCCTACAGTACACCAATTATTATGACAGAAGCTACTCAAGCTCATTTCTGGCCGGTCTTGCTAGGGGAACGAAAATCGTTTTTATCTTGTTTTCGCACTCTAATCACAAATATCAGCCTCTGTGTTCGGTCATACGTAATGATTTTGTATTCATTGGATGTTTTCTCAGCATCGAAACAGTGGCATCACGAGGACCTGTGGCACTCGGGGACAAAGGTAAGCTTGGCTGTTCTCAAAAAATGCACCAGGAGTGCGAGACCCTTTGTGTGGCCCCCTGATATTATGAACTGCACAAAATATTACAAAAAAATTGGAAAGATTTCCTGAAAGTCACTTGAATTGTTCTGAAAAATTCAGGTTGTGCGGAAAATTGTCTTACGGGATGCATGACCTTTTTTGATGGTTCATACTTCATAAAAGGGCAGCAACCAGCTGATATTTGCGGAGGGGAACAAAGTGATTGTAACTTATTGTTGTACCAAACGACTATGGACGTTTTTGGAAAATTTCAATGGGGGCAATTGCCCGGTTGCCCCCCACTTGGTTGCGGGCTTGATTGATACACATTTGTACTCCTTTCACATTAGTATGAATGTCCTGAAACCATACAGTCAATTATGCTATGTCGTTCTACATTTTTTCGATTTCGTGGGACAGTTTTGACTATCGCCAGGACGTTTCGCTCGGGGCGCGTGTCCCAGTGGGTCATGGACACTTAGTACAACCTAATAAAGGTTACGGACCCCTCGAGAAGAAACGCTGCAATGAATATTTGAAATTAGGTCGTAAGTCAGTGCAGTAGTAATCGAAATGTCTGCAAAGCCTATTAACCCTTTTGAAATGCCAGAACAAAGCCTATTAATCCTTTAAATCGCATTCATGGACCGTTAAATCACCTTCACGGACCCCTTAGGAGTTCACGGACTTCAGGTTAAGAATCCGTGATCTGTGATCTAAAGGCATCCCTGCATCTAAAAAGTTTGTTTTTCCTCCGGCCAAACGTTGAAAAAACCTAAACACACTTCAACGTTTTCTATAAGCGAAGATTTCTCCTTTGTTTTATTCGAAAAACTATTTCAAATATATTTTTGATTTTTTTCCAGTGGTTGTTGGCTTTCAGGGCGATTTTACATAAAATTGTTTTTGTTTTTTATATCAATTCATTGAGATTTCTCACGAAAAAGAAAAATTTAGTGAAGGCAACAGCATCTGTATCACCGATCTACTGGAACGTAGGCTACCGAATTTTAGTCGGTAAGGCAGAATCAGTAACAAAAGCTACTGCGGTGGGCGCTCCGGCGGTTGAAAGCTGGGCGGCAAGCAGAGTTGAAGAAAACAGCCGAAGCGAGTGTCTGCAAATACAAGCCCGAGAAATGCTGGTTTCCGAGATTTTTATAAAAAAAAAACCTGAGCAAACACATCGAGTGGTGCTGACGAGACTCCCGCTAAAGTTAAACAGTAACCAGGGGACAATTCACTTACCGTTGAAAATTCCGCTGTGAAGATTGGAGCGCCGTCGCCACGAGTCTCACGCCTTGCTTCGGAGCAGCACAAAACCAAGCGCTAATTGTGCCTTTTTGCTTTAAATTTCTAGCCTGTTGCCCGGAGAGCAAGAGCAAGTAAAAATATCGTCGAATTTAACGTGAGTGAGGAATCTAATCGTACAGGTTGTTTGGGCTTGAAATGTATTGAAAAGATATGAAATATTTTATTTATATCTTTAATTTAAACTTTGTCTAAATTGGTTGCCTAATTTTTGTTAAACAAAAGATTAGCTTATACATTATCGGCACTAATGTGTTTAACATCAAAACGAAACTTTGTAGTTACCAAGCCATTGGTTTTCGTTGTTTTTTATCAAGCCGCGTTTTTAATGTTTGGAAAATAAGGTGCTGTGCAAGGTACATTTAGAAGGTGTTTAAGAATTTGTTTCGGCCACCTTTCGTCTCCCATCTTTACTCAAGTAGAGTTAACTGTGATTCCACGGTGGGAAGATGGTGATAAAAAAGTAATATAAACTTGCTAACTTGCCACGTCTTACAACAACTATTAATTTCTATTAAGTTGTAAGTTGGCTTGAAATTAAAATCATAAGTGAAAGTGGAAAACTACGCCCGCAGCTTCAACATAAAAAAATCTATCATGAACGCATTTTAAGTACAGTAAACACGTTCTTTCGTGGTGTATCACGCACGCGTATTGCTAAAAAGCGCAAAAGTTTGCATGTCAGACGAAAGTTGGCGTTAAGCATGTAACTCCATCAGCACTTCGGCGCAATGCGACCCAGCGACGAATCTAAATTTCACTTGTGGGGTTTTTGGGAAAATCATGGTCAGATGGGCTACGCACTTCGCAGTATGTAGTGTAGTAGAAGTTACTAGATGGCGAGAAGACACAAAAGAAGGTGTTCTCTGAAGCGGCCAAATATTCAAATGGCGCGACGGTGGTCTCAGAGAAGGCGAAATACCTATTGGACCCAGCACTGAATTGCAAATCCTGAAACACCTTGTGTGGCAAACATCTATTCTAAGCCACTATAAACGCATTTTATTGGCCCTGCACTTTTAGTCTGTTCTTGAAAGAAACTGTGAAACCAACGCTCTTCAGTGTTATACGAGGGAATAGACATCCGAATTCAAAAACAAAAGTTCTGTTTTTTTCTTTAAAAACAAGTGCTTTAAACAAACGTGAATCGGTGTTAATTTAATATTACTGTACAAACATGACCGAATTGCCAAGACAAATTGTTTGGACTGAACTTTTGAGATTTTATAATGCAACACTGTTGCAATGGATAAATTTTTCCATTTTGATCTGTGTTAAATAGATTTTATAGTCCGATACAACATGTCTCGCTCTAAGTTTTGCTTAAATTTTCTTTCTCGGAAGCAGTGGTTTGCTTAACCTTGTAGATTTCAAGCTTAACAACAACACTTTTTGAAATCGAATATATTAATTAAAAAACATGCTGGTTTCTCACTTTGCTAAAACTTCATAATGATATTTTCAAGACCCTTGACTAACAACACACGCCTCGCAATTTTCCATAGCTCTTATCAACAACTGTATAGGTAGCTATCTTCATTTGCAGCAATGCAGGTATCCTGCGCGTGTAACGTCCTTCAGTACAAGGTGCTATCTATGCGGGCAAGATAACCAACCTGTCCTTAGCTGGCCACAAAATGCTACTGCGCGCTTCAGCAGGTGAGTCAAGCCGCAAAAAGCTCGAGGAAAGGTCGCTTTTCGAAGCCAAAGCTAGATATGCTTTTGCGGCTTACCTGTAAAAGCTGACCGCAACGATAGATCATTGCCGATGGCCAGGGTGATATTAACCAAGCGTGTAGAAAAACTACAGGTAAATATTGACTCAACGTTTCTGAAAGGCGAATCAGATTTTTTCAGAACACCTCAGTTTTTTTTAAAAATTGGTTTTGCCCCAATTGGGGTGTGGGACATGACTTAGTAAGCATGAGTGCAACACGGAACTCAGCCAGGTGATATGCAAGGTCACTGTCTGTGAATGGCTGCAACCACTCAGCTTCTCTGCACGTCCAACGGCAAACTTGCTGACTAAAGCGTATTGTATGCTTCTCCACGCCATTCTTCAACACTCACCATATGTGCGCAGAATCGTGCTGTATGTTGGCAGTAAACATGAAATTCATCAACCTTTTCAAAAACGCGTTATAAGAGAACTCACTTAAAATCTAATCAGGTTTGTTCTAATAAAATTCTAATCAAACTTTGCTTCAATTTGCAACTTGCAGTGCGATGGTGAATTGTATAAATTTTATCGGGTTTTAATGATATCGCAAAATATGCAGGCAGCTGTTAACAGATGATAGATTCTAGTTTAACTGAAGCGGTCAGGCAGCGCCGATGATGTAGACTCAATCGCAGCAAAGAGGTTGTATGAAACTATTCACCCTTTTCTGAAAAACTTTTGTTTTGCATTAACAAATTGATAAACGCCGTTTGCAGTTTGCAGTCAAACTGGTTCGAACGAAAATGCCGATCACGAGTCATACGTAGTTTTACGCAGCCATGTCTGGTAAAAGCGACCAACAGGAGACTCGCAGGAAATACTTGACAGGCAAGAACAGAGTGACTGCTTACCAATAGGTTGTGTAGTTTGCTGTAATCAGTTTGCACTGAAATATGGCAAAACAAAAAGAGCCGCTGTTCATTGGAGTGTTACAAGTGTTTTTCTTTTTCAAGGTTTTCAATTTTACTGTTTTTTTTCTTTTACGGCACATCACGGCGAAAAGTCGCTGCTAGCAATTGCGTTTCTTGTTGAAATAACTGAGATACTGCTCATTCCCAAGAAACCGCACTTGCCCCACCTGTCTGAGGCAGAAAACCGATCAAGTATTACGAACTTTTGCTCTTACAAACGTTTGATAGTTTTCCTATTGCACATCGCGTAATTGCTTTGTTTCAAGGATTCAAAGAGCTTTCTCAACTGGAAAACCAAACGTTATCGTGTAATGTTTACCACGCTATTGTTAAAAGTAAACGCGGAATCACTGGAATTGGACGGAAAATTAAAACTCATTTGAAAAAGCCGTCGCTGAAAGGATCTTGCAAGTTTTGAACAGAGACGTGGTCTGGAATCTCACGTATTGCAAAAACAACCATCACTTACTTTCTGCTTTTAGGCCAAAGTACTGTTTTCTTGAGCGATATGCACTTTCGCTCCGCTTCGCGGTAAATCCATGCACGTTCAACAATCCGCTAGACGTCGCTCTTCCCAAACGATTAATGACAGTGCATTTGTAGGTACCTCGGTCATTGCGGGTCGCGTTTTTAACGACCAAAATATGCTTTCCGTCGTTGAAGGTTTCTGACCAACTGAGAGAAGGCATGAACATCGTTGTAGAATTTGTTACTTACAACAACACGATTCCAAACTTTTTTCCAGGCTATGCATACTTTTAAGTTTGAAAACAGAATATCCAGTTAATTCCGAAAACGTTTTTCTACCTCACACAATTAAAAGCTCTAGGTTTGCTGTACGTTTTCGAGGAATCAGCCGAATGGGCTTGCTGTCTTCACTTTGCGATTATTAAATTTTGCATATATCTGTATTCAAGTAAGTAGTTTCCACAAAGGCGAAACAAGTAAATATATCTGGACATCTTTTAACAGGAAAGCGATTTCACGCAACACTACGCATTTTCAGTCCTGATATGTTATAGAAATTTTATCTATTTATGAAAGTTTTCAGGACTGAGGGTGCGTTTCTACCTCAGACATGATGCAATTTAACAATATTGTAGATTTTTGTTATAATTATTGCTAATGAAAGCGTTGCTTCAAAGCATTGCAGTTTCTTTTGCAATGCAGCACCAGTTGGAGCAATTTTTGTTACTGTTTGTTGCATCCTGCTTATCACCTCCATGGTCTTGCTGACCATTTCGAAGGTGCCCAGTTCTCTGATGAGCCTGAAATGTTCTGAGATCTAGGGCAGTAGTTCCCGACCGGTTTTTTTTGGGTCCAAGAGGAACATGACCTTTGTTTGTATAAGATGAAAGGAAAATAATGAAATGCCAAACTACTCGATGTGGTGGTGCAGCATGCAAAAGACGACAAATCGAGCGCAACTCCAGAATCCAGGCTACAGGTCAACGCATGATCTGGCTCACATGTACGGAAATATTTATCCAGTTTGATAAAAAAGTACGCAAGTTGCTATTTCCAGCCTTTAGCTGCTCTTTTTACACACAAATCCATTCGTTAGATATTTTGATTGTTATGAAACAACGCCACTTTGTTGCGTGGTAAGTTGCATGAAACATTCCATGATTTTTGGCGCACAAAGTGAATGATAACCTGTTCTAGTGGAAATCACTTTTAAAGGAATCCGCAGTCTAGAGCAAAATCGTCAAAGGGGGCCATGTCACTGAAAGGATTGGGAACCGCTGAAAAGGCGTTTACAGTCCCACGAACCCCACAAACGCGAAAGTTTAAACACGAAGTTACAAACGAACAAAATTCACAGTTCCAAATTTGTTCACACATGTACTCACATTCGGTCTGTGGGAACTTCAATGCCTTTCCCGTCTTTGTACCAGAAAATGTCAGGTGGCGGATTGCCTTGGACCTGCAAATGAACGATTACGTAACTCTGCTGTTTTTTACTACCTTGTGCGGTCGCACTTTACCGTCGGACGTGTAAAGTCTTTTCAACGGGATTGTAAAGTTAGCAGCGTATTTTACAAGACTTCACCTTTGGACGCAACAATACGCCCATACAGACTTTCCGATTAAGGTCAGGATCCCCCCATTAGGATCGCTCACAAGACGTGGGAGGGCGCCACCCCGAAAATTGCAATGCTCTTTCCATTAAATTTTGGAACGACGTAAGGAAAAATCGTAAATTTTTGCACAAAAACATAATCGAAACAGATAAAGTTGCAGCAAAGTTACACGTGAGATTCTTGTTTCTAGTGCTTCCCCTGTCGATTCGTTCGACCGACGTCTGGAGCTGTCCCAGGCCACAACAAATATTTTAGCGCTCCGGCAAGAAGCATATTTCAGGCTTCAGCCTGCCGCCAATTACGGTCACCAAAATCAAATTAAAAAAGAAAACAATACTTTATGGGTTTGCCAAAATAGACAGTTTTAGATAAAATGAAATTAATGGCGATTTGAGCAACTTTGACATCTGATAACGTAGCAAATGTGTGCACTATTTAGAAAACAGCCTTGTTCTCAAACGATTTTCCACCAGTCGTACGCTACAGACGTAAGCTGTTGGAAAAGTTTCGTGTAAATTTCAATGCAACACATTTCTTTTTCCGAAAATCAATCTCCCTTCTCAATCGCAAAGCTGCTGAGATCTGATTCATGGCTTGTACCTTATTTATATGCTAAAACATACAATATGCGTTTGCGGTTGTCAAGCTAAAAGAAGATATGCGTGCTTCCAACTCGCCTACTATGCTTGCAGCAGACGCCGAAGACAGCTGAGACCTGCAGTTAATAGCGTTGACGGTTCCAGACCCGGCGGTTGTGGAGAGGTCAAAAAACAGGCATCACCTCCGTGAAAAAAGAACAAAATAAGAAAAAACTGTTATCAAACGACCCCACTTAAGGGTCGTCATAGGGTGATAAGGGGGCGGGTCAATTGCACCAAATTTCCCTTCCTGAATCTGCCTCTTGTTGATAACATACACTGCATGCATTGCTAGTAGTACAAGAGGCCTGAATATGGCCGCAAACATCTGGAAATAAAGCACGTTACCTTGCATGTGAAGCGTGCAGTTTCACCTTCTTCAATTTCTATGCTCTTCACTGGCACATCGAAACGTGGAACGGCAGGTATGCGTGTGACGTCTTGCTTGGGAAGATTTTTCGGTACGTCTATTTCGTTTGTAAATGAGGATTTCCTTCGAAGCGGCGCTTTTTTTCCCATGCTTGTCGCCGACAAGCTACGAGACCGGTATGACGTTCGCTGCATTGTGGCTGTCTGTTTGTGAACGTAACGTTCAAAGTCCTCGGAAACTGAGTCGCGATCACAGCTGGCTTTTTTTCTGTTTTTGTTACATAATTGCTGTCTTGAACTAAAAACAGCTGTTGATCAGGTGGAATCAGCGAAGTTGGAATTTTTCAGCGGTGCTCAATGAAACCACAGCCAGTGCCTAGAACAATCTAGAACAATGCGATACCAACAGTGAACGTTTTCCCGGCAACTGCGGAACAGTTTGCACAAAGCAATCCAGTTAAAAAAGAATTTGCACTCATCGAAAAATACACTAAATACAGGATACGTTCCAGATACTTTACAACGTGCATTTTTGCAGGAAAGTTCATAGCCATGGGGAAAAAACGATAAACGTCTTGTTCGCTGACACGTTTAGTGATATTTAGGCTTGGAAAAAGGTCGATGAACTTTTTATAGCTCTTAATTTCCTTTTTAACAAACAAATAAAAATATTTTATTTTTGTCCTCCACAATCAAAACTCCTGGCTGCGCTTCTGCTAACAAGTGATGGTCAGTTTTTCACAGTGATTTCCAAATCAATTCAACTGCAATTACACTTCCAAGAAGGCCTGTCATTCAACCGCAGATGGAAATTTTGCATCCGGGGAAAGACAGTTGGGAAATGGACCTTCAGGTTCTCCCGATGTTTCGATTGTGTTGTGCGTTAAACGGTGAGGAAAAGCGGTGTGTTCCCAAAAATGGGGTCCCATTTTTTAACAGGTGCGATTGTCTTTTAGGGAATAACTTCCTCAAATTGCACCTACAGTAGGTACCGCCACTGACTATGATAATCTGTTTTTGTAGGAAACCTGAAATATTATCACCGCTCTTGGTCGAGTAATGCTGCATGAGACAAGGAGACCCTCACCATTATGTGAGTTTTGTTCCGATCGCTTCACAAACTATTTGGTCAATACCTTCTCTCTCACCTCCAACCTGTGCTACCTGCGGCAAATAGAATTGGATTGTCAATGCAGTGCTGGCATGCTACTGCTCCTTGTTCGTCGTTGGCCGCTTTGCACTGTTTCTGACATCTTAACCTTTGTACAGTAGTAGGTGTGCAAATGTACAAGTAACGCAGACCGGTGGAATTCGCCCATGCGATCAAGGAGATGCTTGAGCGCGCTTTGAGAAGTGAAGAGCTCTGACAACATTGCCCGTTAATTACGTCTGTAAATGCCTTCAAAAACTTTGGTTTTCTGAAAAACGTTAAGTAAACACGATGGTGGAACAAATTTTATAGTGGTGGTCCGATCGAAACGTGCTGCCTACGTCATGCTTGAATGATTTTGTGACGCCATAATCATTCAACCTGTGGAATGCCCTTTCTGCACAATTTCAGAAGAAAACGCACCTACGTTCGGTGGGATTTTATTCCAGATATTTCATATCTTTTCAGTACCGTTATCTTCAATGGATACGTGGTTCTCTGCTGAACAAACCTGTAGTAAAACTCTCGAGTAGCGTAGACAAAATTGGTGCACATTTTCAAGTTATGCCGGTAATTTATCAACTTAAAAACATTCCTGAAACGTTCTGATCATGTTCTTTCGCACGTCTTTGTATCTTTAGACACTGGGCGCCAACCTCTTGTGCGAGTAACATGTAGTTGGAATTACGCAACATTTTTAGGTTTAGGGCGCACACGGCCATCCCAAGCATCCTGATCACAAACAAACGGTTAATTAATTTGTTCCAGAGACGATTTGTATCAAGCCATCAGTGGAAGAGGTAGCGACACATGTACGGCACAACGACACAACAAGGTTGATGAAAATAAGCTTGCCTTATTGAACAAATCGGGCACTAAGCAAAATGTTGAAGATGGTGTGTTTTACATAATGAAAAACTAAAAACGTATAATGAAAAACTAAAAACGCAGCCCAATAGTCAATAGTGTGGGGTCTTTTGTTCTACGGTTCCCATTGAAATACAATAGAGGGGCCCGTACATCCACCGAGCACCCTTGTTCCGATATCCACAACCTAACCTATCCCATAGCTGAGGTGATACTTGGAAAACGTGTGTGTCAAATAATGTATCTGCTGCAAAACGTCTTCCACAGCAAACTGCATTATCTTTTCAAATCCGGTGAATCCGGCTGATTTAGAAATTTAGGTCACGTGGGTCAAGCAACAGGTTTATGGCTGTGGTAGTTTACCAGTCAACTGTATCGTGTAAAAATGCTAGAGAAATCATATCATTGTTGACCTTTGCCTGAGGTTTAAGCTCTGTGTAGAAGATAGTGACTGGGCCAACCAAGCAGTTTATGGTTGTGCGTAGTGTACCAGTCAGCTACAGCCAGGAAGTCTCAGCTGTGTGCCAGGACAAATCCGTCATTTGCAATCTTGCAGGCTAGTTTTGTTTTAGAAAAGATCGCACAAATATAAAAAATTTATAAGACAGACGTCCTCTGGCGCCAAACTCAGTTACCTAGCGACCATCACCTGTAGCTGCAGATGCAATAGGTGCGATATTGGATGTGGTATTGCGTGTCATTGGTTGAGGTTTGTTCAGCATACTGTGTTCCAGATTGTTTCACCTGAGAGCGCTTATCACAATATTTGGTTTTATAAAAACAACGTTCGCCATAATTTTTTGGACATCAATCATATTTGCAACCGTTTTTCAGCACATCACTTCGAAACAACATAATTTTTTTAATTAGCTAATATGTCAGTCACCAGGCAACCTCCATAAGAGTTAAGTGTCCTGGAGTCATCAAGGCTGCCACATTAGTCCATATTTATCTTTGTGGAAACACTTTTAAAGAGAATCATATTGTTCGCACGCGTTTAGGAAACTTACAAGGGTGTCTGATGGATATGGGTAAGTTAAAGAAACTGCATAAAGCACAGCGGACAGTTCATGTCTGTTTCAAAAAATTTGTGTTAGATTTTACCAAAGCGCACTCACCGAAATGTCTGTTTCATAAAATGTGTTGCTAACAACACATAGACATTTTCTCACATTATCTTTAACTTTTGGCACTGCATCTAGAGCAGAGGATGAGTTCAATACTCCCAACCAAGTATTTTCATGAAAGCGAGAGCGCAATAGCCGCACCACGAACTATATGTACGGCTATTATTTGGCCCTTATAAAACTCATTGGTCTCGTTCACTGCATTTCTAGGGTCACCCACTCATGATATCAAGTTTCACAGCCACACATTTCTGCAGCAAACAACATCACAAACTTTTCGGTCATTTTATATTCTACTCAACGTTGTGTTTCTTCTTTTCCAGAGACAAGTAGTATCCAGCTTGTTTAACTGTGTGGTTATTTTAAGGTATAACAGTGAGTGCAAGAAATAAAATATAAAACATTAAATCCAACTATATCATATTGTTTAGTGTTTGCGGACAAACATATCCTAATATTTTCGTGTCTACATACAACCGGTTGTACATTATTAACAGTGTCTTTTTTACACTGTTAAGTTGTTTTCTCAATTTTGTTTTCTACGACGTGTAAGGAAATGGCACCAAAACTTGTTGTGGATTTTTAACTTTACTTCTCTTTCGCTGCAGTTAATCAAGACTCTGGCTTCGCTATTACATCCCAATCTGCGCCACCATCGTTAAAGAGCGTAAACTTACCTTGGGGCAATTTCTGATCCCACTTACTCGCAAAACAATGCTTGGATCCACATATACTGATGTGGTGTAAACGTACATCATCAGTTCGAAGCTCACACACAGACCACTGGGCTAGCTGAAGTTAACTATTGCTGTCTGCTGATATTTTGCTGTCTGTAGCAGCCCACATTGCACTAAAAATATTAACATTTAATTGTTTGGGTACCCTTAGACTTTAAAAGACAAGAATGTCTGATGCGTTTAGCTTCCTCATCACTTCAGCTTCTGTTTTCTAACAAGAGGTCAGACCACTAAGCTAATGCCAATGCTTTGAACTAACTCCTTGCAGTCCTGGGCGAATTCCATTCCAAAAGAAGGTTATTGACCGACTGCTCGCCGAGGCAAGAGTAGAAGTCTTTATTGTACATGACAGTGCCTGAACTGTTGACGCTACTAAGTGCCACTTCAGGACATACTCTATTACCAGGACGCGTTAACTGTCGGCAATTGGCGTTCAATGCGAACTACTTTTTACCATCATTGGAAATAGCTGCTTTATCGGTGGTTATAAATCTTCTGTGGGAAATGTCCCTGATTATGGATCCTGGATAGCTTTACATTATAGTAACTTGAGTAAAAGAACTCTAACAAGGCTTCGGGTTGTGCAAAGTAAATTGGTATGACGACAGACGGCTGAAAAAGGAACGTTCTAACAAGCCCATTATTTTTAGTGCATGCACAACCAGCATCAACTGCATTAATGAAGTTTGGCTGGACCTAACCTTACATCTCTTATCCGAAACGAACAACTTTTGCTATCGATAGTGGGCAGCGTGGTACAGTTAAGAAAAGTTACACACAAAGCATAAGACATCTATTACAATTGTCACGCAAAAATTTGTTTCAGGAAAACCTTCTTAGAATGTCAATAACCCGTGAAAGACCTGCTCCGGGTAACTTCTTCCAAAACAGCTTAAGACTGGAGATGGATCAATATATTATCTGGTATTGGTAACGAGATTACAGGCGTACGTCGAACGTAGCTTGTTTTCAATGCATGCCATCCAAGTGAATTACGAGCCACATGCCAATAAAGTAAATTACTCTAAGTTGCCCCATTCTTTGATGTTATCCACATTGCAGAAATATTACAATCGACATGAAAAAGATAAAGGTATTCTGCCTGTAGGAAAAATAAAATTGTGTTTTTTGTAATGAAAATATTGCAAAGTAGATAATCCAACACTTACAATTATACCATTATTTTATTTTGTGTAGGGTATCATCCTAGGTCTTTTTAAGGATAATGCCCTGATGAGCTTATCGATTTTATAAAAGTAGTTGGTATGAGATCAGACAAACTGTTGAAACTAGCATAGAATCAGTTGTATTCTTAAATGCATGATTACTTCTACCGGTTGTATAAAGAATTCCAGCACAGAGGACCTACGTAAAACTATAAGGCAATGCTCCTCAATGTCTTCTTTCGAAAACCACAAAAGCTGAAAAACACGTAGTCCATCGCCCTGCAATTTTGCGATTCTGCTGAGTGCCATTTTGTTTTTCATTGATCTGAAAGACACAGCCATCGTTTAAGACAATTTGAAAATGCGATTTTGCGAGATACATTATACACTTAACAGGTGTCGGCAAAAGCAATCCGGCGCGTGATGGAGCTTCATAAAATGTAGATACAGAGGTTCAGGGTTTAAGATTTCGTGAGAATTTAACTTTCGAAAACCCGTTAAACTGCACTGCAGCTGATGTTTATCTACCCCTCACGTTACTGAAGCTGCTGTGCTGGTTTTGCAGGAAGCTGTCAAAGTCGTGAAATGCACCAAGAAAGTACTAGATCTTCCAAGCGAACTTTTCTGTGCTTCAAACTCTAAATATCAGAATGAACTGATATTTTTCAATAAACATAAGAAACCATTTGTGTTTTTCGTTCATTCATTTTCGCACCCGCTTTTCCTCTGGTGAGGTTAGCGAGGGGCAACAGCCTCAGGGGGATTCGAAATACTTCACGGTTTTCAGCAATTTCTGACAGTTCTGGTGGTTTTACACCAAGACGGGAACAAGCAAGGTCGGAGATGTAATCATGCCGCCTGGTCCCCCGTCGACCTCTGGGCCGCTTTCCCGTGGGTGCAGCTAGTGGGACGCGATTCGCCAATCTTTTCTGAGACACTTCTGGCCACGTGGCCGAACCATCGTGGTTGAGATCTCTCTATTCCGAGAAGTGGCTCAACATTCAATTCGGTGAAGAAGTGGCTCGCTGAGTGAGGTAAACCGGGGTATGCCGCAGTTCGCACCATACTGTTCAACACATGGTGACAGTTTTGAATTACAAGCTCCTGTGTCACATTTCTACAGCACCACTTCCCGACACTGCAGTTTCTGACCTGAGAACAGCCACTGACTGATGCTGTCCTTGCGGTCAAAATCAAGGCAAGGTGAAGTACATTGTGCTCATTGAGACATAGGTTCTTCCAAAAACAGTGAACGTTTTCACAAAAACTTGTCATGATTTTAATTCCAGTATCTCCAGATAAAAAAGAGATTAAGCTTTAAAAATTTTGCTGCAATAAGGGGTGAAATCTAGGCTTTATGACATCATGTTTTTCCTTTTTTCGAAAATTCCTCAAAGATTTTTGTAAAAGATCAAAGAATCAAACTGTGATGGAATCTCAAAAATTTTGCAAAAGCAGTTGAATGTTGTTGCAATAGGGCTGTGAAACCGAAACTCCAATTCTAGGCTCCGATTCGAGTTCCAGCTCCAGGCATCTAAAGTTTTTTGGCTCCGGCTCCAACATCTAAAAGTTTCGGCTCCGGCTCCAAACAAGTGGCGACATAGTGAACGAATCTTTCGCAACAAGGCGTTATTGCATCATAACCATAAGTTTGCTGCCATAATGTCAGCAAGCTCTCTTAACACAATAAGGGATTTTGCAATTTTTGGAAACATTCAATTACCAGCACAAAAAATTTCTTAACCCACGCTTGCCCAATAAGTTAACACCCTTGCCCCACAAACCAAGGCTATGGAACCGGAACCCAATTTCAGGCTCCGGCTCCAGCTCCAATCATTCCAAATTGCTTGGGCTCCGGGACCGGTTCCTGCTCCGGGCTCCGACTCCACAGCCCTATACAGTGAAAAACATGAATGCCTCAAACGTTCTACACTTCAGGCATATGATCCGACTGCAAATATCGGGTTGCTATAGTCAACAGAAAACTAAAACACACTCGTTACAATAATTATATGGCCAATAGCTGTACATTAGGTGAAAGAAACAGTGAAGATTTACGTTTACGATGTGTCAGAACATGATGCGGATAAAACGCTTACAAAAGAAGAAGAAAAACCCCAAAGACGCAAAATTGTCAAATAGCGACTGAGATATTTTTGACTGTGAGGTTTACTACTTAAATGTTGAAATAAAAAACGTCCTTAATTGCAACGAACAATTATGCGTAGACGTCTCGAAAGGGACCGCAGGCACAGAAACGAAACACATAGGAACGCGTCGAAACAACATCAAAAAACATTTGGCTGCAATCAGATTTTTTAGATACAGCTGAGGTTGCGTTAGCGAGAGTCAAGAGTTTTTTGACTTTGCTGACCGCAAGACATTGAGAGACCGCACCTATTTTATTTGAACACCGTGATGGTCGTAAAGCAAGGTTTTAGTGTATCTCGATGGTGGTAGTAAAGCGAGTTTCTACTGTATGTTGAGAGACCGCTGGAAAAACCTGAGAGACCGTTTCGGTCTCTCAAAACACAAAGCTCTAGCGAGGATTACTAGGAACGTTGCTCCCTTCTTCAGTTCAATTACCTCCATTGCTGAGCTGCAATAATTCGGTGAGACTTCAAATATTGCCCCAGTGGTTCCCCACCGGGGTGCCGCGGTATCCTCGGGTGCCATTTACAATACTCAGGGGTGCCGTGAGAAGAGACATTCATCAATATATCATTAAAAATGCAGTTTAAAAACGTCATTAATTCTTAAAGCAATTTGCGATGGTTTCGCCACTGGGTGTCGCAGATGTTATATTTTTCTGTCGGGTGCCGCAAACCTAAGAATGGGTTACAATGTGAGGCCCGAATGCACCGGATTTTTTAAACATGCTTGTTGGTACTTCAATGTAATGTAATGTCGCGATTTCGTTCAGTTAGAGAGTACGCAGTATTGTACGCACACACAGTGCGGCTTCAATAGCGCGGTCTCGGTCAAGATGATAGCAGGCGTGCTACTGGGAGCTTGAAACTCGTGTATATCGCAATCGAAGACACAAAACGACATCTCATGATTGAATAAACTTTAAATGTGTTGCAGGCGTTTGTTTTTATATTATAAATATAGTTAATGATGTCATGTGATGGTCAATGGCTCTCACGGTGCATGGCTGTTCGGAAAAGTTGCTGTCAGTGACAAAAGTCCTCTCTAGATTACCCGACCACCGCCCGCCCAAGAAAACCTGAAGTAATAACCAATTTTATTCACACGTAAAATGTGGATTTTCATCAAAAAAGTGAAATTGTCGTTTTTTTCACAATAAAAAAAATACTGACTTCGTCAGTTTTCATCAAAAAGTGCAAATGTTGCCACGGTTAAACTGAATGCATCGGGACCTACCTAAAAACTGCAGGTCTACCGAGGCCTACACTAAAATACAGGACAACATGCCTTGTGTATACTACGTCACCTCTCTACTGGAGGATCATAAATGTGCCATTTTTGTGATCTGCGACCAACAAAACCTACATACGACCACGTTGTGGCCTACGTTATGTTGCGACTTTAATCCGGCAAAATGTGCGTTTCAGCAAACTGCCTTTTTTCCATTCAAGATCAGTGTTAATAAATCGCTTCAATTCAGTTACAAGCAGAAGCATGAGGCAAAAAAGATCAACAAAATTGTTTGGTCTCAAAAGCTCTTGTTATTTAAATTCGAGGCTTCCGTGGGGGGTTGGGAATGAGTGAAATGATCGATAGGTGATATAACAACAAGACGATTTAGTGACAGAAACCTTTGTTGAAAATACGTTTTTAAAACGTGTTAAATTCGGCAAAAATCTCATTAGCAGACAAGTTGTGAAAGCGCAAGCTAACTAAATGCCTTTGCTCGAAATGGTCGAACTTGCAAATTGTCGGCTTACCGCGTCACGTTACTTTTGCAACACCAAATTGTAGTTGCAGATGAATCGTTGTTTAACCGTTAAGCGACCCTGATGTAGTTCGTGCAACGGAGACATCAGCGCGAATGGTCTTCTGCAGAATAAGCTGCAAACACTTCAGTTCCTGGCTTGCTTACCCTAGCAGCTGGCCCAGTATGTAGAGGAACCGAGCTTTGTCTTGTGTAGCTTATTGAGCCTCATGCACTGAATCCTGACATATCGTTTTGTTTGATTCAATCCTTGCTTTGGTTCTTTTATTTACAATCGGGTGATTTTAGGTAAGGTGCACTCCAGACGTGTTTCACGACGTTGAACTTATACATCTTCTGATGAGCCAGGGTTTGATTACTGATTTCATCGAATGACAAATTTTATTTTTTCATGTATAGATGGAGTTTTCTTCGCAGCTGTAATGAATTGGCAGCAGGATTTTCTATACACACGGTGACTACCGCTTGGGTAAGGTAGCAAAAACTTAAATTGGCGCAGGGAGCCAAAAATATCTGGGCAGCTGCAGCGTTGTGCCCGAAAAGTCATGTCTATGCCCAAAAATAGATTTCTCAAATTTCCAACTGCAATGTAAACGCCGAAAAACAGTTGACTCGACCGACAACCCTTGATTACAGGTAAAACGTGCAGTGTTGTGCAACATACACAGAGCTTGGAGAATTGAGAACAAAGCACTGGTGTTACGAGAAATCCTCTTTACATGTATTAAAGGCATAGGCGCAGGGGGCACAAATATCTGGCAGGCTGCTGCCTTATGCCTGAACAGGTATGTTCATGGCCAAAAAGTAACTTTTTCAAAATTTTTCTCTAAGTAATGTAAAGACACATCTAATGCAATTTTCGCCCGATCACTACCGAAAGAGTTAAATTGACAAACATTTAAAAAAAAGATTACAGTTTTGGCAAAATATTATTTGCAAAACCAATTGATTTATGGAATTTTAAATGTTTGAAATAATTTTTGCCAGAAAGCAAAATAATTTAGGATCTGCAGCCCTCCGTGCATCCCGCCTCGTACGTCTATGTTCTTGGGAGATGTCGAACTACACTAGGTCTTGTCAAAAATGGCGACGTTTGTCTGTACGATCTCGTAGATTAATTTAACCTTCATTTGACTGTTTCCTGGATTCAGGCCCGCAACCAGGGGGGCAACCGGGAAATTCCCAGGCCCGTAACCAGCTTGGGACACCAGGTGTGGCGAAGAGTTTTCTGAGAGGGGCCCAAATTTTTAAACTCTGTCCAATAGCTTTAAACTATGCCCAACACATTTTCACAGGAGGGCGAAAACATTTTCAGGGGCTTCGCCCCCCCCGCTCCTCCTGTAGTTACGGGCCTGGCAATTGCTTTTTCGGAATTTTTCCAAAACATTTTGAAAGCGCCAAAACCTCTTTTAGTTGTTAGGTAAAACAACAATTTCTCAATCATTCCCCCCGGCCCCGCCTGGATTTATCTGTATTTGCTTTATCTCACTGTCACTCATACATGCTCCAAGAAAAAAGCTGCAAATTCTTTAACCTGTTCATAGTGTAAGTGCTTTCGGTACACTGTCTCTGGGATTTCTGTTTGGTCAAGCCTTATCACAGTTGTTTCTTCCCACATCTAAAATGAAGAAGCGTCATTTCCAGGTATGGTTTGCATTTCCCTTCACCTGAAAACCAATGGTATCCAAAAAAGATAATGTGTGATGGACTGCTATTTGTTGTGGCGAAATAAGAGCAACGTTCATTTTGTCACGCTTCAGTGCTTCTACTTTGGGTGTCTTCATTCCCACTCAATTGCTCCGAACAGAACGCAAAAAAGCTTAAATCCGAACTTCGAGCTTGGTGGGAAAAGCTGTCACAGGAAATGTCACATCGAAAATACTGTAAAACACGCCTGGTAACAAATGCAGCAATATTCAAGACAAACAGTTTCTTTTTTCTTTACTGCAATACCTAATGATAGTAGCCAGTTCATTCAGAGATAAGAACTTAGAGTAGAAACACCAGCAACCGCTCGATCGTCACAAAACACTTATCAATTATTATTTGTGTCATTTCAGTGTAAATCTGCTCACACCGTCCATCGACCGTACTGGTTTTATTGCTCTATCATTAGTGACATATTAACTCGTCTTTCAAGGGCAAACAATTGCCTTTCGCGGTGTGGTGGCAAAGAACAGAAAACGGTGTTGATCGACTGCTGCTAGATCAGCCATGTCCAATCCAAATGGTTTACTGAGCCAAAAATTATGTCACTATCTTAACCAGGACCGTACACTGAATGACATACCAATGAGGGCCGCACACTGAATGGCTTACTTTGATCTTAGCAAAATAAATTTAGCTTAAGCTATCATACTGAAAGTGTTCGAATCCTCACTGCAGTGGTAACAGACGTGATAAGGTGGCACTGAGCACCACCTGCATCAAAAATGTCAACTTCAAGATTATTAAAATAAGGACAGGTTGTCAGTATATAGCATACTTATACTACAGCGAAAACCTAAACTAGGCCGCGGGTTGGACATAGCTGTTCTAGATAGATCTGCTGTAGCTGGCCAGTGTTACCCCTGTTTCTCAAATGCGTCTCTAAAACAATTTCACATTCATAATTGGCTACTATCCTTTCTTTCAATATCCTCTGTGCTGAAACATTTTCGACGAAGCAAACAACAGTAAACTTTCATTGATTAGTTTAAACCTTGCAGTTTAGCTTTTAATTTTTCCACAAGAGCGCGCAGTTGCCTCTGAAATATTCCGCGACAGCTTGTGCTCGGCAACCTAGCACTTGTCATTGGGGTGAAGGCAAACATAAGGTGAGGTCAAACGTCTACAGATCAATCACAAGTAGTTGAAGGAATCATGCTGTTCGTCAAACGCGGTCGGTTTTGCGTTATGCATGTTCTGTACAACATCCAAATGTTGACAAACCTAAGATTACTCAACTTAATAAGGTTAACGGATAAAGAAGGCTTTAGCATTCACTGCTAAAATCTTACCCTGAACAAAAATACGATAAAAAGTGTTGTAAGAAGAAGAGCATTGATAAAAAATGGTGTATAGAATTCTGGAATAGTGATGTCATCGAAGGATTGTCATGTCGTCAAAAACTAGTGCGCCTAAAGGCTGGTATGTATAGATTGTCACCAAGAGAAAAATGCGCTGTTATCAAGAAAAAAAGCTGTCATTGAGAAATAAAGCACTGTAGTCAAGAAAAAAGTTAGTCTGTCATCAGCATCTAGTGTGCAAGAAACCAGACCTTGAATTCACGCTGAATTGCAAATCAAATGAATTGGCGTAAACCAAGTCCGCAATGGCATCCGCCGGTTTGTTCGAATACACGGCGTTCCGCATACTGAACTGAAAATGATATTGAAAATATTGTTGTTGCTCGTGAACTTGTTCTGCTGATTTTACCGCTGTGGTCTTCAGAGTAAAAAATAGTCTTGCAAAGATGTCTTGGATTATTTTGCCAGAAACTGCATCCAAACTGAGAATCGCACCGGTATGTTGGATGTTATTACAGGTGTTCATTATCGCGGTATTGGTTGGGCTGTTTTAGGTATCGGGCTGATATTTTGTGTGCATTTTGACGATACACAACGCCTTGAAAAAACTCGTCATAACCTGGTTCGAAATCGTTAAGTAAGGCGAACGTTTTTAATACCAGACCAAGTAAGTTTATAAAAACATACTAATCCTCTGATAACAGCATCATGTCCGAATTCAAAATGTTTCATTATGACGAACAATCATACTGTAAAGTGCAATAAGCTGCGCTTCAATATTTCAATGCAGTAACTTGCATGCATGTAATAGCAACCCATTTGTGCCCTTAAACCACCTCCCCAAAGTTTCTTTTACAGAAAAAAAATTAAGAAAGACCGTCCGAAAAAGGTTGGTTCTAGGTAATAGTAAGAGCGCAGGTCGAACAAAACAAGAAGACAAGTAAGCCAGAAAAGGTGTGCAGACACGAGCAGAGCCCAATTCACGACTCTGTGTTTACCTCTTTTCGACAGATTGGTATTTAAACTTAACATTTTACAACGAAAAATTTAGTGACTAAATTTATTCTGTTTTCTTGTTGTAAAATTTGTTTTTGCTAAATTTTCTTAGGCAATGTTTTTGACAATTCTTTCAATTACAAAATTCCGTTGCGGTAAAATTCTGGCACTTCTCAACGAAAGTTTACTTCACTGATGTACAGTCAAAGTCACCCTTATGAGGCATCTGTAGGATTAACCAGATTTAAGTTTGGTCAGATTCTTATACGTAACAACAGCATTTGGGGCCAGTGGCGCAGCCAGGATTTTTCTGAAGGTCCCTGAACTTATATATAAGCAAAATGTGATGAAAGAACCATGTCCTTCTATCCAGCGAGTTCGTCACAGACATGTAAATTTACTTTTTGGACTAGATGTCGGTGTTTCCGTTTGGACAAACTTCCGCAGAATGTCTGCGCAGACCGCGAAAGAAAAGCATAAGTGCTTAAACAATCGGTGGCGTGCAGAGGGGAAGGCGAACGGGGCGACGGGCCCGGGCATTCACGGCAGGGGGCATCCAAAGAGTGAAATTACAAAAATCAAAATGCTGTAACTAGATGATTGTTCCTATTGTAAGGCTACTATAACAGGGTGAATGAATTTAAGTTTTCGAAATTTGTTATTTTCGAAAAAATAAAAGCCAAGTCCACTTTGCGACGAAGTTGTTATTATGCAATCCGTTAGTTCTTCCCTGATAACGGAAAGTAAATGGCACAAAAACATAAAAAGACCACGTGAGATGGAACTCGTTGTTTAGACGAAACGGAGAAATAAGCTGAGCTGCTCATCACCACCATCAAGTAATTTATCAGATGTCTCGTCCGCTATTCCAGAGAAGTACTTCACGTTCTCCACACCTTTTATATGTCAGCTGTGGGGCATTCTTAAATGAGTCAGATGTAGCTTAATCAGCAGCACCTAAGCGCAGTCTCAATGCCGCTCTAAAAGCAACCGATTAGCAGAATAAAGAATTAATTACGCTAGCAACTAGCGGCCAGTCACCTTCACGTTGCATATCTTCAGCGTAAGAACATCGAGGCGCCACCAATGCAGCGTTCACTCCGAAAGTAGCCGCGTGGCCCACGGCGCAAGCAAGTGGAGATGGGCGCCGCTGACCACTCGCGACCCTCCGAAAATAGTACAGAAGCGGGTATACACGAAGCTGAACTAGAGGCTTGAGCCAGGGGTAAACATAGCTGAGGGGAGCCCACTACCCAAGAAAAAATGTGAGAAATGATAGTGAATCAGAAAAAGAAAAAAGTGAGAAGTGATAGTGAATCCGGATGTGGGTGTCTGTACTAAAACCCGAAATCACCGGAAAACACATCGAAAAACGTATAAAACAAAATTGCTTCATCCTATTTTAAAACCAAAAGTTTCAAATCGGAGATAGAAACGTACTGAGCAACTTGATTTGTCTGACAACTACGTGCACTGCGGAAATTAGTTGGTGAGATCGATCAATGGGTGGCACCAAAGAGCCAAACTGGCTGTTCTCTGTCATTTCTCGAAAGTCAGGTTGACAGTTGACAGACGAGTGGCTTGCAAACGTCATTCGCTGGACAGCATCCTCGAGGAAGTAGCAGCAGCCACAGCAACTTCAGTGTAGGATGAATATATTTGAACTTATATGGGAAGTTTTGCGATCCATTGTCGAAACGTTTTTTGGGTAAGCATGCTAGCCTGTGATGATAAGAAATTGTAGCAGTGGCTTCTTGAGAACATTTGTTCAAGGCAAGTAATTCGTAAGAAGAAAAGGTGCAGAACAAGTATTTAGGTGCATTTCACTGACTTACAAAAGGGAGAAAGACTGGGATGCTAACACATACAGTCTCACCATGAACGTTCATCATTTTGATGAGGCGTAACTTTGCTCTGTCTTATGTTGGTATCGGTGCCTTTCAGACAAAAACGTTGTTGGCAGCTGCTAAACAGTTCAAAACAAGACTTTCGCAAATACCGGTATAATTTTTTATTGCTTGCATGCAAAACACAAATCTAAGTTTAGTTTAAACAGCAGTGTTCGGCTATTTGATCTTAGATGGAGTAAGATTAAGCGTGCTTTCCCTTTCTGGATATTAAGCGAAGTTGTTTTTCTGATTTATTTCTCCACCAAATATTTGATTAGTGATAACCACGCGGATCAAACGTCTCGTTTTCGTATTCTTTCACAAGCAACAGTGAAGTAGACAAACGTGAGTTATGAAATTTTCACCTCAAACATCCCTCCTGTTTTGCATGGCCGCGCAATCTCGTGTTTGCCTTGACTGAGTGGAAGAAACGTGGGATCAAACAGCAGAGCATACATGGGTGAAAAAATCGGTTTTCAAAAATGCAAAAGACTTTTGTAAATGATTTTCTTGCAATTTTTTCTTGATAAGGGCCAATGGAAAATGTGTTCTAATCAATTATTGCGTCCAGGCCTCGACAAGTTTAGCCATCATATTTATCATTCTGCCCGACTCGCAAAAATTGCCGTCAACTTCACAAACAACAAACTGTCTCACCAGTGACTTGACTTAACTAAACGTTATGGAGTAATTGGCAAACTAAACTTGCAAAAAAATCTATCTTAGAAAGCAACATTTCTGA